>Ga0172375_10000163_pt1 | contig 100823 bp, 93 predicted proteins | sample LakKiv1m_FD_114537 | JGI IMG/M metagenome (GOLD analysis project Ga0172375, IMG submission 114537) | Freshwater microbial communities from Kabuno Bay, South-Kivu, Congo - kab_092012_11.1m | ecosystem: Environmental > Aquatic > Freshwater > Lake | place: Democratic Republic of the Congo...
TATCAGAAACAACCCTGCCAGGATGTTATATATCAGACGATAGTAGCGAGGAAAGATGGCAGGGTAGCGGATCTCTGCTGCTTGCTTTACGCTATCAGCTGCCAGCAAAGAATGGAGAACGCCGTAATCCATTGCCGCAAACACTGCCCATACCCAGGAAGGTATCATCATGTAATTATATGCCAGGTACTAAAACTGTTGTTTTCAAAGATGCCTGATGTATACCTCAACTGCCTGTAGCATGAATTCGGCCAGACGTGGATCGATCTTATCAAAATTGGCCTTGAATCGCGGATCATCATTATACAGATGCGCCAGGCCGAGCAGTTGATCAGGAGTTGGCGTCCAAAAGTAATCCATATGCTTGCGCCATCGCGCCACGCCCGCTTGCGCCTGCGGTGACTCCGGCCCATATGGAATACTGTCCACGATCGCCTGATAGGCCGCATTGCCTTCCTGACCGATATGTATTTTCTCCTCATGGCTGTAATTCTTCCACTTACGGTTCGATTCCTTTACTATCTGTGGATCATACAGATTCATGGCCTCTTTTTCATAAGCAGCTTGCTGTTTTTCAGTAAATGGCTCAAACAATTGCTTCGTACTCATCTGTTTTTCTCCTTTTATAAGCAATCGTGTATCTTCCACGATCTGGACCAGGTGCTCCAGATGTGTAATCTGCCGAATCAGACGGTCTTGGTAGTCTTTAAGGGCTTGATCCACCTGGTAACCCTCCTGGGATACTATGGATTGGATCTCATCTAATGGCATACCCAGTTCCCGGTAGAGTAAAATCTGCTGCAACCGAAGTGCATCCGCATCATCATAATAGCGGTATCCATTCGCTCCCACGCGTGCTGGTGTCAACAACCCGATCTGATGGTAATGTCGCAGCGCTCGAGGGGTGATCCCTGCCAGTTTTGCCAACTGTTGGATGGTAAGCATGGTCAGAGTATAAACCTTACCGTTACGTTAATGTCAAGGGGTTCCCGTTTTATCTTTGCGATAGTTGTTGCTGTATAAGACTATAATGGATGCTAACATCCATGTCAGACACTAATCGCCCTCTTTCTTCCGGATTTATATCGGAGCTGCCCCGCCCACGCCAGGTCTATCGGTGGGGTGTGCAAACTATCCTCACGGTTGGAGTATTAAGTCTCTTTAGCCTGCTGCTTTATATGCTCCGCAATATACTTTCAGCACCCATCGTTGCCTTGTTATACATTCTCCCAGTGACTATCGCCGCAGTTTTTCTCGGTAGATGGTGCGGCATCACTGCTGCCATAGCCGGATTTCTCTTCTTTAATTATCTCTTCATTGCGCCCTATTTTTCCTTCCGTGTTAACCATCCCCAGGATCTGCTTGTTTTGTTGGTTTTTCTGGGTGTTTCGATTCTAATCAGCACTTTGATCTCAAGGATGCAAACCAACCTGGATACAGCCCAAGCACGAGAACTGGAAGTACTTCAGCTTTATCAGCTCAGTGTAGAGTTTGGAGAGCTTCATGAAGTTTCAGGAATACTGCGCGTGCTGGATCAGAATATCTCCCATCTGTTTCCAGAAGCGCATCTGGAGATCATGATTCAGGGATTGCATACCGTCACTCCCTCCGATGCAACCGGATCTGATTCGAATCCATCCAGTAAACCACATGTGATCGAGATATCTACTCCGGAAATGACTCTGGGGGAGATTCGTATCTGGCAAAACATCGATAAGATTACTCAGGAACAAGAACGCCTGGCCCGTATCATTGCCCGCCTCGGTGCTCTGGCGCTCCACCGGGTCCTGCTGATCCAAAATGAGACCCGAACGCGGGTGCTGGAGGAAAGTGACAGGTTGAAGAGCGCTATCCTCTCATCTGTTTCACATGATTTACGCACCCCTCTGGCATCCATTCAAGCTGCTGCCACCACCCTGTTCAATCCGGAGCTTGCACTGGAACCGGAAGCCAATGCTGAATTACAGTCTTTGCTGTTGGAAGAAACAGAAAACATGGCTCAATTGATCGGCAACTTACTCAATATGTCTCGCCTTGAAACAGGGTTGCTCACATTACAGCGCCAATGGAATTCATTGGCAGAGATCGTGGATACCAGCCTGCGCAGATTACGGAGGATTACCATCGAGGTACCCCCCAGGGTGGATGTTCCGGATGACCTTCCGCTCGTTCCGGTGGATGCAGTCCTCCTCGAACAAGTTTTTCTTAACCTGGTGCGTAACAGCATCAAGTATTCACCGGCGGGAATACCCGTTGAGATTGTGGCGACAGCAGATACCGGGCAGGTTCATGTACAGGTGCGTAATACCGGCCCGAAGATTCCTGCTGAACACATCGAACATATCTTTGAGAAATTCTATCAAATGCCAGGTAAAGATGCAGCCCGAGGAACAGGGCTGGGTCTTTCGATCTGCAAAGGCATCATCGAAGCCCACGGTGGAAACATCTGGGCAGAGAATTTACCGATAGGGGTATCTTTCCACTTCACGTTGCCTTATCTCTGGGATGGGATAGCTCCCCAGATGCCAGCAGAAGAAGAGTAAGGTTTATGAATCAACCACTGATTCTGGTTATCGATGATGAACAACAAATACTGCGAGCCTTGAATACAATACTCGGCCAGCAGGGGTATCGGGTGAGTTCCGCCGATACTGCAGAGAAGGGATTAGCACTCGCGGCAACTCTCCTACCGGATATTATCATTCTGGATCTGGGTTTACCAGACATGCCAGGCGTGGAAGTTTGTGCCACACTACGTAACTGGTATACCTCCCCCATTATCATCCTCTCAGCTCATGATACTGAAAAAGAGAAAGTCAATGCCCTGGATTCTGGAGCGGATGATTACCTGACCAAACCCTTTAGCGCAGAAGAACTGCTGGCGCGTATCCGTGTAGCTCTGCGTCACCACTCCGCCGTACCTGGCAACCGCGACACCATCATAACTTCTGGTACCCTTACGATCGATCTCACCCGCCAAATGGTCTGCCGTGATGGCGAGATGGTTAAGCTGACGTCCATTGAATACAAGTTGCTTGCTTTCCTGGCTGTAAATACCGGCCGTGTTCTGACGCACAAGGCGATTCTCCAACATGTCTGGGGATACTCAGAAGGTAGTCAAATGGAATATTTACGCGTATATGTGCGTCAATTACGTCAGAAGATCGAGAAGGATCCTCATAATCCCCAGCTGATTATTACTGAATCGGGCATCGGGTATCGTTTTATCGCCTGATTTCATACTGAATTTTTATAATTTCTTTATATTTACGATGGTTTTATTTATTCCCTGTTAACTATTCCCACACTTCATTCCATTAGAATACCAGCATCCACCCTAAGTGGATGATTTTGTTGCCTTCGTATGGCATGTATATGGAAAGTGTGATTATATGGAAAGAACAAGCTTTAGCGGAAGCAGTATCATTAATCAGGAGTCATCCGTTCGACCCAAAAAGACCTGGCGTAACTGGTTTATTGGCCATCCATTGGCGACTGCCGACGCTCCGCACCAGACTATCGGAAAAGCTATCGGGCTGGCAGTATTTGCGTCAGACGCCCTGTCATCCACTGCTTATGCCAGCCAGGAAATCATGATCATACTGGCTGCAGCCGGCAGCGAAGCATTGTCTTATGTTTTCCCCATATCACTTGCCATTGTCGCTCTCATGACAATCGTAGCAATCTCATATGAGCAGACTATCCACGCCTACCCGGGTGGAGGTGGTGCTTATATTGTTGCCCGTGATAATCTCGGTGAACTCCCTGCGCAAACCGCCGGTGCCGCCTTACTGACTGACTACATTCTGACCGTGGCGGTTTCCATTTCCTCTGGCGTGGCGCAGATTACGTCCGCCTTCCCCATTCTGTATCCCTTCCGGGTAGTTTTAGGGGTCTTACTGGTTTTGTTCGTGATGATCATTAACTTGCGCGGCGTGAAAGAATCCGGAACTACCTTCGCCATACCCACCTATTTCTTTATTGTCATTATGGTCTTGACTGTGGGTATGGGTTTTTTCAGGTATTTCACCGGGTCTCTCAGTGTGGTCACCAACCCGCCGGAATTTTCTAACGTTGGAGTGGTTCAGGTGATCACACCATTTTTACTTTTGCATGCATTCTCCAGCGGAACCTCGGCTCTAACAGGGATTGAAGCTATCTCCAATGGGATTACTGCCTTCAAAGAACCGCGCAGCAAGAATGCCGGTATCACCCTGATTTGGATGGCTTCCATCCTCGGCACCCTCTTCCTGGGTATCTCCTTTTTGTCTGGTAAGATAGCTGCAGTTCCCTCCGAGCAGGAAACTGTCATTTCCCAGCTTGCCCGAACTGTGTACCTGGGGACAGGTCCTCTTTATCTGGCGGTCATAGTTGGCACCGCTGTGATCTTGATCATGGCAGCAAATACAGCATTTGCGGATTTTCCCCGTCTCGGAGCCCTGCATGCCGGCGATGGCTTCTTGCCAAAACAACTTACCTTTCGCGGAAGCCGGTTGGTCTTTTCCCGCGGAATCATTGCATTAGCTTTTTTTGCATCCCTTCTCATCTTTGTCTTCCAGGCAAGCGTTACTCGGATGATCCCGTTATACGCCATCGGAGTTTTTCTTTCATTTACTCTCTCGCAGGCAGGTATGGCAAAACGATGGTGGAAATCCGGCCACCTGAAAAAGGATGAGGAAATCATCGAACCGGGTTCACGCTTGCGTTTTGACCATCAATGGAAGTACAAAATGCTCATCAACGGTTTGGGTGCCTTCTGCACTTGTATCGTGATGATCACTTTTGCCGTCACAAAGTTCAAAGATGGAGCCTGGATCATTGTACTTTTAGTTCCTTCTATGGTTACCATATTCTTTGGAATCCATCACCACTATAAGGGTCTGGCTAAAAAGTTATCGTTGGATCATTATCGCGGAAACACCCGCACAAGCCGTCATCGCGTGGTAGTTTTGATAGCCAGTGTCCACCGTGGTTCTCTGGCTGCGTTAAAATATGCGGTCAACCTATCAAGCGATGTGACCGCAGTGCATGTATCCACCGACCCTGCTGAATCACGCAAGGTCGAAGAAAAATGGATGCGCTGGGGAGGTGGGACACGGCTCGTGATCCTGGATTCACCTTACCGTTTATTACTGGAACCTATCGTGGAATACATTGAGATGCTGCTGTCTGTTATGTCATCCAATGAGACGCTCACTATTGTTGTGCCACAATTTGTCACCCGCCGTTGGTGGGAAAGCCTGTTGCACAATCAGACCGCGCTGATGCTGCGATTCGCCCTGCTGTTTAAACCCGGCATAGTAATCGTAGAGGTCCCATACCAGGTATAACAGATCGGATTCCTGCCAGCCTCTTGCCAATTAAAAGACCGGCTGATTCATCAGCCGGTCTTTTCGATCATGACGTCCCTGCCATCTTACTTCAACTTGATCCGCGGTTTAGCGGGCGGTTTAGCCTTCATCACGATCGGCTCTTTGTCTGCAGGTTTCCCCGACAGGGTTTTTTTACCCGACCTGATCTTCGACAGCACAAAAGGCAGTGTCAGAATGATCAACAGGGCTGCCAGCAAGCCAAAGAATAATGGCCAGGATGGGCCGGAGGTTTCAGGTAGCACGCCACCCGGATTATATTTCGATTCAGTTTCCGGCCCGAGCGGAGCCAGATTGCTGCCTACCAGAGAAACACTCAGGTTGCGGTTGAATCCATCGTGCAGCGTTGCTGGGGAAATGTACGTGATAGCGTACTCGCTTTTGAGCGTTCGACCGTATAACTCATACAACGCTTGCAGGGATGCCAGGTCGTTGGCATACCCATACTGACCACCTGCCTGTTCAGCCAGTGCGCGCAACCCGGCTTCATCCAACGCTGCCAGATTGCCGGTACTCTGACCGGGATTACCCAGACCAATGGTAGAGATGGAAAGGCCGCTTTGGCCGATCCCTTCCAACACATCTTGAGGGGTATGTCGGCTGTGATTATCCATTCCATCTGTCAATACGATGATGGCTTTGCGCCCATCCAGCGGATTGAGTACGGATATCGCCTGGACGAGGGCATCGTACATGGCAGTATCATCTTTAGCTTTCAGGTTATCCAAAGCTGTAACCAATGCATCCTGGTTCGAGGTCACTCCTTGCACAAGATCAATACTCTCATTGAATGCCAGAATACCGACCCGATCATCAAGGCGAGATTGCCCGATGTATGCTTTAGCTACCGAACGCGCATTCTCGAGTTTGTTTGCATGGTTCATACTCCCGGAGATATCCAGCACTAAAAGCGTGGTCAGCGGAGCCCCTTCCCCGGTACCATTCACCTGGGAGGGTGTGATTACCTTACCGTCTTCCTGTAAAAGAATGGCGTCGGGGTTGATCGACACCGGTTCACCAGTAGCATCGGTCACGGAGATGTAGACCGTCACCTGCGGAAATCGGCTGGTATCCACCTGGGTAATGCGCACGGTCAAATCTCCGGCTGCCGGTACAGTGGCTTGCATAGGGGCCGCCGCACTGCTAAATAACAGCGTGAACAGCATTACCGGTACGAACATGAGTCTATGGATCCGGTTCATGGTTTACCTCTTTTCATGATAGATCAAATCCGTGTTACCCACCCGGATGACCTGTTTATCTGATAACTTAGCCTGCTCGATCTTCTTCCCATTGATATACGTCCCACTCAGGCTCATATCTTTCAATGTGAAATGCGTACCGTGACCCTTGAGCATGGCATGCTGAGGAGCAATATCGGGGTCTGGTAGAACGATCTCGGATTTTAATGAGTCGCTGCCAATAAAAGCGCTCGGGCCAGTCAGGGGTAGGAATTTGTCCAGGATGAATTCGGAGCCTTTCATTTTGCCGGACTTGACTTCAATCCAGGCTCTGGAAAGCAAGTATGCGATCAGTGCGATGAAAACTCCGACTGCTGCGCCAAGCAAGATGAACCCTAACGCCTTACCCAGCTGTGTGGAGCGGACCAGAGCATAGACACCCGAGAAAAGAGTTCCACCCAACAAACCGCCCAGCAGTCCGCCCAAAGCCCCTTTCCAGCGCTGAGTGCCAGCAGTAAAACCAGCAGCCAGCCCAGTAACAAGGCCGAATAATCCCCAGCCGACCACACGGCCAATAGCTCCACCGCCCAGCAGCTGAAAGAAGCCTTCTGATACAGGCAAGGCGATCGCCCCACCGGCTAGGCCTAAACCACCGGTGATCACGAATGCCCGTAACCCCTGCGCCAGATTCCGGCGCACAATTCCTTCAGCGATGCCAATGCATGCACCGATACTTAATCCGATCGTTGCACCAAGGACCACCTCAGCTACATAGATACTCGGCGCGAAGGAAAGGCCCAGCAGGTTGCTGACATGCCAGCCAATCAAACCGCCGATCGCCCCCAGAACGCCGTAAAAAAATAAACGCATTTGTCTTGTCATTGTGTACTTCTCTCTTTCTGCGCCCGCCTGGCAGAAAGATTCTGCCAGTGCACAACACTGCGGGAGCGGTCGTTCGTCAGCTCATAAAAGCCGTAATACCGGCGCGGATCGAGCAATCCGCCTGGCTGGCGCACAAAAAAACCGGCACTCCGCGAGAATGGCTCGATAACCAGCGCAACCTGCCAGAGCTCAGGGAAGAAATGGTTATGCAGGAAGGTATCATACGCGGACAGGAAGATGCCCATCCGCGGGTGGGTATGGAACCAGCCCACCAGCGCTTTACCAGGGTATTCCTCTTCGATTGCCCGATGCAACTCCAGCTGGCTCTCGGGGGTAAAAGTAAGAAATGCGCTGCCCTGGCGGGTATTGCGCGCCGGCAGTATGGTATCGACCACTACAAAACGCTCTCCGCGTTCACAATCCAACCGGTACCTGCCCAACAGCCATCCACCCACTTCATTTTCGAGATCACTGTGCGCGTGCGCGCAAGCACGCGTGTAGGCTTTTGGAGTGACAAAGACCGATACAGCCGCTTCACTTGCCGGCCGCAAAGCGGATCGCGGTCGCCAATGCACTGCATGATGCAGCGGCATGCGTGATGTATGCTCTGCGGTTTCTTCACGCGGCATCAGGCGGATAGCAGCACCCATCTCTGTCACTCCTGTGATTGAAACCTGTTACCCCGCGGTAATATCCGCGGTGATCATCAGGCGGTCGTCAGCCGGCACATTGGCGGATGCCAGTGTTTCGGTTTCTTGCAGCTCGCGTCCCAGGGCTTTGCTGTCGAGGCGGTAGCTGATCGGCCGTCCGTCCGGGCCAGTGGTTGGTAACTCAAGTGTGGTTGCCAATTCAGGGATCAATTCCTTTACCGGTACATCATCGGGTACTTCTGCTGTGCGGCTTCCTCCGGAGGGGAGGATGAGGGTAATGCTTTTGTCTGCCATAGGTATCTCCTTTTGTTGTTGGTAGGTAAGCAGGTGGCTCCATGGCCACTGCCTATTTCAACCGGATGGTGCCTGTCTTTCGGGCTTCCGGTTTTATCAGCTTGATCCGCTCCGGTCGGAGCAGTTCTCGCTTGTCCAGGGGAAAAACATCCGGATGCTTTTCCCGATAAGACCTACACCAGCGTGCCGCTTCCACATCCCAGGGGAAAGGCGGGCGGGTGGGGTCGTCATGGAAGTTCTTATACTGGAGCATTTCGCCCAGCATGATGACCAATCGGTCGAGTGACCGGCTGGCTGCCCACCAGGCGGCATCAATACATACACTACCATTCAGGTGGTTGATATTGGGGTGCCAGATAGGTGTCAACCAATTCATGCCCGGCCAGCGCTGGGGGTACTGATTGTGAAGGTAGATCTCCACCTGGTGCAGGTCGCCGTATCTGGGTTTGCCTGCCCGGTCTACTTGGATGATGCTCTTGCACTTGAAAGTGGCAATGTACCTTTCAGGCGGCAGCGGTGGACGTGGATTGACCGGTTGAACCGAAATGAGGTCGCTGCGGCTGTTCAGCTCCTGGATCAGTTGATGGTCTGCCCTCAGTCGGCGCATATGCGGGCTTTGATCGATGGATGTTCCACCTGCCGTAATATCCGCGGATACCATCAAACGATCCTCCTGTGGTACACCAGCCTGGGCGAGTGTCTCTTTTTCGCTCAGTTCTTTCCCGAGTGCCTTGCTATCCAGGCGATAACCCATCGGGCGTCCATCCGGCCCGACAGTTGGCAGCTTCAGTAAAGAGGCTAACTCCAAAAGCAGTTCTCCCACGGGTACATCATCGGGGATCTCAGCGCGGCGGGCACCCCCGCTGGGTAAAACAATGGTCACAGAAAGATCAGGCATCCATACCTCCGTACAATAGATGAATTCAACTCTGGCTGTGCGGTACCTGGCAGGTACCGGTCACATCCCAGCAACTTTTGTGATGCATGGTGTGGCAGATCGGGCAGGTTACCACCCCTGCAGGGTCACGCGGATTCACTTCTTCCAGACAAAACGGGCAGCGATGTTCTTCCGTACCAACCAGGCTGATCTTCGCCCGACGCTGGCGACCGACCCTGGGGCGTTGCGTCTCAGCCGCCTGCTGCTGTCGTGCCTGCTTGCGGGGCTTTTTTACCAGCAACACCGGCTCTTTCGCGGTAGCTGCTTTCTTCAGCTTCCGCCTGGTAGTCAGTGCTGGCGCAGAAACTACCGTCTGGTTGGATGTTCTAGTGATGGCTGCCGTACTGGCCGGCTGCTTTTTCTTTTTCTTGGGTGCCGCAACCACATGCTGGGTTGCAACAATCTGGCTGTCGGCTGCCCGTGATCTGGCTTTTCTGCCGGGTTCACTCTGACGGGACCCTTGTGTGATATCTACAGAGCCAGCGGCAGCCACCTTCGTTTTTTTGGTACCCAACAGCAGAACCCCCCAACCAGCCAGAGCCGTCAACCCCAGCTGCCACAAACCATCCCAATTGGGGCGGGTATAAATCCCGCCAAACAACCAGAAACCGATCAATCCACGGGTTCCATAGTACATGAATGGAAGCCCGACTGCCGCATTGAGAGCCACCGTCACCCAACGAAGGGCACTGGTTTTACGCCGCAAGAAGATCCTGGCGAAGAGGCCGGCACTCAAACCCAGTACAAGGGCTACAGTGACCCGGTAAAAACCAGTCTGCGCGAATGGCGTGTAATAGAAAAGGTATAACCAGCCCCATCCGAGCGCAGTCCCCGCAACTACCGCCAGCAGCGTGCGCCCCAGTAATCCCAGGGAATACCTCCCGGTGAGTGATAATCCGCGGTGCGGGTTCTGGTTTCCGGTCATACGCACCTCAATCATCCAACAGCGTTACCCGACCATGATGGGATGTCTGCTTCTCAGGAACTGCAGCGATTTCATCGCCCAGGCGGATCTTGGTGGATCCATCATGCGCGGAAGCGCCTGCGGATTTGTCAAAGTGTGAAAAATGTAACACCTCAGGTAAGTCCCCGGTGAGTTCATAAAATCGATATTCGCTGGCATTGTATGCCCGCAGTATATGCAACGCGGGGACTCCCAGGCTGGCCAGGGTACGGTCCAGGAATGGCTCCTCCCCACAGATGGTGTGTGCCATCTGGATCTCCCGCAAATTTCCGCAGGTCGGGCAGTGAGCACCCTGAAAAGTGACCTGTGCCATTGGCTTTAACACCTGCTCCGTGGTATGGCACTGCGCGCATTCCAGAGATAGCAAAATCTCCTGATCCAGTTCCAGTACAGCTTCGGGTCCCAGATCATGGCGGGCAATCCGCAGCATCTCGGAAAGGGTCATTCTGCTGGCCTTCGCCGGTAATTCTTGCACCTCTCCGTAAGTCCAGTGACTTTCACAATCATCTTTCGGTTGATAGGTGGAGGTGTACATATCATTGGTCATACCGTTATAACGGATCACCCGCCCGGCTTCGACCGGCAAGCCATGAATGATCTTGAGCGCTTCCTGCGCCTGCATCGCACCGATGATAGACGCGCTGGTCGGTGTGGTGGGTACTTTCCCCAGCAGTACATTTTCACGGGCTAGCAGCGGACAGGAATAACGCAAGGAGAGGTCGCGCCGTGCCTGCTCGGTCAGGGTGCACTCAAAACAGGCTCCCTTCCCTGGGACAAAAACTCGCACCAGGCCTAAAAATTCCTGGATGGCACCATCTACCCAGGGTTTATCCATCCAGTAGCAGAAACGATTCACCGCAAGGCGTGCCTCGCGGTTATCCAGGCAACCGATGACCACATCCATGCGTCGGATGATGCCCAATCCCAACTGGGTATTGACATCACCGTGCAGATACTGCACTTTGACATCCGGGTTGATCTCCTTAGCGCGGGCTGCGGCAACTTCCGCTTTCTGACGGCCTGAATCGCTCTCGCGGTATAAGATGGAACGGCTGAGGTTTGCCATCTCAATCGTGTCAAAATCCAAAATGAAGATATGCCCGATGCCCATCAAGACGAGATTCTTGATGACCTCGTTACCCAGAGCGCCAGCACCTACCACCAGTACTTTCGCCTGGCTCACCTTTTCGCGCTCCCACCAGGAGATCAACTCAAAGGTACCCAACCGGTCAGTTTTGAGATTTGGAATCTGCAACGGCTTTTCAGGGTTCACCGGTAAGCGGCGCGGACCGGCCGGGGTTTCTGCCGGAATTAGAGGCGTGATGGTCGGGGTGGTTGATTCGCGCTCGTCCGCAGCCAGCTCACGCAATGAGAGCAAGTCGCTGTCATCTGGCTGACGCACAAACCAACCAACACCGTGACGTCCTTCGATCAGCCGATGTTCTGCCAGCATGCGCAACGCTTCGCGCACCGTAGAGCGAGAGACACCCAGGTCTTTTACCAATTCCCGTTCTGCAGGGATCTGCGATCCAGCAGGGTAAAGACCATCGAGGATATTGGCTGCCAGCTTGCCTGTAACAAGCTCTGTTAGCGATTTACGGGGGGTAATTTTATCTGGCATTTTTCTCCTGGTATGCTGGTCAGACCACTAATCCACATTATAGGCTTTACATAGCCTGTGTCAAGCCCCTTTTTACGTCAGTTAATGAATCTGTAAGGATTGTGTTCCTGCGGTATCCCCCCTTCCCCAGGCTGACGAAGCATCTCTCCCAGCGTAACCATGCCGCCATCCTCACCTACCTCCCACCCACAAGGCACAGCAGGATGATACAATCATTCTATGCAAAACAATATCTTCCTGCCTACGACCATGGACGAGGTTCGCCAACGCGGATGGGATTCCCTCGATATCATCCTGGTAAGTGGTGACAGTTATATCGATACCCCCTTCAATGGCGCTGCTGTGATCGGCCGTGTATTGGAACATGCCGGCTACCATGTCGGTATCATCGCCCAACCAGAGATCACCTCCAGCGCGGATATCACCCGGTTGGGAGAGCCCCGCCTTTTCTGGGGTGTCACCGGCGGAAGCGTAGACTCGATGGTCGCCAATTACACTGCCAATCGCTTCCCCCGACGCAGCGATGACTACACGCCCGGCGGACAAAACAACCGACGGCCAGACCGCGCGGTAATCACATACACCAACCTGATCCGCCGCTTCCATAAAAACACCGCCCCAATCGTCCTCGGCGGAATCGAAGCTTCCCTGCGGCGCGTCGCCCATTATGATTTCTGGTCAAATGGCCTGCGGCGCTCCATCTTGTTCGATGCCAAGGCCGACTACATCCTGTACGGAATGGCAGAAAATTCCACCCTGGAGCTTGCCGCGGCATTGAATACCGGGGACGACCCGTGTAATATTCGTGGCCTGTGTTACATCAGCCGTGACCGCCCGGCAAACTATGTGGAATTGCCATCCTATGAAGAAGTTATCACCGATAAGCTGGCATTCATCCGTATGTTCCATGCGTTTTATGAGAACAACGACCCCATCACGGCGCACGGATTGATCCAGGCACACGGCGATCGCTTGCTCATCCAGAACCCACCATCACCTCATGCCCTCCAAACGGAGCTGGATGCCGTCTATGCCTTGCCTTTCCAGCGAGCCCAGCATCCATATTACGAAAAATACGGCCCGGTGAAAGCCCTCGAGACGATCGGTTTTTCCATCAGCACCCACTGGGGATGCTATGGGGAATGTAATTTTTGTGCCATTGCCGTCCATGAAGGGCGCACCGTCCGCTGGCGCAGTCAGGAGTCGATCCTGCGTGAGGTGACCTCACTGACACATCTGGCGAATTTCAAAGGATATATAAGCGATGTGGGCGGCCCAACGGCCAATATGTACGGCTTCGAGTGCCGCAAGAAACTGAAAAGCGGTGTATGTGATGATAAACGCTGTATTTACCCGCAGATCTGCCCAGCCCTCAAGCCCGATCACCAACCTCAGGTAGAGCTCTTGCGCAAGATCCGCCAAATTTCTGGTGTAAAAAAAGCGTTTGTTGCTTCCGGCATCCGCTACGATATGATCTCCGCGGATGAAGCTCATGGTGACGCCTATATGGATGAGCTGGTGGAGCACCATGTGTCCGGTCAACTGAAGGTCGCGCCAGAACACACAGAATCCCGTGTGCTTGAACTGATGGGAAAACCAGATCAACAAAGCTTACTGCAATTCAAGCAGAAGTTTGACGAACTCTCGGCACGGGCCGGCAAGAAACAGTTTCTGACTTATTACATGATCGCTGCCCACCCTGGCTGCGGTGAAATGGAAATGCAGCGGTTAAAACGCTTTGTGCATTCTGAATTGCAGATCCACCCCGAGCAGGTGCAGATCTTTACCCCTACACCATCCACCTACTCCACCTTGATGTATTACACTGGTCTGGACCCTTTCACCCTGGAGGAGGTGTTCGTGGAACGTGACCAGGCAAAACGGGATCGCCAGAAACAGATCGTGGTGGAAAAACCTGCACAGCCGGGGTCGCGGCGTTCCACCCTGCGCGAAAGTGGAAGAAAGAAGTACTGATGTTTCGATTATTCGCAGTCACCCAGCCCGGGCTGGAGCCAGTTCTCTACGCGGAACTACTTAAATTAGGTTTAATCAACGAACACAAAGAAGACGCTTCCCCCGCCGGCATCCCCTTATGGGATGCCGGCGGGGTTGCATTGGATGCCCGCCCGGAAGGTCTTTACCGGGCTAACCTGCATCTGCGGACTGCCAGCCGCGTACTGGTCCGTCTGGGTGAATTTGGCGCGCAGGGTTTTGAAGAATTACAAAAGAAGGCCGCCCGCCTGTACTGGGAACAGTACCTGCTCCCCGGGCAGCAGGTAGCATTCAGAGTCACCTGTCATAAAAGCAGGCTATATCACTCCGACGCAGTCGCCAGAGAGATCCTAACGGCTGTGAATACGCGCATCCAGCCAGCCTGCGTTTCAGCGAAATATACCGAAGATGCTCAAAACCCTCCCGCATTGATCGTCGTGCGCATCGTCCATGATGTCTGTGCGATCAGTGTAGATAGCTCAGGCGCGGCCCTTCATCGCCGCGGATACCGGCTGGAGACAGCCAAGGCACCGCTGCGTGAAACCCTGGCAGCAGCGATGCTACTGGCAAGCGGGTGGGATGCACAATCCCCTCTGATGGATCCTTTCTGCGGCTCAGGTACCATTCCCATTGAAGCTGCCATGCTGGCGCGAAAGATGGCGCCTGGCAGAAACAGAGATTTTTCATTCTTCCATTGGCCAGGTTTCGATGTCAATCTGTGGCAAAAGGTGCTTAACAACGCCCGGGCAGCTGAATTGGCAACATGTACCCCCATCCTGGCCTCTGACCGGGATGAGGGAGCTGTACGTATTACATTGGCCAATGCGGAAAGAGCTGGTGTAGCCGGCAGCATACAGGTGACCCATACCGCCATTTCCAATATCGCTCCACAAGCGGGCAAGGGTTGGGTAGTTTCCAACCCGCCCTATGGAGAACGCATCAGTCACAATGCTGACCTGCGTAACCTGTACACTCGCCTGGGAGATGTGTTAAGAGAATGCTGCCCGGGCTGGCGGGTCAGCCTGCTTTGCGAAGACAAGGTCCTGGCTGGCCATACCAGGCTGCGGTTCGACCCACCCTTACCACTGGTCAATGGCGGGTTGCAAGTCGGCCTCTTTTCAGCGACTGTTCCGCAAGTACATGGCTAATCGACCCTGCGCTCCCTGAAATTAGTGGCAATCCAAGAAACTGATGAAATGGCTGGCAGCATGCCGCGATGATTTCTTCTGCTATACTTAGGGTGTACCTGAACCAACGGATAGTTAGAAGGAGCCTGGAAGAATGATGGATCATACTGTCAAAGATTGGATGATCGACCTGCTCGTGTTTATTGAACCTGAAGCCACCGTACTGGAGGCTTTGCATCAGATGCGCCGCCGTTATATCCACTCCATCCTGGTCGGCAAAACACCTGAACACCCTGAATTTGGTATTCTGACATCCACGGATATCTGCGACAAGATCATTGCCGAGAAGCGTAACCCGGCTACCACAAAGGTGTATGAGATCATGCATTCACCCATCCTGACCATACGCCAGGATGAAAGCCTGCAGGGGTGTGTCCGGATGATGAAAGAACACAATGTCCACCACATGCCGGTGGTGGATGAGCATGGCGAACTGGTCGGCTTCATCTCAGCAACCGATTTTATGGTTGCCGCTGAACAACTGGCCAAATAACCCACTGGGGCTGATATAATCAGCCCTATCCATCATTTATAAGGAATTGTGCTATGCCTGCTCACGAGATCAATCACGATAAAACACCTGTACGTCTTTTCAAATCGGACTTTTTAGAGTTTTTTACGCATATCAGCCCGGTGACCATCGTGGTCATGTGGGTGCCGGTGATCGCCTATTTTATCTGGTCCACCGCCATCCAACTCAGCGCCACCAGCCCCTGGCTCATCCCTTCAGGTGTCATCATCGGCCTGTTTTTGTGGACGCTGGCAGAGTACCTGCTTCACCGTTTCCTTTTCCACTTCAAACCCCGCAATGCCTTCCAAGAGCGCCTGTCTTTCCTCTTCCATGGGGTGCATCACTACCAACCGCAGGCAAAAACACGGTTAGTTATGCCACTGGCCCTCAGCATCCCCCTGGCCGGGTTGTTTTACCTCCTTTTCTGGCTGGTGGTCGGGCAACTGATTGGAGCTCCGCTGTGGGTAGGGCCTCTATTCGCCGGCTTTCTGGTGGGCTACCTCACGTATGACCTGATCCACTACGCCACCCATCACTTCACCATGCGCACCGGTTACTGGAAATATATCAAACGCTATCATATGGCGCATCATTATAAAAATCCAGAAGGCATCTTCGGCGTCAGCTCACCCATCTGGGATTACGTCTTTAAAACCACTGCCTGAATCTTTCAGATCGCTGCCCGACACCTTCCGGTAAAAGTACCGGAAGGTGTTTTTATTACCAGTCGCTCTCTCTTCTTCCGGCGCTGTATAATTCAAGTACATGAAGCGCACTCTGCGAATTGCTATTTTCGCCATTCTGGGTTTGTTACTGATCTCTGCTACCACAGCCTATTTCAGGCTGCGTCCGCGGATCCTCTCCATATCCCCTGAAGATGGCGCGGTGGGTCTCTCGGGGTCAACACCTGTCACAATCACATTCTCCACAGCCATGCGGGCGGAAAACCTGAGCCAATACCTGATCCTGGACCCAAACACGACCGGTGTTTATCAGATGATCGGCCAAACACTCATTTTCTCTCCCTCGGTTCCCTGGGGGCAAGATGTGGCGGTCTCTATCCGCTTGCTGTCTGGTATTCGGTCTACTTTTGGGCTTCCTCTCGCAAAAGGTACTGAATGGCAATTCTCCACGCGCCACCCCTGGCTGGCCTTTCAGATGGATGACATCGGCGGCAGTCATGTTTACATGGTAGACCCAGCTGGTGTGGATGTCGAACGCCTGATCCCCGGAGGAGAAAACATCCTTGACTACTCCATCACTTCCTCTGGACAGGTGTTATACAGCGAAAAGACCCAGACAGGTTCACGCCTGCGCCTGTTCGACCGGGATGCCGCAACCACACTCGACCTGCTGGATTGTGGGTCAGCCAGCTGTACACAACCACGTCTCTCGCCCGATGGCAGATGGCTCGTCTATCGGCGGATGGCTGCAGGCAGTACTACCAGTCTCTGGTCAACAGAGATCACGGATGGGCATGCCGGTATACCAACATTACTGGGTGAGTCCGGTCACATCACCCGAGATCCTTTGTTCTCTGGCAAGGGGTGGCTGGCTTTCTACGACGAAACCGCCCTTTCCTTTCTGTTTAAACAGCCATCCAGTAACACCCTCATCAGCTTTGAAAATGGTACTGGTGAGCCCGGCAGCTGGTCTGCGGATGGCAGTCGATACACAGCTCCAGATATCGGTTACAACCAGGCCAGCGGCATCACCCCGGGGTATTACAGCCAGTTGTTGACATATCTCCCTGAAACTGGCTCTCAAGTGGAATTGACCCGCGATAACCGCGTGGAAGACGTCCAGCCGGCGTACTCACCAGATGGAAAGCAGCTGGTCTTTGGGCGACGTTTCCTCAACGCACAGAACTGGACTCCGGGGAGACAGATCTGGGCCATGAACACGGATGGCACGAACATCCGCCCGATCACAAAACTCGCCGTGCAAAATCACACCGGCTTCGCCTGGAGTCCCGACAGCCGCTACCTGGCATACCTGCAATTTAATACGGCTTCTTATACCGGGGGCAGGTCCCTCTGGCTGATGGACATGGCCGAAGGCAACCGCCAGGAGATCCTGATGGGTGCCTACAATCTGCACTGGCTGCCTTAATCATACTTTCGCGGATTTTTCAAAATGGCTCACCCTCGGTCATTCTTTCCATTGGTATAATTGCGGTATGCCCCTGACAAAAAATGAAGTGTCTGATATCGCCCGCCTGGCGCGGCTTCAACTTAATGAAGTTGAGTTGGCTCTTTTCAGCAGTCAGCTTTCAGACATCCTGGAATACGCCGACCGGCTGTCGCAGGTGGACTTATCACAGGCGGATGAATTAAAAAGCATTGTGCCCGACAGAGCGCCCCTGCGGGATGACATCCCTGGCAGCAGCCTGTCCATAAAACGGTTAATGGGAAATGCCGCCAACATCGAAAAACGCCAATTCAAAGTTCCGCCGGTGCTGGACGTATGACCTCCAGCCTGCTTTCGCTCGGCATTGCCAGGGCAGCCCGCCTGTTGCGCAGTGGAGAGATCTCCAGCCGCGAGCTGACCCAGGGTTGCCTGGAACAGATCCAATCTTTGGATGGCAGCCTGCACGCTTTTCTCACCCTCACCCCTGAAGAAGCTTTTTTTCGCGCCAATCGGGCAGATTACTTCCTTCAGCAGATACGTAAGGGGTTCACCCGTGAGCCCACCTCCCCCCTGCTGGGTATCCCGCTGGCCATCAAAGATGTGCTGGCGCTTTCAGGTGTTCGTTGCACCTGCGGTTCTCGCATGCTGGAAACCTATGTACCACCCTTTACAGCCCACGCGGTCGAAAAACTTTTAGAAGATGGCATCGTGATCCTCGGGAAAACCAACACCGATGAATTCGCCATGGGCTCAACCACCGAAAATTCCGCATTCGGGCCAACCCGCAACCCGTGGGACGAGACCCGCGTGCCGGGCGGCTCCAGCGGCGGTAGCACGGTAGCGGTTGCGGCTGGCATGGCGTTTGGCGCTCTTGGTACCGATACCGGTGGCAGTGTACGCCAACCAGCAGCTTTCTGTGGAATTACCGGTTTGAAGCCGACCTACGGGCGTGTTTCTCGCTGGGGGTTGGTGGCTTACGGCTCTTCTCTGGATTCCATTGGCTGCATGGCGCACAGCGCGGAAGATACAGCATTCATCTACGCTTCGATTGCGGGGCATGACCCGCGCGATTCCACATCGCATGATATCCCTGTGCCAGAGTTTATCCCTTACCCCGATCACAGCCTGACAGGCCTGCGAATCGGCCTGCCACAGGAATACTTCCTGCCGGGGATGCAGGTGGACGTGGAGAATGCCATCCGCTCTGCTCTGGATGTGATGGAACAACTCGGCGCGAAGATCATACCGGTCAGCCTGCCCCATACGGAATATGCCTTGCCCGTTTACTACCTGCTGGCTCCAGCCGAGGCAAGTGCCAATCTAGCACGCTATGATGGCACGCGTTTTGGGCTTCAACAACCCGCTGATCACTACATTGAACAGTTTATGGCCAACCGTACTGCCGGCTTCGGGCCGGAGGTTAAACGGCGAATCATGCTGGGCACCTATGCGCTCTCTACCGGCTATTATGAGGCCTATTATGCCCGGGCCCAGAAAGTCCGCGGACTGATCAGCCAGGATTTTGACCAGGTATTCCAACAAGTGGATGTGATTGCCGCGCCAGTCACACCGACAACAGCATACCTGCTGGGAGAACGCACCGATGATCCGCTCTCTATGTACCTGGGAGATATCTTCACCCTTCCAGCCAACCTGGCAGGTATTCCAGCTATTGCTTTTCCGGTCGGTTTTGATTCCAATCATTTACCTGTGGGCATGCAATTAATGGGACCGGCATTCGCTGAGAATACTCTGCTTGGTATGGCACAGGCTTACCAGCAGGTTACCCTGTGGCACCAGCAACTGCCAGGTGCTGCAAATTTCCCCGAGGAGATAAAAGAACATGGCCTTTAAACTACCCGCGAACACAGAAGAACTGCTTTCCTGGAAATGGGAAGACATCGAACCTGGTTATTTGGCGTTGGAAACTGAAGAGCTGACCGCAGAAAATATAGCCGATTGGCTTGCCCGCTGGTCGCGTGTGTCCGAATGCGTGGATGAGATCTATTCCCGCCGTTATACAGCTACGACTGTCAACACCGTAGATGAACAGGCAAAAGCCGGCTACTCTTACTTTCTTGACAACATCTACCCGAAAGCCATGGATTGTGAGCAAAAGCTGAAGGTCAAACTGATTCGTAGCGAGCTGGAACCCGAAGGGTTTGAAATCCCGCTGCGCAACTATCGCAGTGATGCCGCGCTCTTTCGCGCAGAAAATCTGGAATTATTAGCGACCGAGTTCAAATATTCCACAGAATATGATGAGATCGTGGGTGCTCAGACGGTGATCTGGGACGGCCGAGAAACAACCATTGCCCAACTGGGGCCGCACCTCATCTCGCCAGACCGTGCTACGCGCCAGCGTGCCTGGGAAGCCCAGATGGCTCGCATCTATGCGGATCGGGATACGATCAATACCCTGTGGGTCAAATCGCTGAAACTCCGGATGGATATAGCCAGAAATGCCGGCCAGCCGGATTACCGTGCCTACCGCTGGAAGCAGTATTACCGTTTCGATTACACGCCGGCGGATTGCCTCAGTTTTCACGCAGCCATCGAAAAGGTGGTCGTCCCGGCAGTCAAACGGCTGCTTAAACGACACGGAGAGCAGATGGGCATCGACACTGTCCGCCCCTGGGATATTGACGTGAAAAATTACGTGGATCCCCTCAACCGTCCTGCGCTGGCACCTTTCAAAACCGTCGATGAACAGGTGGAGGTAACTCGCCGTATATTTCACCAGGTGGATCCAGTTCTGGGAGGATATTTCAACCAGATGATCGAGAGTGGCCTGGTAGATTTGCCAAATCGTAAAAATAAAGGCGGAGGCGCCTACTGCCAGAGCTTGAATCTGGTGAGATTGCCTTTTGTATTTTGTAATTCAGTCGGTACCCACAATGATGTTCAGACCCTGATCCATGAGAGCGGACACGCCTTTCATGTTTTCGAATCCGCACACTTGCCATACTTCCCACAATTAGCGTATACCATGGAGATCGCTGAAGTTGCATCGATGGGAATGGAATTGCTGGCTTCACCTTACCTGGAACGTAGTCAGGGCGGTTTCTACTCACCGGCAGAAGCTGCGCGCGCAGTATCTGAGCATCTCTTCACATCACTTCTGTTCTGGCCTTATATGGCTGTGGTCGATGCCTTTCAACACTGGGTTTACACCAATACCGAGAAGGCCATGGATCCGGATCAATGTGATGCCGAGTGGGGTAGGCAATGGGATCGTTTTATGCAAGGTTACGATTGGACTGGCTACGAAAAATACAAGGTTACCGGTTGGCACCGTAAGCAGCATATTCACGAGGTACCATTCTATTATGTAGAGTATGGGCTCGCCCAGCTGGGAGCCGTACAGATCTGGGGCAATGCACTCAAAGATCAGGCAAAGGCAGTCGCCGATTATCGCCATGCCTTATCTCTGGCAGGAACCCGCCCCCTGCCGGAACTCTTCCAGGCTGCCGGAGCGCGCCTGGCTTTTGATGCCGGCACGCTGCAATCCGCGGTGGACTTGATGGAGAATCAGATCAACCGGTTGGAGAAGGTGGCAGACTCCCAGGAGGGAGGATGAAACTACTCTGGGATATCTTCGTGCTTTTCACCCGAGTGGCTTTCTTTTCTTGGGGCGGCGGGCCTGCTTCACTGGCACTCATGCAGCGCGAAGTGACCGCCGTCAACTGGACCACACCCGCTGAGTTTGCGGATGCAGTGGCCGTGGGGAACGCTTTACCGGGACCGATCGCGCCGCAAGTCTCAGCATACATCGGTTATAAGCTGGCAGGAGCCTGGGGCGCGGTAGCAGCTGTGGTTGGCACTGTCATCCCCACCACAGTATTGATGATGGTCATGGTCATCTTCTTTTTTGGGATCAAAGACAGTCCACGCGTGCAATCCATGCTCAAAGCGGTACGCCCGGTGGTTGTCGGCCTCCTCCTATGGACGGCCTATGACATGGCGTTAACTGTTTTCAATGCGCGGAAGACACCCATCTTATCGGCATTAACCGCAAGCTGGGATAAAGCTTTAATCACTCTGGCAGCATTTGCCCTGCTGACCTTCACAAAAATCAACCCGGTCTTTGTCATTCTCGGGGCAGCCGGGCTTGGTTTGCTGGTATACAGGTAACATAGGAGGATAGATGAAGGAACCCTTGAAGATACTCATTCCCATGGCCGGGCTTGGTACGCGACTGCGCCCGCACACCTGGAGCAAACCAAAACCGCTGGTGCAGGTAGCTGGTAAGACCGTCCTTTCTCACTTATTGGATGGCTTTGCATCTCTGCCGGATGCTGAAAACATCGAACTCGTTTTTATTATTGGTTATCTGGGCGAGCAGGTGCCAGAATACATGGCAAAAGAATACCCCGGTGTGAAAGCTCACTATGTAACCCAACCAGAAATGCAGGGACAATCACAGGCTCTCTGGCTGGCTCGTGAATATCTGCAAGGCCCGGTGATGGTTGTCTTCGCCGATACTCTGGCTGAGACAGATTTTTCCATGGTCGGCCGGGAAGATGTAGATGGGTACGCCTGGGTGAAATCAGTTCCAGATCCACGCCGTTTTGGTGTCGCCGAAGTCGACTCTGCCGGCTACATCACTCGCCTGGTGGAAAAACCTACAGAGATGGACAACAATCGCGTGGTCATCGGCCTGTACCACTACCGGCAGGGCGAAAAATTGCTGCGCGCGATTGAAGAACAACTGGCAAGTGGAGCCATGTTCAAAGGAGAGTATTTCCTTACCGATGCCACCACAATCTATATCCGCAACGGCGCTCGCATGAAAACAATGGAAGTTGGCAGCTGGCTGGATGCTGGAACTACGCCGGCTCTACTGGAAACCAATCGTCATCTGTTGGAACGAAATGCGCCACATTTACCCCCACTCGATGCCAGCGTCAAAATCATCCAACCGGTAGCCATTCACCCGCAAGCAATAGTTCGCAATAGCACAATCGGACCGTATGTCTCTCTGGCTGCCGGTTGTGCTGTGGAAGACAGCCTATTGACTGACTGCATCGTAGATTCCGGTACAACCATCACCCATTCTATCCTTTCCAGTTCTCTCGTTGGTCGCAATGTTCTGGTGGAGGACTTTAAAGGTACACTAGATCTGGGAGATAATTCCAGCATATTAAAGAAAAAGACCAAATCCTAATCCGTTCTGCCGTTATCTTGATATACTCAGGATTAATCAAATTCAGCAGGAGAAGCCAATGCGAGAATCATTCTTGAACCAGCGTGTCACCCACCTCAAACCTTCCGGCATCCGCAAATTCTTCGATATCGCAGCCACAATGAAAGACGTGATCTCGCTTGGCATTGGTGAGCCTGATTTCACCACGCCGCAGCCGATCAGCCTTGCTGGTATTCAAGCCATCCAACACGGAGAGACGCATTACACCTCCAACGCGGGGATACTCGAGCTACGCCGGACACTGACCGCGCATCTGGAAAAAATGTACGGAGTCAGCTACAACCCGGAAACAGAGATCATGCTCACCGTCGGTGTTTCTGAAGCCCTTTACCTGGTGTTCAATGCTGTCCTGGAACCGGGGGATGAGGTAATCATTCCCACACCGTGTTTTGTAAGTTACCAGGCAGAGGTAGAACTGGCAGGGGGAATAGCTGTGGAAGTGCCCTGCCGGTTGGAAAATGATTTCGCCCCTTCTCCGGCGGATATTGAAGCTGCCATTACACCCCAAACAAAAGTGCTCTTCCTTGGCTATCCCAATAATCCGACTGGCGCCGTAGTGACACGCGGAACTATGGAAGCGCTCGCAAAAATCGCTCAAAAACACGACTTGCTGGTGATCTCAGATGAGATTTACGACCGCCTGGTTTACGGCTTTCAACACGTCTGCTTCCCATCCATCCCCGGCATGCAGGAAAGAACCATATTGCTGGGTGGTTTCTCTAAAGCCTATGCCATGACTGGTTGGCGTATCGGTTATGCTGCCGCACCGGCCGAGATCCTCAAAGGTATGCTGCGCATTCATCAGTACACTGTAATGTCCGCGCCTACCATGAGCCAGCTAGCCGCGTTGGAAGCATTGAAGACCGGTGAGCCATTCGTCCGCGATATGGTGGCAGAATATGATCGCCGCCGACAGTTGATCGTCGGCGGATTGAACAGTCTCGGATTGAAGACCTTTGAACCGCGCGGAGCTTTCTACGCCTTTCCACAGATTACCCTGAGCGGTCTGAATGACGAAACTTTCGCGGAGCGTTTACTCCACGAAGAACATGTAGCAATGGTGCCCGGGTCTGCTTTCGGTGCCGGTGGAGAAGGCTTTGTCCGCTGCTCTTATGCCACCTCCTATGAAAAGATCGAGGAAGCCCTGCATCGCCTGGGCCGCTTTATGCGCCGCGTTGGATAAGCTCTAATGGATTACGAAGCAGTCATAGGCCTGGAGGTGCACGCAGAGCTCAAAACGCGCACCAAAATGTTCTGCGCCTGCAGTGTCACTGACCTCACAAAAAACGAACCGAACAGTGCTGTCTGCCCGGTTTGTCTGGGACTGCCCGGCGCGTTGCCAGTGATCAACCGGCAGGCTGTTGAACTGGGCTTGCGGGCAGCTCTGGCACTCGGTTGTACCCCCCAACATCGCAGTATTTTTGCCCGTAAGAATTATTTCTATCCAGATCTGCCCAAAGGCTACCAGATCTCGCAATACGAAACACCGCTGGCTATTAATGGCCAGTTAATGATCCGCACTACAACGGGCGAAAAAGTCATCCATATCCGGCGTGTCCATCTGGAAGAAGATACCGGTAAATTAACCCACATGACACAACCGCAGGCATACAGCCTGGTAGATCTAAACCGCGCCGGCGTTCCATTGCTTGAAATCGTCTCTGAGCCAGACCTGTGCAACCCGGCAGAAGCCCGGGCGTATGCCATGAAGCTGCAGCAATTATTACGTACCATAGAAGCAAGCAGCGCCGATATGGAGAAGGGCCAGATCCGGTTTGAAGCCAATATTTCCCTGCGCCCCCGAGGCAGTCAGAAGCTGGGAACTCGCACTGAGATCAAGAACCTGAATAGCTTCCGCTCTATGGAACGAGCAATCACCTACGAGATGCAGCGGCAGCAAACGATTTTACTTTCAGGTCATTGGGTAGAGCAGCAAACGGTCGGCTGGGATGAGGAAGCCGGGGTCACCTTTCCGCAGCGGGGAAAAGAAGAAGCCCATGACTATCGTTATTTTCCTGATCCAGACCTGCCACCGCTGGTAGTTGACAGCGCCTGGCTGGATCGCATCCGTCGTGAGATGCCCGCCTTGCCGGAAGAACGGATCCAACAATTCCAGCGGAAGTACAGCATCCCCCTGGAGCTTGCAGAACCGATCCTGGCAGACCCCATGTTGGAGCAATTCTTCATCAGTTGTCTTTCTGAAAAAACCACAGCTGAAAAAACAGCCCGCTGGCTCATCGGCCCTCTGGCGGGAGAGTTGAAGGCCCGCGGTATTGGCTGGGAAATCAACCCTTTGCAACCAGCGTACATCGCTGATCTGCTTGCCAGGCTGCATGCGGGATCTATCACACAGCCGATGGCAAAAAAACTGCTGAAATGGATGCTCGAATCCGGTGAAAGCGTGGAAGTGATCATCACCCGCGAAAGGTTGGTTCAGGTATCCGATCTGGATTCACTCAAAACCACCATTCAATCGGTCTTGAGTGCTCACCCGGCGGAAGTTGAGGCCTACCGAAAGGGTAAAATCTCCCTGGCACAGTGGTTCTTCGGCCAGGTGATGGCTGATACCCGCGGTCAGGCAGACCCAAAAGTCTTGAAAAGGCTTCTGGATGAGGTACTAGCAGCCCTTATAGATGAGCAATCATCTGATTAATAAAATTTATTATGAGTGTTATCATATCAAAGTAGGTACTTAATCCTGTTGACGGGTGGGGGCGGTAAAAATATAATGGGTTTGATAGGGAAAGGTGGCAGAATTGTACTATCAGGGCTTTACCCAAGAGGTGAAAAAGTAAATGCGGACATTCCGAATTGTCCGCATTATTTTTTAATGCAGTCTAACACTATCACGTAAAGAGGAGATGCACATGGCTGTATCAACCAACGCTTTTGAAATGGCACAACGGCAATTTGATCACGTTGCCGACCTGCTCAAGTTGGACCCTCAGGTCAGGGAGATCCTCCGCTGGCCAGCCAGGGAATTCCATTTCCGCATTCCAGTCGTCATGGATGATGGCACCACCCGTGTTTTCACCGGCTTCCGCGTTCAGCACAACGATGCCCGTGGCCCGAACAAAGGGGGCATCCGCTTCCACCCGTCTGAGACCATAGACACCGTCCGTGCCCTGGCTACCTGGATGACCTGGAAATGCGCGGTTGCAGACATCCCCCTGGGTGGCGGTAAGGGCGGTATTATCGTCGACCCAGCAACCCTTTCAGTTGCTGAAAAAGAACGCCTGGTCCGCGGTTGGGTGGATGTCATGTGGCGTAACATTGGTCCACGCCAGGACGTACCCGCCCCCGATGTTGGCACCACCCCGCAAATGATGGGCTGGATGATGGATGAATACTCCAAGCTGGTGGGTCAGTACACCCCTGGTGTGATCACCGGTAAACCTCTCGGCGGCGGTGGGTCGCTCGGACGCACCGAAGCCACAGGGTACGGGGTGATTTACACCGTCCGTGAAGCCATGAAACACCTCAAACTGGACTCCACAAAATGCGTGGCAGCCATTCAGGGTTTTGGCAATGTAGCTCAGTATGCCGCAATCGGTTTCATTGAAATGCTTGGCGGAAAAGTTGCCTGCGTTTCATACTACGACCGCGAAGACCGTGTATCGTATACTGTCAGCCACAAGGCGGGTATTGATCCTCACTTCCTGATGACTATTACCGACCAGTATGGCTCAATCGATAAAAAGAAAGCCATTGAAGCAGGCTACGAGATCGAAGAAGGCGATGCCTGGATTACCAAAGAAGCCGATGTGCTCATCCCGAGTGCCCTGGAAGGTCAGATCAATGCTGAAACCGTTCAGAAGATCAGCCCCCGTGTTCGCATCGTCGCTGAAGGCGCGAATGGCCCCACCACACCAGAAGCAGATGAAGTCTTCAAGAGCAAGAATATCTTCGTTATCCCCGATTTTCTGGCAAATGCCGGTGGCGTGACATGCTCCTACTTCGAAGGTGTTCAGAATGATATGAATTTCTACTGGACAAAAGAAGAAGTTCTCAGTCGTCTCGATACAAAGATGACTCAAGCCTTCCACGGCGTATTGGAAATGTCACTCGCCCAAAAAGTTTATATGCGCGATGCCGCGTATATGGTTGCCATTGCCCGTGTCGTAAAGGCGATGGAACTGCGCGGCTGGATTTAACTTACCAATACTGGTTCGCTTACCTCCTTCCATGAAAGACCCCCGGAATCCCGGGGGTCTTTCAATTTAACCTAATCTTCGATGGTTACCAATCCTGCGAATACGCTTGCAGATACCCGGCCAGATGCTCCCGCCAGTAAGCCTCGGTGTGGGTACCACCAGATACTACCCAGGTGTGGCTGATACCCCTCGCTGTTAAGGAAGCTTCAAAGCGGGAGGAATAATTTAGCTCAGGATCCTGATCGCCAATATCCAGGATGATCCGCGTATCATTCTTACTGGCCATTGAATCCAGCATGGCATCCATCTCGCGTTTATCGCTTCGGAAGAAAGCCGGGCTATGAAGACCAACCACCCCAAATGTGCCTGGGAACTGCACAGCCAGATGAAAAGCCCAGGCAGCTCCACGTGAAAGACCACCTAGTGCACGATAACCGGGTAGTTTCTGCGTGTTGTAATTTTTGTCAATCCACGGAATGAGCGAGCGGGCAATGGCAACATCCAGGCGGCCTTCATCCGGGTCGTCCCATCCTTTGTCGTAAGGCATAATCACAATAAAGGGGGGCAATTCACCGGAGGTGATTCCGGCATCCATGATCTCCGGAAGACCCAAACGGATCCACTGATCATCTTGATAACTTTTACCATGCAGCAGGTAGAGTGTGGGGTAGGGTCCGCCGGCTTCATAGCACGGTGGTAGATAGAGTGTGTAATACAGCCGTCCCGGTAACTCTTTGGAAGTAATGTAGGAGCGGGATACTGTTCCATGAAGATCATTACACACGGGTAATTCGGTGGCAGCCGGAATAGCGGTTGCCGGTATTTCATCGGGTGTAACGGATACGACAGCAGGGGTACTTGTTGGAGTGCCGGGTATGGCCGTTGTTGGTGGGTTTTCCACCGGAACGCAGGCAGCGATCCACACCAGGGAGGCCAGTGAGATCAGTATAGTGACTGCCCGGCTGCTGCGGCCCCCCCGGGATGCTTGACGTTTTGGCATGGTTCGCATTATACTCTCATCCGCCGGGGTGTAGCGCAGTTGGCAGCGCACCGCGTTTGGGACGCGGGGGTCGGCGGTTCAAGTCCGCCCACCCCGACTATCAAAATGTTCTCCATTATACCTAATTCCATATCCAGTGGGTGTTGTTCTGAGATTTCAAAACGGATTTACTCTAACAACATTTCTTCATAACTACAGGGTGCTAGCATCTGGCTGTAACCATCGTCTTCTACATCTATGGGGGAAGGTTTTCACCTGGGAGCCAATGATTCCAACGTTTTCCAGTTGTTGATCATTCAAGGTCATCGGGGATTGCGTCTATCCGACTGTAATACTCCTGAGCAAAAATAAATTTTGCTTCATATTTCTCCCAGGGAATATGGATCAAATACATTTTGGCGCTGTTCTGGCGACCCACCGCATCCCGTTCGTCCCAATCTTGTGCAAATTGCCGAAAAGGTTGAATGGTCCCTGCCAATCGGTTCAGGTTCGGAAGGCTCACATAGGCTGAGATTAGTAAGAATATTACAGTGTACGCAATTGCCAGCTGTTTGCTTCCCGGGCGAGGTAAAAACAAACCAGCTGCGAAGAAACCATAAGCCAGATACACAGCCGGGATCAAGTGAGTTCGCAGGGGTATTGGCCCTGAGAATACATATACACCAATGGTGAAGCAAGACGCGGCAATGAATTGCGTTGCGATCAGGGTGGATATTACCCATTTCCATTCGCGGGGCAGCTTTATTGGTACAAGCGCACCAACGCCGATCAATGAGAGCAGCAACATCTGACCTGTAATCGGTATAGATTTCAAATATTGAAAATAAAACGTAAGCGTCCCTTTAAGGAGTGGGAGTATTTGAACCGTTTGCGCGTAATCTTGTTTGTCGCCCCGGTACAGGTTGCCAGGAGAAAAGAGCTGTAACCCAAAGCCAAGGACGCCAGCGGCTACCCCGATGCAAACTAAATATTGCCATCTCTTTATCTGCCGTATTTTGAATCGAGATACAGCAAGCACAGCTACCTGAGCGGCTACCCAACCCACGACACCCGCTTCATGCGTCGTAGCAATCATCAAGCTTAGCAGACCGGCGAGTATTCCTAACCCAACCAACATGCTCTTTCTTGTGCTAGTCATAGATATCACGATCACAAGAATATATAAAGGGATCAAGTACATATACGGGACAGAAGCAGCTGAAGCCACGATCCAATACAATGATTTATAAAAATCAGGAATTATTGATACGACTGTAAATAAAAGCCAACCAGTTACGAAGATGGCAATCACCACTTTTTTGACGATGGTATCTTTTAAAATAATCACGAAAGTCAATATGGAGGTAGCCAGTATTCCAACTATCTGCGTAAAAGGCAACCAACGCCAATCTGCCAAACCTAAGACTAAAATATTTGAAAATAAACGTCCAGACCAATTTGTGTAAAACCATAGCTGTCCATACCAGTATCCGCGATTTAACCGCTCCAGGGTGTAAATAAAGTCATCCGCATACATGCGGGCAAAGGAACCGTCTAACAGGAGGATGCCAGCACCGATGATTCCCCCCAAAAATGCAATCCACAGGGCATATTCAAAAACTAAAATCACATATGCAGAAAACCTGAGACCGATCAGACCAAGTAACGCTACGAAGGCTGCCAAAACGAATATTGCATTCGCCAGGTAGAATCGTGCTGCGGTCGTCTGAGCCGGAATTAACACTGCCCCAACCACAGCCAACGGAATAATGGCTAGAAAAGCTGATTTAACCATTTTCCAGGAGATTTGTTTCGGGTCTAACTGGGTCAAATTGTAGAATAATGGCAATAGAACCATTGCAATCAAACCGGATTGGCCTATCAGTATAACCACCGATCGCAGTTCCAGGTTCCACAATAATAATTGAATCAGAACAACCAGCGCGTATGTCGTAAAAAAGGTTTGTATTATCCGTGAAGCGATCAAACTCTTGACGTTGGATAGTATTTTTGCTAGCATTCTAAATCATTTTCTATAGTTATAATCATTATACATGGATCTCTCAACCAGGTATTTCAAAAGCAAAGTAAAATGGGGATTATGAGCGAAAAATATGACCTTATGATAGAAGCTATCCGTTTATCTGCCTCTGGTCAGCTGGAAGCTGCCCGTCTGTACCAGCGCCGTGGCTCATCGTACTCCGATCGAACCATATTCACCCGACAGCAACTGCTGGATCAACTCACAGCTGGTAAGCGGGTAGCCGCTGGCAACCGTCAACCGCGTCTGGCCAGTACTTTTATAATCATCGGTGAGATAATCCGCTGTGGAAAAGAAAATCCATCGCTCTGCCTGTCCGATGATCCCTCAAACGCAGATCGATTACCTGGAATACCCTTCTTCTAGAACCCTTGGTGAATCAAACGGCTGTATTTCTCTCTGTGATCTTTCCGGCTCACAACGAAGCGGATCGGTTACCGCGCGCTCTGGAACAGGCAATCGCGTTCCTCGGGGGTCAATCTTACCTGTGGGAGATCCTTGTGGTTGAAAATGGCAGCAGGGATGCTACCTATGAAATCGCCAGTCGTTTTGCCGCACAATACCCGGCTGTTCGTGTGTTACGTGAAAGTCTACCAGGGAAGGGCCGTGCTGTCCGTACCGGCATGCTGGCAGCCAGGGGAGATTGGCGCTTTATCTGCGACGTAGACCTCTCCATGCCCGTTACCGAGATCAACCGTTTCCTGCCCCCCAACGTTCAGGCAGATATCGTCATCGCCTCACGGGAAGGTAAGAACGCACACCGTTTTAATGAACCGGCTTACAGGCATCTGATCGGACGGATATTTAACCTGATCGTGCGATTCCTTGCGCTGCCAGGTCTTAACGATTCCCAATGCGGTTTTAAATGCTTCTCCGCCGAAACGACCAGTCAGTTGTTTCCACTACAAACCATCACCGGTTGGACATTTGATGTGGAATTGCTGTACATTGCCCGGTTGCGCGGTATCCGTGTGGTGGAACTGGGTATCCCCTGGTATCACGATCCACACTCCAAGGTAAAAGTACTGCGTGATTCAGCGCGCATGATGTTGGATCTTCTCAAAATCCGCTGGAATCACTTGCGCGGCAAGTATGCCCCCTGAACCATTAAGAAGAACTCCAGTTCCTACAGGTCCAGGGTTGGCATTTGAACAGGCACTCTGGCAGAATGGGGATTTTTGGGTAGCCGGCGTGGATGAAGCCGGGCGTGGTGCCTGGGCAGGGCCTGTCTTCGCCGGAGCAGTGATCTTGCCTGCAACGGAAGAAATATCCACTCTGCTTGCTGGAGTGAATGATTCTAAACTTCTCACCCCGTTGCAACGAGAAAAATACGCAACCCTCATCCACGGGATAGCATCCTCCTGGGGAGTGGGACAGGCTAGTGTAGAAGAGATCAATACTCTGGGCATTGTTCCCGCCACCCATCTGGCGATGAAACGCGCATTGCAGGCTCTGAAACTTCATCCCACGCATATTCTGGTGGATTTTATTCATCTCTACGATATAGATCTTCCCCAGACATCCATCATTCATGGAGATGGCATCTCTCTCTCCATCGCAGCCGCCTCCATCCTGGCTAAGACCGCGCGGGATGCCAGCATGCAGGAACTGGATGGAATCATCCCCGGGTATGAATTCGCCCGGCATAAAGGGTACGGTACAGTGCTTCATCAGCGCTGCCTGGAAAAAAAAGGCCCATCCCCCGCCCACCGCATACATTACCGCCCGATAGCTAATCTACTGCAGAACAATCCTGTTTCACCCAAGCCATAGATCCTTGATCCTACAATATAAATACCTCCCCTTGCGGGGAGGTATTTTGTTCATACTCCTTAGGCTGCCCTTTTACGGCGCATCGGGGAGAGGAATGCTTTTGTCAGCTCAGCGGCAACCGAAGGCACAAAGAATAACGGCACAATCACTTCCCATTGTGCCAGGCCAAGCGGCATGGTATTGAAGACATTATTCAAGAAAGGCACATAGATTACAGCTAAGATCAAAATCACGGAAGAGAGAACAGCCCAATTCATCCAGCGATTCTTAAACACACCGATCTTCAACAATGGGAAGTACTCAGAACGGGCAGTGTAAGCCCTCAGCAACTCTGAGATGCTCAAGGTCGCAAATGCCATCGTTTCCGCAAACTCAATATGCTGAGGATCCGTATGACGCCCCAGATAATAGGCACCGAGAACAACCGCAGTAATGGCAACCGTTTGCACAACTACACCTATTTGCATAAACCGGTTGATGATGCTCTCTTTCGGCGGGCGCGGAGGTTGCTGCATAATATCAGGGTCGCCTTTTTCAGTTCCCAGAGCCAACGCTGGCGCACCGTCCGTTACCAGGTTCAACCAGAGTAATTGAATAGCTGTCAATGGCGATGGCCAGCCAAAAAGAGTCGCCAGGAAAATTATGGAGATCTCCGCCATATTGCACGAGATGAGGTAGTACACAAACTTACGGATATTACTGTAGATGACACGCCCCTGCTCAACGGCGGAAACGATACTGACATAGTTATCATCGGTCAGCACCATATCGGCAGTTTCCTTGGCAACATCGGTACCGGTGATGCCCATGGCTATGCCGATATCTGCCAGCTTGATCGCGGGTGCATCATTTACGCCATCGCCCGTCATGGCAACCACCTCGCCGTCCGCTCGCAAGGCATCCACGATCTTCATTTTATGCTCCGGAGAAACCCGGGCGTACACATCCGTCTCTCGTGCGACTTCGAGCATCTCCTGATCAGTGAGGTCATCGATCTCTGCCCCTGTGCGCACTTGTCGCCAAGGTTGCAGCAAGCCGATGGATTCAGCAATTGCTTTGGCTGTGTTCGGGTAGTCACCGGTGATCATCACCGTGCGTATACCGGCTTCCCGGGCTTTTTCAAGCGCCGGTTTCACTTCCACGCGGGGCGGATCGATCATTCCGATCAAGCCGGCAAATACCAGATCCTTCTCCAGTACTTCAGGCTTGATCCCTCCAGGATTCTCCGGGATCAATTTGTAAGCCAATCCAAGCACTCGCAAGGCTTTTTGCGTCATCGCGTCGTTGGCAGCTAAAACAGCTGCCCGGGCGCTTTCGTTTAATGGCCGTGCTGAACGGTCATCCATTGCCTGAATACTATTGCAGAGTTTCAGCACCTCATCCGGAGCTCCTTTGACAGCAACGGCATACCACTGTCTTTTTTCAGTCCCGTAAACCGGCGAAATGTCATCATCCGTAGGGTTGACCAGTCCATGGACTGTCACCATCCTCTTTCGGACTGAATCAAAGGGAATTTCATCCTGCCGCGGAAATGCCTTCAAAACACCATTGAGTTTCGCCCCGGCTTTAACTGCAGCAACGAGCAAAGCGCCTTCAGTTGGGTCACCAACCATGCGGAAACCAGCACTGGTGTCAGCTTTTTCCAGTAACGCGTCATTATTCAACACACTGACCCACAGGGCAGTCGAAACAGCCGGGTAATTCGTCAGGTCAACCTTCTTGCCGCCAATTTGGAACTCCCCATCGGGGGAGTAGCCACTGCCGGTGACATCCACAAATGTACCATCCACCCACAGGCGGGTGACCGTCATTTCATTCTGCGTCAGTGTGCCGGTTTTATCGGAACAAATCACAGTGGCGGAACCCAGAGTCTCCACCGATGCCAGCTTGCGGATGAGCGCATGTTTCTTCACCATTTCACGCATCCCAAGAGCCAGGCTAATCGTCACGATCGCCGGTAGGCCTTCCGGCACTGCCGCGATCGCCAGGCTGACTGCGATCATAAACGCATTGACTAGACTGTCAATGAAATGCTCCCATCCTTCAGAGCCGATTGCCGGCAGCCCACCCAGAAGGCGAACCACACCAACCACCTCGATGATGAAAACCAAACCGCAGATGATCAGTGCTGCCACACCCAGTAGTTTTCCCAGGTCTTCTAACCTCTTCTGCAGCGGAGTTTCTTCCAGCTCAACTGCCTGGAGCATCGTCGCAATCAGACCCAACTGGGTGTGCATGCCGGTGGAGACTACGACACCGCGACCTCGGCCGTAAGAGACTAAAGTCCCCATAAATACACTGTTCTTGCGATCACCCAGGGGAATATCCGTAGCCAGGTCATCCTGCGCTTGCTTCTGCACGGCCAGGCTCTCACCTGTCAGGGCTGCTTCTTCCACCTTTAGATTGACGGCTTCCACCAGGCGGATATCCGCCGGGACATAGTTCCCTGCTTCCAGAAAAACCACATCGCCGGGAACCAGTTGCGGCGCGGGGACAGAAATCCGCTTGCCATCCCGTAAGACATGGGCTTCGGGTGCGGCTAGTTTTTTTAACGCGGCTAGTGCTTGCTCAGCACGGCTTTCCTGCACAACCCCCAGAACGGCATTCAAAACGACGATCGCCATGATCGCGCTGGCTTCGATCCATTCACCCATCACCGCAGAAATGATTGAGGCCACAATCAGCAAAATAACAACAAAACCTTTGAGCTGGTCATACAGCTTAGCCAAAAACCCCGGACGCGGGGCTTCGGTTAACTGGTTAAGGCCATATTGGATCTGCCTACGGGCTACCTCTTCCGTTGACAATCCACTGGGCAGCGGGGTGCTGAGGCGTTGCACGACCTCATTCTGGCTGAGAGCATGCCAGCTTACCTGTATGTCTTCCTTATTCGCCTGTTTGGTTGGTTGGGTAGGCATAAATCGTAGTTCTCCTCGTTGTGAGAATTAACCCGCTTGCGGGGAGTCAGTTGCACCGTCTGGGAATGAAATCCAGAACAACGATGCCGCTCAGCTTGTTCTTACAAGCATTAAATGTATCATATTTTTCCTGCAGAACCTAACCCAAAGAAAATGTTTAATATCTTAAATCAATATGACAAATGATCCATCCGATCAGATGCACAGTCACCCATAGTGCATATTAAAGGGTTGCGGACGGGAGCCGCAAATTGAACTGGGCTCCACCCGTTTTTTTGTTAACGGCAGTTAAATCCCCCCCTTGAGCCCTTGCCAGCTGGCGGGCAATGGCCAGCCCGAGACCAGTTCCACCATCCTCCCGGCTGCGCGACTGATCTCCACGGAAGAAACGCTCGAAGATGCTTTCTTCCTCCCCGGGAGGAATTCCAGGCCCGGAGTCACTGATGCTAAGCCAAACCCAACCTCCCTCCTTATATAGTTGACTGACAACCGACCCACCATTCGGAGAATAGCGGCAAGCATTGCTCAATATATTCTTGATCACCTGACCCAGTCGGAAAGCATCCCCGCGGACCAGCCAATGCTCCTCTAGATCCACAATCGGCGGCATCAGCTGGAGGCTGCGTTCTGACGCGGTGGGTTGAAATTCGGCAATCAACCAGCCCAGTAAATCCTTCAAATCCACTGCGGAAATTTCCAAACGCAATTCCCCGGCATCGGCCAATGCCAGCGTGCGCAAATCTTCCACCAGGCGAGTCAAAGATTGGTTCTGCTGTGCCACCAACTGTATCTGTTGTAGATCCAGCGGATACACACCATCGGAAATCGCTTCAAGAATGGCACGCTGAATTGCCAGTGGCGTACGTAGCTCATGGGCAATATCTGCTGTCATCGCTTTACGGTTGATCTGCGCTGTTTCAAGTGATTGAGCCATTGTGTTGAATGCCTCACCCAGTACAGCCATTTCATCATTTCCATTAACGGGCACACGCTCCGCGAGATCACCTCCAGCGATGCGATTCGCAGCGGCAGTCAGGCGCTGGACAGGTCGCAAGATCAGGTAGCCCAGCAAGCCAGCAACCAGTAGGGATAGCCCGCCGGCGATCAGACCAGCATTGATTGCCGCTCGATTCAGTTTATCTACCAACTCGCGATCTGCCCCGGGCTGAAATTGCATGCCTCCAGAAATAAAAAGGTACCCCACTGGCTGGCTATCGCTGCCCATCAAGATGATCGCCCCTGCTTTTTCACTCTCGCTTAATACCTCACCCAGCCTGGCAGCATGAGTATCATAAAGTACCCGGCTCGCAGCATTTGCCAGCAGCATTTCCTGCTGCATGGCACCCTGTCCCTCTTTACCCATCATGCCCGCAATATGTCCACTGTTCGCCCTCGCGGCATCCAGCTGAGCGTTGATACCCTCCCAAGAACCATTGGACTGGTAATACTTTTCAAGATTACTAACCAATACATTGACTCCGACCATTCCACCGCGGAACATGTACGTATTGACTTCGCGGGCTATATATACCCGTGCAAATACAACCACTGCCACAATAGAAACCAGGGCGATCAATATAAAAGAAATGGCAAACCGCAGGCGCAGGTTCATTTTTACTCTTTGTGAAAACGGTATCCCACACCAAAAACTGTTTCGATATACTGCGGGTTACGGGGATCCGGTTCGATCTTTGCTCGCAGGTTCTTAATGTGCGCATCAATGGTGCGTTCATATCCTTCATAGGCTGTACCCTGTGAATACTCCAGTAATTGCAGCCGGCTTAAAACTCGCCCGGGTTGCCCGGCCAATGCAGCCAGTAAACTAAACTCGGTAGGTGTCAATTCCAGCTCGGTTACGCCAAGCTTTACCTGGTGCGCATCCACGTTGATCGACAACTCCCCAACTTGAAAGTAATTAACCTCCGATCGAACCGATGATCCAGTTCTCCGAAGCACCGCTTTAACACGGGCAACTACTTCCCGGGGTGAAAATGGTTTGGATATATAGTCATCCGCTCCGAGCTCAAGACCGATCAGCCGATCCAACTCATCCACCCTAGCAGTTAACATCAAAATGGGGATCTCTGACTTTTTGCGCATCTGGCGGGCAATTTCCAGTCCATCCATACCAGGGAGGTTCAGGTCCAATAGAACGAGATCTGGCTTATCCGCTTCCCAGCGTGCATACCCTTCATCCCCTCGTGTTGAATGGGTAACACTGTACCCCGCCTTTTCGAGATAACTTCGCAGCACACGAATCAATTCCATCTCGTCTTCAATGATCAATATTCGTTCCATGTCGTCATTATAGCATTCGTCCCCTGCGCAAGCCCTGGGGATGAGAAACCTTCACAACATCTTCACATCCTATTCATGGATTGTTCATAACTCATCGATATCATACGCTTTGTAGTCAATCTTAACAAACAAGGAGTACGAATGAAAAATATTGTAGTGATCGTGGTTGCTGTTGTCGCCGTTGCGGCGTTAGCCTTTGGAATAGTGAACTTTGTACGCGCTGACCAGGCTCAAGCCGCTTTCCCCGGGCATGCCTGGATTCAGGATTTCCCTGGAATGATGGGCAATGGATACTCGACAAATGGCGCGCGTATGATGGGCAATTCACCAAGCGGACAGGGGCGCAGGATGATGGGCAATGGTGCATTCAATGGTTACGCCACGGGTATGGATGTACTGCATGTCTATATGCAAGATGCTCTGGCTGAAAAGCTTGGCATGTCCAGCGACGATTTATCTGCCAGCCTGACCGACGGTAAAAGCCTGCTAGACCTGGCAGCGGAGAAAGGCATGACCGTAGCTGAGTTTCAGACGCTGCGTGATGAAGCCCGCGTGGCTGCCATTGATAAAGCTCTCGCCGAGGGTGTCATCTCTCAAAACCAGGCAGACTGGATGAAAGAGAATGAACCAGGAATGCACAACGGTTTCGGTGGCTGGTAAATCCACCCCGCACCCATATAGCCAAAGAACACCTCCGCACTGCGGAGGTGTTCTCTATTTAATACTGTACGCTAGAGATCAGGTCCAGCTTATCCAGCCTGTGGGTCGCCTTAATCTGGCGGATGGTTCCTGTTAAACCACGCATTACCAGGCTGTCAGTCTTTGCGCCGTTGGGTATGTAGTCCACCCCACTCAGTAAATCTCCATTGGTCACACCTGTGGCCGCAAAAAAAACATCATCTGAAGAGACCAGGTCCTCAATGGAAAGTGCCTGATTGAAATCGACACCCATATCAATTGCCCGCTGTTTTTCTGCTTCATTGCGGGCAAAGGGTTTCCCAACCAGATTACCGCCCACGCACCGCAACGCGCAGGCCGCCATGACACCTTCGGGTGTACCTCCGATACCCATCAGCACATCCACGCCCGAATTATCCATACAGGTCATCAATGCGCCGGCAATATCGCCATCTGGCAGCAAGCGGATGCGTGCCCCGCAGGCACGTACTTCTTTGATCAAGTTAAGATGGCGTTCGCGGTCTAATATTGCCACGGTCACATTTTCCACTTTTTGACCCAGGGCATGAGCGACATTACTCAAGTTTTCCATCACTGAGGCATTGATATCAATAGCATCCCGCGCCGCCGGACCAACGGCGATCTTGTGCATGTAAACAAATGGTCCTGGGTTATACATCGTTCCCCGCGGCGCAAGAGCAACCGAAGAGATAGAATTGGGAGAGCCATTGGCTAGAAGACGGGTCCCATCGATCGGGTCAACGGCAATATCTACCAGAGGTCGGCTGCCATTTCCCAGCCTTTCGCCATTGTAAAGCCAGGGGGCATTGTCCTTCTCCCCTTCACCGATCACAATGATGCCATCCATATCCACCGTATTCAACACCAGCCGCATGGCTTCAACCGCCGCACCATCTGCGCCTTCTTTATCCCCCCGGCCCATAAAACGCGCTGCAGATAGAGCGGCTGCTTCGGTGACCCGAACCAATTCCATGGCTAAATTTCTTGTCGGTTTAGAATTCACTACGATCCTCCCGTTACGCCCAACACAATAACACCAGATAATAAGCAATCACCCCAGCCCAAAGCCAGGAATCTACCCGATCGAAGAAACCACCGTGCCCGGGGAGCAGGTTGCCAGAATCTTTGACGCCTGCCTGGCGTTTAAAGACACTCTCGGATAGGTCTCCGAGGGGTGTTAGCGTACTCATCACCAGGGCGATCATCACTGCCTGCCCGGTTGGGATGGAAGACCCCCAGATACGCCAGAGGGCTGCCAAACCGATGGTACCAATGATGGAAACAGCAATACCGCCGACAAAACCCTCCCAGGTTTTCTTGGGGCTGACACGACGCGACATCGGGTGTTTGCCGAGTGCGCTGCCAATAAAAAATGCCCCGACATCCGCCAGCCAGGTGGCCGGCAGGGCGATCAGGAACCACCATAACCCACCATCCATCGTTCGCAGCGAGATCAGGTAGGAACCGATCCATCCGATGTAGAAAATACCACCCAGCGTGGATGTGAAATCCGTTGCGGCTTGATCTCTACCCCGTTCGTAACTCACCAGGTGATGCGTGATGGCCAGCAGAATGATCATACTGATCAGCAAGTCAGCATACTGAAATTGCAACCAAACCCGCGCCGCAATGATAGATAAAGTGCCACCTACCACGAGCCACGAGGCGGGTTTCGCCCCGCACATATTCATCAGGCGGGTATATTCCCAGGCTGCCAGTCCAAGGAAGAGCGTGATCAACAGGGAATAGTATAAACCGCCAAGAAACACTGCTGCCAGACCAATCGGCAGCAGGACGAAGGCAACGATCAAACGTTGTTTCAACATATTTTGATGTTCAATCCTTTGGAGGTTCTTCCTCTAGCAAACCAAAACGCCGATTACGCTGCCGGTATGCTTTGATCGCTTTGATCAGTTCTTCACGCCCAAAATCTGGCCAGAGAACCGGGGTAATATATAGCTCGGAATACGCCGCCTGCCATACCAGAAAATTAGAAAGTCGCATTTCACCTGAAGTACGAATGACTAGCTCGGGATCTGGAATGCCGACAGTGAATAGATGCTGGCTGATCAATTCCTCGTTGATATCTTCCGGCTTTATGCCGGCACGAATGATCTGTTCAACGGCGTGAACGATCTCATCTTTTCCGCCATAATTAAAGGCAATAATCACTGTAAGACGATCATTATTCCGAGTTAATTCGATCGCGTCCGCAACCTTCTTCCGCAGGGTTTCAGGCAATCTCTCGAGACGGCCGATATGTTGCAGCTGCACACCTTCTTTGTGAAGTTCGTTCAGCTCTCTTTCAATCACACTTTCAAGTATCTTAAGCAACCCTTCCACTTCTTCACGTGGACGACCCCAGTTCTCAGTAGAGAAAGCATAGATCGTCAGGTAGCGCACTCCCAGCTCAACACAGGCACTAATCACCCTTCGCAGGTTTTCAGTACCCGCCTGATGCCCGGCTAAACGCGGCATGCCGCGCTTTTTCGCCCAGCGTCCGTTGCCATCCATGATGATTGCGATATGCTGCGGAACGGGTTGTTCCTCGGTCTTTCGGGTTGAAAGTGACATGCAGTCCCGTTAAACTTCCATGATCTCTTTTTCTTTTTTCGTGCCGTGCGCATCAATCATTTCGATGTAATGATCGGTTAGCTTCTGCAGCTCCTCTTCTCCAAGCGCCAGATCATCTTCAGAGATTAGCTTTTCTTTCTCATATTCACGCAAATCTTTGATCATATCACGGCGGATATTCCGGACCTCAACTCTGGATGCTTCTAATTGGTGATGAACAACCTTTACGAGATCGCGGCGGCGTTCTTCGGTCAATGGAGGGAGGTTTAGCCGGATGACCTTACCATCATTATTCGGCGTTAGCCCCAGTTCTGAAGCCAGAATGGCTTTTTCAATATTCTTGATGGATGTTGCGTCAAAGGGTTTTATTAGCAATTGCCGGGGTTCCGGGATGCTGATGCTGGCCAGCTGCATCAAGGGAGTGGCGGTTCCATAGTATTCCACGGGAAGTTTTTCAACGATCGCCGGGGACGCCCTTCCGGTGCGTATTGTTGCCAGAACATCTTCCAGCGCCGTAATGGCAGTTTTCATGTGCCCTTCGGCTTCCTTTACAGATTCTTTGATCACGGCTCCTCCTCGAAGTCAAATGGTCTGCTGTAATTATAGTGTATTTCCGGTTTGCGGATATGGACGATCCGCCTTGATTCTTATCTATGCGTACTGTATGCGATCTTCCTATGGTAAATGGGTATCGAATTAAACTGGCATAAATCAAGCCGGGAGAAACTCGTCCCGGCTTGTGCAAACCTACCCCTGATATTGGATGGCCTTCACCCGCTTACTAAATAACAGCGGAAAGAACAGGGGTACAAGCAGAAGGCATAACGCGAAGATTCCGAAAGCTGCCGGAAAACCCAGTCTTTTCGCGATCCCACCACCCAATCCGAGACCGATTCCCTGACCGATGTTCGTGACTGCCATCAGGATGGAAAACATGGATGCAGCGATCGTGGGCTGGGTATACTTCATCGCCAGTGCAAAGTAGATCGCCTGCGCCATACCGTAAGCAAGCCCAAAGAATACTGCTGTAGCCCAAACCAGCGGAAGGCTCTTCACCAGTGCAAGTAAGGCAAGTGCAGGTAACAGCAGAAGCACACTAACCCACAGGGCTTTCCGATCACCCAGTCGGTCCATGATACTGCCGCCTGCTAACGCGCCCGCTACACAGCCGATACCCCAGATGGTAGTAATCAAGCCAGCCGTGCTTAAATTGATTTGATCGGGAAACCTTGAAGTGAAAGCCGGGTTGACCAGTTGATTAGCGCCTACGATCACCAGGAATAAAATCAACCCGACAGCGGAGACAGCTAAAACACGAAACTGTTTGAAAGCCGAAAAGGCTCCCCAGTCGAAGCGGTCTCCGGGATTAAATACTTCACGGACAAAAAAGAGCAGTGGAATCGGGATTAATGTGAGAACCGCCAGGAAATAAAAAACCGCTGCCCAGGAAACATTCTGAGCGATGAAGCCGGCCAGTGAAGCGGCTGCAATCACGCCGATTGAACGACCGCCCACCATGAAACCCTGCAAAATCCCTTTTTCATTTTCGGGGGTGGTATCCAGAGCCAATCCGTCTGTGCAGGTATCATAAAAAGCCATGCCAAGCTGCAACAAAAAGGCCATACCGACAAAGAGCCAGTACTGGCTTCCAGGGTCCACCCGCGCCACGGCAATCAGACAGAGGAATTGGACAAGGAGCCCGATTAGAATGTATGGCTTACGGTGACCGAAACCAAAAAAATTGAAGCGGTCGCTCAACATACCAAAAAGGATCTTGATCACAAAGGGGATGAGCGCAATGGTGGAAAAAATACCCACCTTTGCCATATCCAGCCCTTTCTCCAGCATATACAGCGCATTCAGGGACGCAAAGTAACCCAAAATGGTACCCTGAGTAAAATACAGTAAGCCAAACATGGAAAAACGCAGCGTTCTGGAGGGTTGTTTCATGCGCCTTCTCCTACCAGTGTACCGGCTGGTTTACCGGTCAACGCATCGATCAGAGCTTGTTTATCCCACGCATTCAAGACTAGAATAGGCATATTGTTTTCCCTGCAAAGTGATAGCGCGGTGGCATCCATCACCTCCAGACGTAAATTGAGTGCTTCGGTGAACGTTAAATGTTCGAATTTCTTCGCATCAGGGTTTTTTACAGGATCTTTATCATAAACGCCATCCACCTTGGTGGCTTTGATGACCACATCAGCGCCGATCTCCATCGCCCGCAACGCTGCCGCGGTATCTGTAGAGAAAAACGGGTTGCCGGTACCACCACCAAAGATCACCACCAGACCTTCTTCCAGGTGATGAATTGCCTTCCGGCGAATATAGGGTTCAGCGACAGAGCGCATATCTATCGCTGTCTGTACGCGTGTCATGACGCCCATGCTTTCCAACGCGTCCATCAAAGCCAGGGCGTTTATCACGGTCGCCAACATGCCCATGTAGTCCGCAGTAGCCTGAACCATGCCAGAGTTCATTCCAACTTTTCCACGCCAGAGGTTGCCAGCTCCAATCACGATCGCCACCTCTACCCCCAATGCGCGAATATCTTTTACCCGTTGGGCAATATCCCGCGCCTTCTCAGGGTCAATACCAAAGCCCGCTATACCCGAAAGCGATTCGCCGGAGAGTTTAAGCAAGATCCGGTGGTATTTAAGTTCATCCATAACACGCCTCCTAACAATAATTGTAGTATAAAAAAAGCCAACCTCGCGGTTGGCTTATTCAATGCTTTATCCCTGTGTGCTTTCACCCAGTTCCCACCGGGCAATCCGACGCACGACTATGTTTTCACCCATAGAAACAATGGCATCATTCAATAACGCCTGGATGGTTACTTTATCATCCCGGATATATGCCTGGCGCAGAAGTACGGTTTCGTTTTTAAATTTTTCCAGAGCGCCATCCACGATCTTCGGGATGATTGCTTCTGGTTTATTCTCTTCCTTCGCCTTCGCAGTTGCGATCCCGCGTTCATGTTCGAGGTCAACTTCGGGGATGTCTTCTTCTTTGATATACCGGGGAGCGGCAGCAGCTACCTGTAGTGCGATCTCATGAGCAAATTTGCGGAAATTTTCGGTACGCCCAACAAAATCGGTTTCGCAGTTGACTTCCACCATAACACCTACGCGGCCGTCACCGTGGGAATACAATTCAACTACGCCAGCAGATGCTGCGCGGTCTGCACGCTTGGCTGCAGTGGCAAGGCCTTTTTCGCGTAGATAATCGACCGCTTTACTGTAGTCGCCGTCCGCGCTTTCAAGAGCTTTTTTGCAATCAGAAATGCCCGCTGCGGTTGCTTCACGCAGCTGTTTGATCATATCGGTGGTGATTTGTGCCATTTTCTACTTTCCTGTCAGGTGTGGTTTAGGCTTCTACGTCAGCTTCGGTTTCTTCAGCTGCCGCGGTTTGAGACATTTTGGCGCGGGTGGCATCGCCGAGCAGATCTTCGTCGCTCAATTCAGGTTCAGCTGCCTGGAAGTTATCCGTCGTACCACCCTGGCCATCTTTTTCCAGCATGGTCTTGCCTTCGATAGCCGCATCGGCAATCTTGGCAACCATCAGCTTGATCGCGCGAATGGCATCATCGTTCGAGGGGATGACATAATCTACACCACTTGGATTGCAGTTGGTATCCACCATCGCGATCACCGGAATGCCGGTTTTATTGGCTTCTTTAATGGCTGTTTCTTCGCGGTCAATATCTACCACGAACACCAGATCCGGGATGCGTGTCATTTTACGCACACCGCTCAGGCGGATGAGCAAACGGTTAATCTCACGACCGATCAGCAGACCTTCCTTCTTGGTCAGGCGATTGATCTCACCGGTCTCGCGCATTTTCTCCAGGCGATTCAACTCGTTAATACGAGCGAACATGGTTGACCAGTTGGTCAACATCCCGCCCAGCCAGCGTTCGGTGACATAAGGCATACCGCAGCGTTCGGCTTCTTCTTTCACAGTCTCCTGTGCCTGGCGCTTGGTACCAATGAATAGAACTACACCTCCATTGGAGACTGTATCACGAACCAGGTTGTAGGCTGTGTTGAGGGCTTTGACAGTCTGCTGCAGATCAATAATGTGAATACCATTGCGCTCGGTGAAGATATAAGGGCGCATGTGGGGATCCCACTTATTGGTACGGTGGCCGAAATGGACGCCGCTTTCGAGAAGTGCTTTCATGGAAATCACTGTGGACATAATTACTCCTTTGCGTTTGGCCTCCGGCTCCTTCTTTCCGGGCTGAAGCTCCGAATACGGAGCACGCTCAGCCAGGTCTGGAGCCGTGTGAGATGGGTACTCCCGGGTTATCCCAGGGCGCAACGATTATAACATAGAAAATGCTCGAATTTACCAGATAAATTGCATTTATTTGCAGAGGCTAACCGATAGCTTTTACTTCACCTGGTAGGGCACTTCCAGGATCACGATATTATCCAGGTTCAACAGGCTTTTACGGATGGTTTCTGCGGTGCGGGTATGTAAAAAGCGCGTCCACCAGCGGCGTGGATTAAATTGGGGGACGACAATGGTGATCACCTCATTAGGCGCAAGCTCTTCTGAAAGCTGCTCCACATACTCCAACAGCGGTTCCATAAATTCACGATAGGGGGAATGCAGCACGACCAGGCGCACACCATCACCCCATTTGGTCCATTTACTTTCAATCTTCTCCGTTTCGATGGGATCGATACTGATGTGCAAAGCGGTAATATCCGTTGATAGCGTACGGGCATATTTAAGCGCCATCAGAGTGCCATTGTGAACTCCGCCGATGGGCATGATAACCCGGTTGCGAATCACCCGGTTAGGATACACCCTCGAATCAAGGGAAAGCTGAGCAGCCAGGCCTTTGTAATGTTTATGAATCGTGTAAAAACCCACAACCAGGAGCGGTGTAATGATTACGACCACCCATGCGCCATCTTTGAATTTAGTAACGGCAAAAATGCTCATCACGACCAGTGTCAGTAAAGAACCGAACCCGTTAATGATCATTTTGGTGACCCAGCCGGGAGTATAGCGAAGGATGGAACCAGGCTCTTTGATCTCTTCACCCGGTTTCATGTGCCCGGATTTCCACCAGCGCCGCGCCATACCTCCCTGTGAGAGCGTAAATGACAGGAACACGCCAATGGCATACAGCGGGATCAGACCAGAGACACTGGCTTTGAAAAGGATGACCAGCAAAGATGCCAGGGCCGCCAGAGTCATGATACCGCGCGAGAAGACCAACCGGCTGCCCTTGGTGGTCAATTGCTTGGGTAAAAAACCATCCCCGGCTATCAACGCACCCAGACGTGGAAAATCAGCAAATGCCGTGTTGGCGGCCATAATCAGGATGATCGTGGTGGAGGAGATGGTAGCCAGGTAAAGGATACCCCGGTTGTTGTAGATGGTGCGAGCCACCTGCGAAATGACCGTTTCACTCTCTGCCGGGAGGGCGCCGATCTTGATAGCCAGAAAAGTAGTGGCGATCAGCATGGTACCCAGAATACCCGCCATCCAGATCAGGGTGGCGCCAGCATTTCTGGAACGCGGTTCTTTAAACGCGGTGATTCCGTTCGAGATCGCTTCAACGCCTGTCAGGGAAGTGGTTCCATTGGCGAAAGCCTTCAGAATCAGGAAAAGAGTGACCGCCTGCTCTCCGGGTTCCACCACGGGAGGATCCACCACGACACCGAGTGTACCGGTGGCATATTTCACCAGACCCAGGATCAAAGTGACAAACATCATCACCAGAAAGAAATAAGTTGGAACTGCAAACGTGGTACCAGATTCTTTCACACCCCGCAGGTTAATGACCATAATGAGAATGATCATTGCCACGGCGATTTCTACGCGGTAGGGGTACAAAATCGGGTATGCAGAAGTGAGCTGTGCTACGCCAGATGAAATCGAGACAGCAACGGTGAGGATGTAGTCCGTCATTAAGGCAGCCCCGGCAGTCTGGGCTGGCAGCTCTCCCAGGTTGTCGCGGGCGACAATGTACGCGCCACCTCCACCCGGGTAAGCATGAATCGTTTGTTCATAAGAGAAAGTAAGGATTGCCAGCAGGATGACAATTCCAATTACCAGAGGTAGAGAAAGGTGCATTATTGCCACACCTGCGACCAACAGAATGGTCATGAGCTCCTGCGGCCCATACGCTACGGATGAAAGCGCATCTGAGGAAAAGACTGCCAATCCCACCAGTTTACCAATTGCCTGATGAGCTGCTTCAGCGGTAGCGATCGGTTTACCAATAAAGAGGTGAGACCATGCCGGATTGGGCTTACGGTCGATTGTTTCTTCAAAAATATTTTCGTGGTTCGGGTTGATCTGCACGGATTGATTCCTTCCGGCATAATTATAAAACATACCCGGTGTTTATCATATTACCCAAATCGTACCATCTACTACACGAATCTAAACCAAGAGAAAGATTAGCACGGCAGGAAGTGCTTAGCCTTCAGCCCAGACACGCTGAACGTCTGGTAAATAGGATTAATAAGGAAAACATCCGGGAGTAGAGGGCTGGGAACCTCGATCGATCAGGTAAACACAAGCAGCAGTCTAAAAATTCCCTGCCCCGCCGCAATCTCCACTCTTCTATTCTCATCCTCTGCCTGATCGTACATAATCAATCTTCATAATCACGCAAAAAGCCTTCAGCCGTCAGAATGCCATCGAATGCCATTCGCATATCGTTGGCAGCTTTCTCCCTCCATTCTATCTCTGCTGGGTAGTACAGCTCGTTAAACTGTTCTTCCACCCAGGCAAGCGAACCGTGGGTGGATGTGCCAAAACGCCGTGCCTGCATCTCGAAGACCATCGTCCGAAGCGAGCGGATACCGGCGGCCAGCGAATCACCATAGGTACCAAACTCACAGGCGGCACTGTAGAATTTCTGCAGATGCGGAAATTCCGCTGCCACCTGATATAAATAGTCCACCATATCCCCGTGTAGCGAATAGAACTCCTCAGGGTCCGCTTTCTGTACCAGAGGGTAATGATAGCGGGCGGATAACTCAAGCGAACTAGCTGGCTGTCGGGGTGAATTCACCAGGCTCATCTGGTAGCGGGGACCATAGCCAGTGTGCATATCAAGATGCAATACCTGCGGATAATCTGCGAATAAGCCCCGATAGAGCGCAAGCAATACCTGTGTTTCTTCCACCTGGCCAGTCGAACCGTAGTAAATTCCATCCGGGTAACAGTATTGCCCCATGAGCGAACCAGCCATGAACACCCGTCGCCCTAAAATAAGGGCAGCCCACAAGACGCGCAGCAAAAACCAGTTGCGCTTCACCAGTCCGGCATTCACAGCGCACCGTGGATAAACCAGCGACTCCATCCGGCGGGCAGCCGGATTAAAGGCTGGATCAAATCCCTCCGGTTCCTCCGCGAAGTTACGATTCAGATCCACATTCTGGCCATTGACCTTGCGATGATATTTCATGCCGTACGGGTTGATGGCATGAACCAGAACAACACCCGCGGTGTGGTGATCGATCTTTGTCAGATATTCATGCAGGAAAAGCTGCTGCATGGCTGCGCCAGTGTATCCTTCAATTCCATGCTCGCCACTCGTGAGGATGAAAAGGCGCTCTTTCTTTGGCGGTTGCGCGATGATCCAGTCTATATGCAGGTTGGGATCTGTGGTAAGCGTATGGGTATACAGATCCGTCTGGGGGTAATACTGTCGTACAAACTTCAGTGAATCAATAAACTGTTGGCGGGATTCTTCATAGGTTATGGAATAATAACGTCTCTTCATCATAATTGCTGTGCCTTTCTGGCTGAGATTGTAGCCCGCATGCAGGAAATGCGCAATCAACCGGATACCCGCAAGAAAAACTGCTATGATTACCTTATGGATATTCAAAAACTAACCCAACTGATGGATGAATTTGTCCGCTCCAAAGGATGGTACGACACCGGCAGCCTGCGCCCGCAGAGCGCACGCAATCTGGCCATTTCACTGAGCCTGGAAGCAGCTGAGGTGCTGGAACACTATCAATGGGGCGAGCAGCCATCAAACCCGGATGATTTGGCGGGTGAGCTAGCGGATGTAACCCTTTATCTACTACAACTGGCACTGGTCAGCGGTATTGATCTGGAACAGGCTGTGATAAATAAACTGGCCGTAAACCGGAAACGCATCTGGGATGAAAATAAGAGAGGGTAAGTAATCACCCTCCTTGACAGGATGACTGTCTCATTCCCCAATGGGGAAAATAAATAGATCAAAAGATCCATAATAGGCTCAGCCGTCCGCGTAGGATCCACCGGGAAGGGGCAATATTGCCCCTTAAAAACCATTAATATATTTGACAGTACTACGTTATAGTGCTATAATTCAGATAGTTAGGAGCTGAGGAAAACGAAATGACTTATGATGAAGAGCAATTCCTTATTCACGAACTTGCCGATCAGCTCGGGGTATCCACACGCACAATTCGGTACTACATTGCCGAGGGGTTGCTGCCTGCTCCTACCAATCGCGGGCGTTACTCGTATTACCACATCGAATACCTGGACCGTATTCGCCTGATCAAAGCTTTACAGACAGATTTTCTTCCGCTACGCGAGATCCGTCTGGTGATGGATGCGGTAAAAATTGAAGAGATTCCTGCCCTGTTGGCATCTGAAGAGGAACGGCGTCGGTATTACAAAGAACTGCGTATTCGCTCCGATGATCCGTTGAATCAAGATGCAAGCAGCGCTGCCGGATATATTCAGAACCTGATCACACCGAGGGTGGAAATCCGGGAGGAAATTAGGCGGATTCAGCCCAGCGCTCTCCCCAGGAGGGGTGCCCAACCTCCGGCTTCAAACGATCCGATCCATCCACCTCAGTCGTGGAGGCAGGAGCGGGTCATCGATGGGGTCACCCTCTCCATCCGTGAAGATGTCGAAATAAAGATTGGAGGGAAACTGAATACCATAATCATCGCTCTGCGACAAATGTTCAGGCTTCTGTGAAAGCCGCCGGGTATTACCCGGGAGATCCATCCATTCTCTGGTCAAAAGGAGGAACAATATGACCGAAAAATCCATCTCTTTAAAATTATCTGCCGATACCATTCTGGTAAAGAAGAGTGTTTCTTCCCGCCGCATCATCGAAATTGCGCTCAAGGCACCGGAACTGACCACCTCCATTGAACGCTCACCCGTCAATCTTGCGCTAGTCATCGACCGCAGCGGTTCCATGTCCGGGGGCAAGCTAGAAGACGCAAAAAAAGCTGCCATCCATATTGTCGGGCTACTGAAAGATACCGACCATATTTCCGTGGTGCTTTTTGATGATTCTGTGGATGTGCTAGTTTCCAGCGTACCTGCCACTCCCGACAACAAGCGAGAGATCATCCATACTATCTCCCGCGTGCATACAGGCGGATCCACCCATCTCTCCGGTGGGTGGCTGGCAGGGTGCCAGCAAATCGCGAACACCATGCGTCCGGGTGAGATCAATCGCTGCCTGCTGCTAACTGATGGTCAGGCCAATGTTGGTATCACAGACACCGCTGAACTGGCCATGCATTCCCGTCAGATCCACATGCGTGGCATCGCTACTTCCTGTTTCGGTCTGGGTTTGGGTTTCAACGAACGTTTACTGGAAGCCATGGCCAATGAAGGCGGCGGCAAGTTCTATTACATCTCTCAGGCCAACGAAATCCCCGCGATCCTCGCTCTCGAGTTAGGCGAGCTGACAGCCATGGTGGCTACCGGAGTACAGGTTTATTTAGAACTGCCCTCGGGCGCCACAGCTGAAGTACCGGTAGGTTGGCGAACAGAGATAGCCGGCTCGCAGCTTATCATCTACGGTGGGGATCTTTACTCCGATCAAGAGATCGAATATTACGTCCGCCTGACCATTCCACCGTTCACCGCGATGGATGAAGTGACCCTACCAGTCTCTGTCACAGTACAGGGAGGTATTGCCAAGAACAAGGTCTATGGGCAGATCTCCTTCCGCTACGCGGATGATGCTGAGGTGGATGCCACTGAAGTCAACCTTGAGCTGATGCAGCGGTACGCGCGGGTAGATGTTGCAGAAGCCGCAAGTGAAGCCCTGCGTATGGAACGAATGGGGAAGGGGATTCAAGGCGGCGCCATTCTCGAGCAGCGGATGATCCAGAACGCGCCCTTCCTGACCAAAGATGATTCCAGTACCTACAGTGATATGACTCGACGCATCCAGCATGGCATGGATGAAGCCGACCGTAAAGCTAGCCACGAGCAGCAATACCGCGACCGAAAGCGCTTCAACCGGTAATTCTATCTGGCTAACAAACAGGGGGTAATCAGGGGATGCCGAAAAGCCCTGAGCATACCAATGTTCAGGGCTTTTCAAACCGTAAGCAAATCGTTGTGATTGGGTTTCCTCCATCCACAGGGGAATGAAGGCTGGGCTGAGTATGCCAAATTCGATCAAACCGGCAGACCGCATAATCGAACTACCTGAAACCAACCCATCGTCCATGGAAAGAGATTAGATCAAAAAAACAAATGGATGGAACTCTTACGTACACAGCCTCATGAATACTGGTACCCTTTGCAGGAAGTCACCGCAACGCCGGAGAATGACGCAGAAAGGCTTAAAGAGCAACCTGTGTGAAGATCAAAAAATAATTTATGAGAGGAAAATAAAATGGAAGATGAATTAAAAATCCAAACTCTAATGAGTTTTCTGGAGATGCCGTTGGATGAATCGGACACGATCCTAAATCAATTTAAGGCACTCCCATCCGCGCGGCCGTTTTCAGCCGGAGGAGAGGAACGTTTTGTGTACGTCCCCGGCAGCCGGCCAGACAGGGTACTATTGGTCGCGCACGCGGATACGGTTTGGCGTGAAGTTCATGCGCCGAGCATCCTGGAACAAGACGGTGTCCTCAAGTCTGCTGTGGATGACGTAGGCATCGGCGCGGATGACCGCGCGGGCTGCGCCATCCTGTGGTGGCTGCGCAAATCCGGGCACAGCCTGCTGATCACAGACGGAGAAGAGCACGGCAAAATTGGTGCGAATTATCTGATGAACTGCCAACCTCAGGTCGCTGATGAGATCAACCAGCATGCATACATGCTACAGCTGGATCGCAAGAACAGCAACGACTGCGTTTATTACAACATTCCTGTTTCTGAGGATTTCAAGCGGTTCATCCAGGAATCAACTGGATACATGGAAGATCAGGGAACTTCTACAGATATTGTTGCGTTGTGCCGCGATATTTGCGTAGTTAATCTCAGTATCGGTTACTACAATGAGCATTCCAGTCATGAGTCTCTGGTTATAAAAGAATGGCTATACACTTTAGAAACCATAGAGTCCCTGCTGTCACACCAGCAAGCGCATTTTGATCTGGCAAAATAGTTACCCCCCAAAAAAAGAACCCAGGTTCATTCCGCCGGGGTTCTGTGATTTAAATTCACTTACAACTCCTGCCTTCCTGTCATGGCGCGCAACAGGGTATTCTGGTCTGCGTATTCCAGCTCACCCCCTACCGGCAAACCGCGAGCCAGGCGAGTCACCCGCACCCCAGTACCTGCCAGTTGTTTTTGCAGATACTGGGCGGTTGCATCCCCTTCCATGCTGGGGTTTGTTGCCAGAATCACCTCGCGGATATCTCCGTCGCGGACACGCTCCAATAGCTCTCGAATACGCAGATCATTCGGGCCAATCCCCTCGATGGGTGAAAGAACGCCGTGCAGTACATGATACCGTCCTGTGAATGCGCCAGTTTTTTCAAGCACCAGAACATCCAATGGTTTTTCGACCACACACAGGCTGGTTGTATCACGCTGAGATGAAGCACAGATCTCGCAGCGTTCCCTTCCCGCCAGCGTGATATTAAAGCATTCAGGGCATAGCATGATCCCCGCTTTCAATCCTTCCAGCGCGGAAGAAAGCCTTTGGGCTACCTCATCCGGGGCATTCAATAAATAGAAAGCCATCCGTGAGGCAGATTTTGGGCCAACACCCGGCAGACGCGAGAAGGCATCCACCAGATCCTGCAGCGGTGCGGGTAAACCAGCCATTACAGACCCAACCCTCCCATGCCGCCGGAAAGCGGGCCAAGCTTCTCGCTCGCCATTTCTCTGCTCTGATCTAACGCAGCATTGACAGCGCTGAGTACCAGGTCTTGCAGCATCTCGGCATCCGCATCCTTGAGCAATTCCGGGGCAATGATCACAGATTTACAGTGTTGATCACCGGTCATAGTCACCTTGACCACACCGCCCCCCACGCTGGCAGTGATAGTTTCCACAGCCAGTTGATCCTGTGCAACTGCCATCTGTTCCTGCAGTTTCTTCAGTTGAGACATCATACCCCCACCGCCTGCCATTCCGCCGCCACCGCCCATCGGGCGATTATATCCTTTAGCCATCTTCGCTCCTTATTTGCCTTGATCTTCGTCTTTCACAGGTGATACTTTAACCACCCGTCCCCCGAGTTCACGCACAGCTACGCTCACCATATTCTCCCCATCCAGGGGAGTCTGGTCAGATCCTTCGCTGGCAGATGATACCATACAGCGGATCTGAAGATCCAACCCCAAAACTGCCAGGATTGCCTGGCGTGTGTTTTCCAGATGGTCTTGTTTCTCCATCTTCTCTTTGATCACCGGGCTGTTAAAAGCCAGGAAGAGAACACCACCCTTCAGGGATACAGGCCGGCAGCTGTTCACCAGTGCCTGAGTAGCCGGATTGAAACGGCGAGCGTTTTCGCTTACTTTCTTCCATCCGGCTGTTATGTTGTTAATATCCGCGCTTCCCTGCACTACCTTCGGCACAGAAGGGATATCTGTTCCCCGGATAGGCACACCGGAAGCTGCTCCATCCTGGGCTGGCGCCTTCAAACCATCCTGCTGGGGATGGTTCACCACTGCGGGCGCTTCGGGAACCGGCCTTGTGCCACTTGCAGGTTGGGCTGTGGCAGCAGCTTTGGTATGCTGAGTGGCCTGTGAGCCTTTCAATTCAAAATTACCAACCTGTGCCTGTGTCGTTGCTGTTTTAGAGGTCATAGATTCGATGGATTCCACCAATGCCAACTCGAAACCCAATCCCGGCTGCCAGGTAGTCAGATTGGTGTCTGCGGCCAGTGGATGGAATCTTTCAAGTATCGCAAGTATTTGTCTGGTTTCAAGCTTCCTCGCCTGTTTTTCCATCACTTCTTGCGCTTCGCGGGTAGCATCGATCAAACTAGCCCGATGATTCTTGGCCAGTAACAATCCATGCAGGTAATCCACCATTTGCCGTGCCAGTGGACGGGCGTCTACGCCGGAATCCAGGGCGGTTTGCAGTTGGTCGATCGCTGTGCCAGCTTCCCCGGCAATCAATGCGTCCAACATACCCGCGATCGATTCGTGTGTGGCCGTTCCCAGCAGATTCAGCGCATCTTCCCGTGTGATGGCTCGCCCGGTAGAAGCCAATTGGTCCAGGAGGGAGATGGCATCGCGCATACTGCCCGTCGACTGACGGGCAATGAGCGTTAATACTTCTTCGGGGATGGAGATACCTTCAGCTTCCGCGTTTTTCTTTAACAATCCGACCACGGTGGAAATGGGTATTCGTCGGAATTCATACCGCTGACAGCGGGAGAGAATGGTCGCGGGCACTTTCTCCAGGTCCGTGGTCGCCAGAATGAACATAGCATGCGCTGGCGGTTCTTCCAGAGTTTTAAGCAGCGCATTGAAAGCGTTGTTTGTGAACATGTGTACCTCGTCAATGAGATACACCTTATATTTGCCGATGTTCGGCGAGAAGTTGATTTTTTCTTTCAAGTCACGAACATCATCCACGCCAGTATTCGTAGCCGCATCAATTTCGATCAGGTCCAGGAATGATCCTTCCCGCACCGCCTGACAATTAGGGCAGATATCGCATGGTTTTTCACTGCCTTCCCCGGTGCAATTAACGGCTTTCGCAAGCAGCCGCGCGGTTGTCGTCTTTCCCGTACCACGTGGACCAGAAAACAGGTAGGCATGACCCACTCTACTGGTGGCAATGGCATTTTTCAATGTCTGAACAATGTGGTCTTGTCCGACCACTTCTTCCCAAGTTCCCGGGCGCCATTTTCTATAGAGTGCTTGTGACATATCAGGGTATCGTATAGGTTGCCTGGATCTCACCGAGTGGGTCGTAAAGGATGGCTGTGTCACCTTCCTGCCAGACTGCCCCGGTTTGATTCCAGTATAAATCGATGACGGTATCCATACCGGCGCTACTATGCACAATAATTGCGCCATTCTCATATAAGGTGAGGCCGGGAAATGTGAAGACATTGCCGTCACTATCTTCCAACTTCCAACCAGCCATTTGCAACTCACCAGGTCCCTGTCGGGTCAAGGTGACTTTTTCATCCGCGATACTGCCAGCACCGATGATACTGCCGATCGTGATCCGACCTCGCGGATACTCCTTGATTTCAGTCGCAGCAACGACTGGCTCTGCATCGGGGGCTGGCAGAGAAGACCCGGTTACGTCACCAGCCTGACTGGAGCCCAACAGGTGCTGTAAGGGTTGCGTCGGCCGATCCCAGATCCACAACACAGTGAGGATGGTGCAGCCAGAGAGAAACACATTCAATAAAAGGTATAAAAGAAGCCGCTTGGACTGATTCATGGTTTAATCCCTGTGGATATGATAGCATATTACAGGAAATACTTAATGTGATTAGGTATTTTCCGATGGAGGGAAAAATGCCGTACCTGGTCGATGGTCATAACCTGATTCCGCACATACCGGGGCTAAGCCTGCAGGATATGGACGATGAAGAGAAACTGTTGAACCTGTTGGCGGATTTTGCGCGCAGTGAACAGGTAGCCATTGAAGTGTATTTTGATCGCGCCGCTGCCGGCCATGTCGGAACGCGGGTAGCCGGGCGTCTTAAAGCCATCTTTGTCTCTACCCATACGATTGCAGACGATCAAATCATTAAACGCATCCATTCATTGGGTGGGAGTGTCAAGAACTGGACTATGGTCACCTCAGATCGACGGATCCAGGCGGAAGCAAAAAGGGTGCGCGCAAGTTTGTTGGATTCGGAGACATTTGCCCGGCAGATGCTCACCAGGCTTGCCAATTCGCCGAATCATGCTATTCCAGACCCCACACCTTCCACGAGCGAGGTGGAGGAATGGCTGAAGATTTTTGGTGAAAATAAATAGCCTAAGATAGCCAAGCGCCTATCCCTGTCCAGGCATATTCCAGGTGATCGCACAGCTGTTTACCCAGCGACCGCCTTACCTTCTCATAACCTTGCCACATCAGGTCAACCCCACCAATCTGATTCAGGCGCATACCGATTTCCCGTGCCCGCCGGTGATGGCACTGGCCAGTAAATGCCCCACCCGGGATCTCCGCCAGGTAGTCTTCCTTGCGGCCGATATTGATCAATTCCACAAACAATGCCTGAATTTCGCGGGTCTGTTCGCGGGTTAAGCGAGAAGCAGTGGGGGAGAGTATTCGACGCAAGAAATCCAACATGATCACTCCTTCAACTCAATCCATACCGAGTAAAGCGCGAATGCGCGGCAGGGCGCTTTCTGCCAGTACTTCACCGGCAGCGATGACTTCACGCGCGCGCTGGAAACCCAGAAACATGCTCACATCCACCGGCACCGGGGCCCGTAAATACAGGTCCGGTCGGGTGCGTTCCAGCTGCATTTGAGTAATGCGCGCGATCATCATCGACGATGACCAAACAATGTCTCTCAGAGCACCTGGCATATGAAAAGGCAGGTTTCCGCCAACAAAGTGCTCTTCATGCGGCCCGCTGTCTTCAGTATCTGCCTGCACATCCACTGCAATAACACACTGAGCACCCAACGCCTGTGCCAGGTCTACTGGCAGGTTGTTCAGAACACCCCCATCCACCAGACGCATCGGGGGTATTTCTACTGAAGGGAAGATGCCTGGAACCGCGCAAGATGCCATCACGGCCGGCAGCACCAAACCGTGGTTGAGGGTCACTGGTTGTGAGCGGATCAGGTCGGTGGCGCAAATGGCTGTTGGAATGTTCAGATCTTCGAAGGTTGTCTCCTCAGGAATGAAGCGAGAGAGGACCGCGCGCAGTTTTCCCGTCTCTACCAGTCCGCGTGTCGGAGGGGTAATACTTACCATACGGATCATATTGCGTGTAGTGGTGTTTTGGACGACTTCATGTTCCATCTCACCCAAAGGCATGCCGCGGGCGTAGGCAGTAGCAATCACTGACCCCATGCTGGTTCCGGAAAGATAATTCACCGGAATACCTTCACGCTCGAGGACTTTCAGGAAACCGATATGCGCCAATCCTCGTGCTCCACCACCAGAGAGAGCTAAGCCAAGAGTTGGATGCCTTTTACGAGTCATAACGATGCCTGCCTGATTGGTCTGCTATTATTTTACGTTCTTTCAGAAGGCAGGTCATCATTCCAAACCCGCTTTCACCGCACGTGCCACGCTTTCAGTCACGCCTTTCACTTCAGCGAGTTGTTCCAGGCTGGCAGATCGAATAGCTTCAATCGATCCAAAATGCACCAATAGAGCGCGGCGGCGTGCCGGCCCAACACCTGGGATGGCATCCAACCGCGAGGCCAGGCCGAGTTTGTTTCTTTTCTTCCGGTGAGCCGTGATGGCAAAACGGTGAGCCTCATCCCGTACCCGTTGGATTAGGTAGAGCGCCTGTGAGTGTCGTGGCAGCACCAGCGATTCATCCGTATCCGGTCTAAAAAGCTCTTCCTGCTGTTTCGCAAGCCCAACCACCGGCACCCGTTCCGCCAGGCCGTAACTCTCCAGCACCTTGACTGCCCTACCCAGTTGCCCCTTGCCGCCATCCACCATCAACAGATCGGGCAATACAGCGAATGCCGGATCTGGTTTCTTCCCGGGCGCATTTTCATCTTCCGCCACCTGCCAGCGCTTGAAACGACGGATAAGCACTTCTTCCATACTGGCAAAGTCATCCGGTCCCTGCACCCCTTTGATATTAAACTGGCGGTAATTGCCTTTGCTCGGTACTCCCTGTTCAAACACCACCATACTGCCTACAGAGGCCGTCCCCTGAGTATTGGAGATGTCGTAGCACTCGATCTTATTAATCGGGTGTGGCAATCCCAGGGCTATCTGCAATTCTGTCAATGCTTCAGCCTGGCGGTGAGTATCCGCCTGCCAGCGTGCCCTCAGGGAGGTGAGTGTATCAGCGGCATTTTCAGCCGCCATTGCGACCAGTTCCTGGGTTACCCCTTCGCGCGGCACCAACAGCTCCACCTTCTGGCTGTTATTGCGGGCGGCCAGCCACTGCTTGATGATATTTGCCTCTTCCACCTCATTTGGCAGCAATACTTCGGCGGGCAGTGCTGCAGCTTCTGAGTAAAACTGCTTAAGAAACTGTGAAACCACTTCCGAATCACTGGAGTCTTCAGTACCTTCCAGAATAAAGTATTCGCGCCCGATCAATTTCCCCGCGCGGATGAAGAAGATCTGCACGCAAGCTTCGCCTTCTTCACGCGCCATCGCAATGACGTCTGAGTCCATTTGTTCTGAGGTAATCACTTTCTGTTTTTCCACCACCGTATTGATGGCATTCACCTGGTCGCGCAAAGCAGCCGCTTTCTCAAAGTGCAGCTCATTCGCGGCCTGTTCCATTTCAACTTTCAGCCGGGTGATGATCGGCCCAGTATGGCCATCCAGAAATGAGCAAAGGTCATCCATGCTCTGACGGTAGGCTTCTCGGCTGATCGCCCCGATGCAAGGGGCGCTGCAAAGATGAATATCAAAATACAGACAGGCGCGATCATCCGACCCGGTGATCACCCGATCGCAAGTAAGGAAGGGGAAGATGCGCCGTAGTAAATCCATAGTCTGATGAACTGCCCAAACCGAAGTGTACGGGCCAAAATAACGACTACCATCCTTTTCCATCTCACGGGTGATGGTTACTTTGGGAAAATCCGCCCCCCAGTGAACTTTTATATAGGGGTAGCGTTTGTCGTCCTTCAGGCGAACATTGAAACGCGGGCGATGCTTCTTGATGAGGTTCATCTCCAGGATGAGTGCCTCAAGCTCGGACCCGACCACGATCCATTCAATATCTGCGATGGCAGGAACCAGGTTGTGAAGTTTATGGTCCCATTCTGCCGGCTTGTGGAAGTATGAGCGCACCCGATTACGCAGGTTGATCGCTTTTCCTACATAAATAACTGTTCCATCGCTGTTCTTCATAATGTAACAGCCGGGTTTCAACGGCAGGGTATCCAAAATGCCCTGGATATGGGAAGTAAGCTCCATGCCTGTATTTTAGCACCTCCCTGCAGATTGCCCAGCCACACCGGTTTATCGGGAATAAGGTAGAATACCCGCACGGAGACAAGCAATGAACACTGAAGCACAGGTTGGTATGCTGCTTATGGATAAAGGATGGAAACTGGCCGTGGCAGAATCCTGCACGGGGGGGCTGGTCAGCCATCGGATTACCAATATCCCTGGTTGTTCGGAATATTACCAGGGGAGTATCACAGCCTATGCCTATTACGCCAAAGAAACGCTGCTGGGTGTGCGTCATGAGACTTTGATCGATCATGGCGCGGTTTCCAGCGAGACAGTACTTGAAATGGCAAACGGTGTCCGTCTCGCGCTGAATACCGAGGTCGGCCTCGCCGTCAGCGGTATTGCTGGGCCGGGAGGTGGCCTGCCCCTGAAGCCCGTAGGCACGGTATGGATCGGGCTGAGCACCCCCCATGGAGAAACCGCCCAAAAATATCTCTTCTCGGGCAACCGCATCGAGGTGAAGAATCAGGCAGCCGGGGCAGCACTGGAATTATTGCTACAGACACTCAAGGGGTAATCGAAAAAGTCGGAGAAATATAGATACGATCTGTACAAATATGCAATCCAATTGCATATTTGTACAGAAATCCGCAAACGAACCACTCGGGTGACCCGGCCCCCCCCCTTCACCCTCCCCAATCAGATCAGGGGAAATTTTCAGACGCCTTCATTCTATATATGGATCTCCCCAGATGGTTGTATCACATTCATTACTCCCCAGATCATCCGTACGTAGGATCAGCCGTTTCGTCCCGCTTACATCCAGGCTGACCTCGACCGGTTCAGATTCAGGTCGCAACACATCTGAACGGAACACTTCCCGCCCATCCAGGGCGATTGCGAACTGCGCGCCGTTGCCGCAGGGCATCTCTTTCAAGTTGATCACGGCATGGAACTGTGTATATGCACCGTCCAGATCATAGACCAGTTCTGAGGGGGCGTGTGCGAATAATCCATTGGGAAAAAATATCCCATGACTGATGATCCGCTCCCCCTGCACCATGCCTCCTTCGGTTGCCGGGAAAGTGCCCACTCCCAACGACCAGTAGCCTACACGGACCTTCAGTGGCTTTAATGCAGTCAGATAAACCACGTTCGATGGCACTTGATTTGAAATACACGGCTGTTCCTCAATGACCATATTGTCAGGAAATGCCTGCAATAAACCAGCTTGCGTATCAGCGTCTACGGGTGAACAGGGATTCAATACTACCTGCCTCCACGTTGTATCTAAAGTAGCACTATCTCGATGATAGACCAGGTCGAAAATGCCAATTGCACGGCCAAAATCCCCAACTTCCGCAATACGGGTCTTGCCGATCACTTCAGGCGTATTCATCAGGGTATGTGAATGTCCACTGATGATCAGGTCCGGCGCTATTCCTAACGCGTTCGTTTGTCTGGCAAAGTCTTTTTCTAAATCTAGCCAGCTGTGGCTGACTACGATCACTACATCCGCCTTTTCGCGCTCCACCAGAGACGGATAAAGAGTTTCATAAGCAGCTACCGGGTCGGTATAACAGATTGTTTTATATGCGCTCTGTACGTTTGAACGTTCTAAGGCTTCCATCCCCAATCCCACTACAGCCACACGAACTACAGCATCCTCGTCACCTGTGATCTCATAAATTTGATACCCATTGATCACGGGGCTTTTCATACACTCGCCGGCATCCCTCCCCATCATATTCTGGGAAAGGACTTCAACCGGACGGGCATCCAGCGCGAAATCCACCAGAGCGGGCAATCCTCTCCAGAGATCATGGTTGCCCACCGTCATGGCATCCAATCCCATACCTTTGAAAAGGTTCATCTGGATGTCAATGATCTTTGGGTTACCAACAGGCGACCAATCCCCTGCATCTAGTACCAGGGTGTGGTCCGGCCCAAGCACACTACTTTCCGCTTTCACAAAGCTCGCCAGTCGCGCTATACCAGGGATCCACATGCCTTCAGTAGTGGTTCGTTCCAACAATGCACCATGAAAATCATTCCAGTGGATGACTTTGAATACCACCGTGCCGTGTGCCGGTAATAGGGTGCGATCCTGCACCTGACGCAAGGCTGGAAATGATATTTCCCCTGCCGGAAGCACCTCCATGCCAGTGGATGTGGTAACCGGGGTGCTCACCTCAATTTGCTGCAAGGTTTGGCTGCCATCCGTTGGTTGACAGGCAACCAAAAGAGTCATTAGCACCATCTGGGTAACTGGATTCATGATCTTAGCCATTGATCCGCTCTTAAGGATGCATGGTTCTCGAAACCATTTTTTGCTGCACCCTCTGAATAATTATATGCGAAACGAAGCGGCAGCTGATGCGGTATAATTACAAGGTTTAACTCTCAAAGGATCCCCGGAATTATGGAAAACCCTCTCGTCCAACCAGTTGATATTGACCAGCAGATGCGCTCGGCGTATCTGGATTATGCCATGAGCGTCATCGTGGCGCGAGCCTTGCCCGATGCACGGGATGGTCTGAAGCCAGTACATCGCCGGATTTTATTCGCCATGGATGACCTGGGGATGCGCGCGAACGCCAGTTATAAAAAGTCCGCCCGTATCGTGGGTGAAGTACTGGGTAAATATCATCCTCACGGGGATGCCTCGGTGTATGATGCCATGGCTCGCATGGTGCAAGACTTCTCGATGCGCTACCCGTTGGTGGACGGCCAGGGGAACTTCGGATCGGTCGATGGTGACGCCCCGGCAGCTATGCGTTACACCGAAGCACGCATGGGCCGCTTAGCCGAAGAGATGCTGCAGGATATTGATAAGAACACAGTGGATTTCACCGATAATTTCGATGGTTCACTGAAAGAACCCCTGGTTCTTCCCTCCAGGCTTCCCAACCTTCTTCTGAACGGTTCTTCTGGCATCGCAGTGGGAATGGCTACCAATATACCCCCGCATAACCTGCGCGAGCTGATCGGTGCAATCACTTATGTAATCGACCACTTCGACAACCTGGAAGAGCTCTCAACCGAACAGCTGATGGAATTCCTCCCCGGCCCAGATTTTCCGACTGGAGGGATCATCATCGGCCGTGAAAGTATCCGCCAGATGTACAGCACCGGGCGCGGCAAGCTCACCATCCGCGGCGTGGCACACATCGAGGAACAGAAGAACGGCCGTTACGCCATCATCATTACCGAGATCCCTTATCAGGTGAACAAAGCCAGCCTGATCGAACGGATCGCCGAATTGGTACGCGATGGCAAGATCGATGCTATCACCGACTTGCGCGATGAATCTGACCGTCGGGGAATGACCATCTATATTGAATTGAAACGCGGGGCGCAACCCAAGAAGGTGTTGAACCAGCTTTACAAGTACACCTTGCTTCAAACCACATTCGGCGTGCATATGCTGGCACTGGTAGATGGTGAGCCAAGAGCCCTATCTCTGCGGCGTGCGCTGCAAGTCTTTTTAGAACACCGCCAGGAGGTCATCCAACGCCGCACCGAATACGAGTTGGATAAAGCTCGTGCCCGCGCCCATATCCTGCAAGGCTACCTGATCGCACTGGCCAATCTGGATGATGTCATCCAGACGATCCGCGAATCACCCGATGCGGATACCGCACGCACACGCCTGATGGATCGTTTCCACCTGAGCGAAATCCAATCTCAGGCTATTCTGGATCTCCAATTGCGCCGGTTGGCAGCACTTGAACGGTTAAAGATCGAAGAGGAACATAAAGAGGTTCTAGAGCGGATCGCATATCTGGAAGACCTTCTAGCGAACCCACGCAAGATTCTGGGAGTGATCCGCACAGATTTGCTGGAAATGGCGGACAAATATGGTGACGATCGCCGCACCAAGATCACGGCTGAAGCACGGGAAGATTTTAAAGAGGAAGACCTGGTAGCTGAAGAAGCGGTGTTGATTTCCATCAGTCAACGTGGATACATCAAACGAGTACCAGCCACCACCTTCCGCACCCAGAGCCGCGGTGGCAGAGGTGTCATTGGACAAAACATGCGGGAAGAAGATGAGATCATCATGATGATCCCCGCCAGTACGCTAGATACGGTCCTGTTCTTCTCAGATCGCGGGAAGGTATACTCTGAAAAGGTTTACCAGATCCCGGACGCTGGACGAACCGATCGTGGAATATCGATTAACAATATTCTCTCACTGGACGGCGGAGAGATGATCACAGCAGCCGTCAATGTGCCCGATTTCAATGCTGCCGCTTACTGTACTCTGGTGACTCTACGGGGTAGGGTAAAACGGATGAAGCTTTCAGAACTGGCTGCGGTCCGCCCCTCCGGTTTGATTGCCATCAACCTGGACGCAAATGATCATTTGCGGTGGGCTATTCTAACCAGCGGTAAGGACGACCTGATTTTGGTGACTGCCAACGGCAATGCACTGCGTTATCCTGAAAGCTCCCTGCGCCCCATGGGGCGAAATGCGGGCGGCGTCACAGGCATCCGCCTGCGGGAGGGTGACAGGCTCACGGGGGCTGAGGTGGTGGAACCCGGGGCAGACCTGCTGGTAGTGACCGAGAACGGCTATGGCAAACGCACCGGCCTGGCAGAATACCCGGTAAAATCGAGGGGTGGACAAGGCGTGGCGACTATCAATCAGAAGAGCCTGGCACAGATCGGCCAGGTGGCTGTAGCCCGCGTAGTGACGGCAGAAGACGAGCTGACGCTAATTACCACTGCTGGCATCGTTATGCGCATGAAGGCATCCAAGGTATCACGCACTGGGCGTGCCACCCGCGGGGTGCATTTGATCGATATCGAAAAGGGAAACAAGGTCGCTTCGATCGCTCGCATCTCACGCCGCGATCTGCCAGAAGTGTCGGCGAACGGGAATGGCAACGGGGCTGAAAATGGCAACGGCAAGGGTGAAGGAGCAATTACCCCGATTGATCAGCCAGAGAACAGTCGGAATGATGATTAAAATAAAACTGGCCCCGCGGGGCCTGTTGATCTTTATATCTGCTTAGAACACGATCTTTCCGGTAACTACCAGCAACAGGCCGCCGATCAGTACCGTCAGGATGAACAAAAGCAGCATGATGACAAATCGCTGCACAGCGGTCATACCCAGGAACCTGCGCTCAGCGTCTGCCGACCGCTCCAGAACATCGGTAGGAACGAATGGTTCGGCTGGCATGAAAGGCTGGATCTCTTCGTTTTCCTGCGGATCAGTTGGCATTTTTCACCTCTTCACTACACCAATATACCATGTTTTTGTCCGGGAATTCACCTGGAGGCCAGTCGCAGACGCACATCCCCGGCACGGATCAACTCGCGTCCTTCTGGTAGATCGACGATGGCTGCGCCACTGGCATCCAATCCGGTAAAAATACCCGCACGCGGCGCGCTGTTCGGTTCGATCAGGTCGACCAGTTCACCCAGGTAGGCCAACCGGGACTGAATGAAAAGCGTCAGGGCATCCCAATCAGCTGGTTCTCTCCAGCCACCCAGGCTTTTCAGAATACTGCCTAGGAGTGCAAAACGGTCGACTGGCAGGTTGGCTGCTTCTTCCACGCACGTTGCCGGCAGAGCTCCCGGTTCAACTTCCGGTACCGCATCGGGTGTGATGTTCACCCCGATGCCGATGACAGCCGATGCCTGACTGCCCAGCCACTGACTTTCCACCAGGATGCCGCAAACCTTACGCCCGCCCTGCAGGATGTCATTGGGCCATTTGATACGCGGGTGCAGAGCATAACGATGCTCCATCGCCTGGCAGACCGCAGCCCCAGCCATCAATGGTATCAGGCCGGAGTGAGCTTCTTCATCCGCCGTGAGGTGGATAATGACCGAAAAAGCCAGGGCTGATCCAGGATTTGTGATCCAGCGGCGCTGCATCCTTCCGCGTCCGGCTGTCTGCTGATCTGCCGCGACCAGCGTAAAGTCCGGTGCACCAGCTGCCAACCATTCCAACGCCGCGTCATTGGTGGAACCGGTGGTATCGAACCAGCGCAACAGGGAGATGGGCGTGTCACTGAGCAAAGTAAGTAAATGGCTCTCATTCATAATTTAATTGTTACACGCCTTGCTCGTGGATTCAAGGGTGGGGTTAAAAAAGCTTCCCTTGCACAATACAACTTGCCAGTTTTAGAACTCGATAAAAAAAAGACCACCTTGCTGTGGTCTAAAGGCGGGTGGTGGGATGTGACTCGTATCCATTGCAATGCACACCTTGCGAGCTATGGGTCGTGCGATTTAAAAAAGACCACCTTGCAGTGGTCTAAAGGCGGGGAGGGTGGGATTTGAACCCACGGCTGAGTTTAACCCCAGCACTCACTTAGCAGGCGAGCCCAATCGGCCACTCTGGCACCTCCCCGGGAGGTAAGACTAGGTTATTAACTTACAAACTTCCGCAATAGTATTCGCGGAGGAGGTGGGACATGTACCTCGATGGTGTTCCAACCCACACCGGTTTTATCATGATCCAGGCGGAGGAGGTGGGACATGTACCTCGATGGTGTTCCAACCTACACCGGTTTTATCGTGATCCAGGCGGAGGAGGTGGGATTCGAACCCACGGTGGGTTGCCCCACACTTGTTTTCAAGACAAGCGCCTTAGGCCGCTCGGCCACCCCTCCCGGTCACTTAACCGCTTAAGCCAAACGATTTTACCACAGCCGCGCTATTCCATGTGAAAAATCCCAACTTCAATTGACAATCCTTCAGCCTTACGGTATCCTTACGCCGGGTGCCGGGTGGGTCCGGCGCGGCGGAACGCCTTGAACCCCGTCAGGTCCGAGAGGAAGCAGCGGTAAGGGGCTCACTCCGGGTGCCGCCGGGAAACCTATCCGCACCCACTGACTTATGACACAGAATACACCACCTGTCTGCGATTACACGAATTCCGACTACCAGACCTCTTTCTGGGAGCATGCCGACCGCGCCTATGAAGATAGCGCTGAAGCCGTTGCCTTGCGACGGCTGCTACCTGCCCGAGGCGCCCTGCTGCTGGAACTGGGTGCCGGTGCCGGGCGGAACACCCCGCGGTACGCCGGTTATGAGCGTATTGTGCTGGTGGATTACTCCCATACGCAGCTGGAACAGGCACGTGCGCGCCTGGGAGACAGCCAGCGCTATATTTATGTCGCGGCCGATGTCTACAAACTACCTTTTGTGGACGGCCTGTTTGACGGCGCTACCATGATCCGCACCCTGCACCATATGGCGGATGCCCCTCTGGCACTCGCTCAGGCGCGGCGGGTACTGGCTTCTCCTGGTATTTTCATTCTGGAATATGCCAGCAAGCTAAACCTGAAAGCGATTGCCCGGTATCTGCTGGGAAAACAGAAATGGAACCCCTTTACCCGTGAACCGGTAGAATTTGTGGAACTGAACTTTGACTTTCACCCGGCGGCTATCCGCGAATGGCTGGCCAAACTGGGTTTCAAAGTGGAGCGCCAGCTGACCGTATCGCACTTGCGCATCCCCGTGTTCAAGCGGCTGCTGCCGTTGAAACTGCTGGTAGCCCTGGATGCGCTCTTTTCCCTCACCGGTGATCTCTGGCAGCTGACACCCAGCGTCTTTGTTCGCGCAAGCCTGCCATCAAAAAATGAAAATCATACACCACCAACCGAATTTTTCCGCTGCCCGACCTGCGGAGACACTCACCTGCAAAATAACCAACGCGGTATACAATGCAACTCTTGCAATCATCTGTATCCGCTAGAAAATGGCATCTACGATTTCAGAGTGTAACCAGCAGTTTCTATTCAACACATCCCATCCCCTATTTCGTCATCGGGGGATGTTTTGATTAAATACCCATCTACCATTTTCTTTAGATGCAAAAAGCTTACCCTCTTGAATGTATTATTTGGTTATGATAATATCATTTCGTTATATATCGTAATATTACGAGGTGAGTATAATGACAAAGGATGAAATTTTTAACGAACTGCTTGAATTCTTCAAAGCTCTCTCAGATGCCAACCGGTTGCGGATCATAGGTATACTGGCTGGAGGTGAGCACAGTGTCGGTGAGATCGCCGAACTGCTAAAAATCAGCATCTCCACAGCTTCCAATCACCTTAGCATGCTAGCGCATATCGGGCTGGCTTCCGTCCGGCCTTCCGGCCATTATTATTACTACTCACTGCGGGAAGAAGCGCTGCATGAAATGTCCTCACGGCTGCTTAAGCCCGAAAACCTTCCCCGCCTTTCACAATCCGTGGATGTAGATGCATTCGACCAGAAAGTGCTCAAAACCTTTCTGGACGAAACCGGTCATATTACCGCTTTTCCCGCACAGCAAAAGAAATTGATCACTCTGTTGAAACATGTGGCTGAAGCTTTTGAGATGGGTAAACATTATCCTGAAAAAGAAGTCAATGAGATCCTACTGCGTTTCCACGCGGATACAGCCAGCCTGCGGCGTGGGATGATCGAATATCACTTGATGGAGCGAGAAGGCGGTGGTGGATCGTATTGGCGAGTTTAAATAGAAAGGGCGACCAGCCAGTCGCCCCGATTCTTTTATTTTTCGGGTGAAGAACGGGTGATATCCTTCCAGACCTCTTGAATGACCACGCCAGCGGCATTGACTAAATTCAATCTGGGTCCACGCATGGATGTCTCCAGCTCCCGTTTGTCAGCCACTGTGCTTTCATTCGAATGATCCACCTGCTGCTTCAGCTCATCCAGCTGGCGCTTGCGGTCTGCCAGGTCTTCGGTCGCCATGACTCGATCGATCTCCTTCATCAGCTTGACCGCCCGCCCGATGCGTGCGTCGGTTACCTGCGCTGTACGCTGATCAATGACCCCGTTTTCCGCTTTAATGAGGTTCAGGCGCCTGCCGGCCTCATAGGTGGCATCCGCGATCTGGTGCCTGTTCATCCATTTCGTTTCATAATTCAATACATACTTCCAGCTGGGCTGCAACAAAAGCTGACGGTGTTCTTCCAAAGTCCGCGCAAAAAGGGTATACCCGTGCTTCTCCGGTTCCTCAAAAGCCCGGCTGCCGGGATCCAGGAATGGCGCCATGGGGGAGATGAAGGGAATCACTCGGTTTTCGCCGCCTTTAGAGTAACGTTCAAGCATCCGGCGAGAGTATTCCACCGTTTCCATGACGCTTTCAGGTGTTTGTTCTTTTAAACCGGTCATAAAGAAAAGGTCCAATCGCTGGCAGCCGGCGTCCAGCGCGTCATCCAGCGACTTTTCGATAGCGGCGTTGGAATACGGCCTGCCGAAAGCTCGCCGGACTTTTTCGTCATGCGATTCCATGGATATCTCTACCACAAAATTGGGGATGGCTTTCGCCACCCGCTGGAAAAATTCACGCGGTGCGGCATCGAACAATTCAAAAAACAGGGGCTTCTTGTACCCTGAAATCGCGTTTAGAAAACGGTATGCATATTCATCGCCTGGCTGGCGGATATCACCCAGAATGAAGATCGGGCCGTTGCTGTAAGAACCAATCCGACGAATATCGTTTGCCAGGTCTTCAGGATCGCGAAATGCCGGTGCATTGCGGTTGTGCAGTTTCTTAAAAGCTCCACATCCACCGCCGCACGTCAGGCAGTTGTAACTGCAGCCACGCACGGTCAACGCAGCGGTGATCGGGTAACGACGCCAGGCTTTAAACGGCAGTGTGCTGGCCAGGTCGCGATACCTCACCACGCTTTTCAACACTCCCGAATAATCCAGCATGATGCCATCCAAATTATCGGGGCTGTAGGTAATCGGGTTGACATGCACCCCGCCTTCTGAATCCTTCCATACCAGGTTCGGTACTTTTTCCAACTCCAACGCTTCTACAGAATGAGGCGAGGGGTGCGGATTGCCGCCGGTGGTGAGGTAGCGCATCCATTGCAGCATTGGTTTCTCGGTGGAATCACCGCGCATCACAAAATCCACACATGGGTACAAGATCAACTCTTTGTGATAGTAGGTGGAGGAAAACCCGCCGAAGATCACCGGTTTATTAGGGTGAAGGCGTTTTACAATGCGCGCGATTTCGATGGAACCATGAGCATGCGGCATCCAGTGCAGGTCGATACCGAAAGCGGCGCTATCCATTTTGCGAATGGCATTTTCCACATCAAATTTCGCGTCGTGCAGCATACGCACAGCCAGGTTGATGATGCGTGTCCGCAGACCGTGGCGTTCCAGGTACTCTGCCATGGTCGTGAAGCCGATGGGGTACATCTCGAACACCGGTGTAGAGGGAACCATGTCGCTAACCGGCCCATACAGGATGGATTCGCGCCGGAAGTCGTAGACCGAGGGGGCGTGCAGAAAAGTTAGATCAGGTGTAAACATAAGGGTCATCCAAATGTGATGGTTTTGTCCGATTTACGGATGCTGGACGATTATACCATGCCAGTCACCTGACGATTTGGTTCTGTATCGCCTGCTGCCGGATTGGCAAGCAGGGTGGGTGATAAATATCCTGTAATTTTAGGAAACATATTTGACGTTTTTACGTAGATTCGGCTTGCCAGCACAGTGCAACCTGTCATAATTAAACTGGCAGTACACCCTAGACCGTCAGGAGAAGATATGTCTAAGATCGATCGACAGAAGTTGACCGTCGTACTGGAAAAAGAACTGAATGATTTCCGTCAGCGTCATCCGCGTTCGTATGAATTGTACCTGCGCGCGCAGAACAGCCTGCTGTCCGGTGTGCCAATGAATTGGATGGTCCGCTGGGCAGGTGGATTTCCACTGTTCGTCAAAGAAGCCCACGGAGCGCATTTCACCTGTGTGGATGGCTATGATTATATCGATTTTTGCCTGGGGGATACCGGCGCCATGACCGGTCACAGCCCGGCTGGATCCATTCAGGCGATCAAAGAACAACTGGACCACGGCATTACCTTTATGCTCCCCACCGAAGATTCCATCTGGGTTGGAGAAGAGATGCAGCGCCGCTTCGGCCTGAAATACTGGCAAACTACACTGACAGCGACGGATGCCAACCGCTTTGTTCTTCGAATTGCCCGGCATATCACCCGCCGACCTTATGTGCTGGTCTACAATTACTGCTACCACGGCACCGTGGATGAGACCTTCTGTACCCTTAATCATGGTGTTCCCGGCCCGCGTCCCGGATCCGTTGGCCCGCAAGTTAATCCCGCAACCACAACGCGCGTGATTGAATGGAATAACCTGCAAGCGCTGGAATCCGCCCTCGCCCCCGGCGACATCGCCTGTGTGCTTGCAGAGCCAGCCATGACCAATATCGGCATCATTCACCCAGACCCTGGATATCATGCCGCGCTGCGGGATCTCACACGCAAATACGGAACCTACCTGGTGATCGATGAGACACACACCATATGCACCGGCCCGGGTGGATATACGAAAGCCTACGGGTTGGAACCAGACTTTCTTACGATTGGCAAACCGTTAGGCAGCGGCATCCCGGTTGGGGTATACGGCTTTACACAAGAAGTCGCGGATCGGATTGGTGAGACCACCACTATCGACGAGGCAGATGTAGGCGGTATTGGTGGGACTCTGGCAGGGAACGCTCTGTCTCTGGCTGCCGTCAAAGCCACACTGACCAACGTGCTGACCGATAAAGCCTTTGCCCATACCATTCCTCTGGCAGAACGCTGGACAGATGGTGTTCATCAGGTCATCACTGAATTCGGGTTACCATGGGTAGTTAACCGTCTGGGAGCACGCGGTGAATACTGGTTCTGCCCTCAGAAACCGAGGAACGGCGGTGAAGCTGAGGCCGCTGTGGATTTTGATCTGGATCGGTATATGCACCTGGCAGCCTTGAATCGCGGTATCCTGATGACACCTTTCCATAACATGTCCTTGATGTCACCTGCAACCACCGAAGCCGATGTGGATTACCATACGCGTACTTTCCGCGAGATGGTAAAACAGATACTGTAAGCTCGCTCCGCCCATTAAATGCAAACCGGGGCGCCACTGGCGCCCCGGAATGGTTTCCACAGGAGCTATTTCAGTCCATAAGTGAGGGTAACATCCACTACTACCTGGATCTGCCCGGCAGAAACCGGAACGCTGCTGGCAGCCATCGCCGCGTCGCCTTTAAGCGAATAGGTGCCATACGGCTGGCTATATGAAGACACGTTGATGTAAAGCACATCGTCCAGCTTAGCGCCGGCTGCACCAGCCAGTTCTTCAGCCTGAGCGCGGGCATCTTCCACCGCAGCAAGTCGGGCCTGGCTCATGGCAACAGACCGGTCAGACACATCAAAAGTGATGCCGTTGATGTTATTTGCTCCAGATTGTACGACCGTTTCAAGGATCGTCCCAAGTTGGGATAGGTCGCGGACGGTCACGTAGACTGAATTGTCTACCACATATTCCACATCCAGCATCTCGCCCATCGGGCTATAATTCTGCATGGGGTAGACATTAAACGCAGTGGTCTGAATATCTTCCGGTGCTATACCGGCTGCCTGTAATGCGTCTGAAACAGCCTGGCTCTGCCGGGTATTAGCAGCCAGGGCTTCACCCACAGTCGCTTCCTGTGTATGGACGCCAATATTGATACTGGCAATATCGGGGGCGATATTTACCTTACCGTTACCGGTAACGGTTAGCTGCCGCTGCAAGGGCGCTACCGCTGCATTGGTTGCAGCCGGTGCTGCACAAGCTGTTAAAATCAGCATCGTGGCTAACAGGGTGGCGAGTAATATGGATCGTTTCATTTTTTATCCTTTCTATTTCACTAATTCGTAGGTTATGTAGACATCCACCGAGACTGTCAGCTGACCGCTGGACACCGGCACAGGGGATGCCATCTCTGCTCCTCCACCTCCACCATAACCGTAAGAAGGATAAGAGGTGGGAAAAGAGTAGTTTGACAAGCTGATGAACACAACCTGCCCCAGCGTACTGCCAACTGCCTGAGCTAACTCATCCGCCTGTAACTGAGCATCTGCCATGGCTCCCAGGCGAGCCTGGCTGAGTGCAGCGGAACGGTCTGACACATCGAAAGTAATCCCATAAATGTTGTTCGCGCCGCTGTCCACTACAGCTGTCAGGGTCTCACCCATTCGGGTAAGATCTCTCAAGGTAATGTACACTGTGTTATCCACCATATACTTGGTTCCCTGGTCCTCACCCATCGGCCCATAGACCTGGCTCTGATATACCGTGAAGCTGGTGGTTTGAATATCTTGCGGTAAAACACCGTGATCCGCCAGGGTGGCTCGCAGCGCTTGCGCTTTGGCGTTATTCTCAGAAAGCGCGGCTGTTACATCCGTATTCTCTGTGTGTACACCCACGTTGATCATGGCAATGTCTGGCTTGATGGTTACCCGCCCATTACCGGTGACCGAGATTGTTGGCTGATCCGCCGATCCACCTCCACCACCCCCACCGCCGTTCAAACTGGATGCACTGAGGAGAAGGGTGAAAACCAGCATGACTGCGGTGATTCCAAAGATCGTTTTTTGTTTCTTCATTGAAACCTCCATCTGTGTATGTTAACCATTCAGACGATGAAATGCAATATTAGTTCCAGCCTGTCATCAGAAATAATGAAATACCTGAGGAGATTTACTCCTCAGGCACAATAATCATCTTAACCCATCCAAAAATCCGCTGATTTAAACCTGCGGGGGATACCCGGTAATATTGCGAATATCTTCATAAAGAGGTTTTAGCGTGGAATACATCTTTAAATATACCCGCTGGAAGAGTTCCTCATAAATACGGCTGGCAGATGGATCTGGTTCATAGACTCGTGCCACACGGGTCATGCCAGCGATCGCGTCGGTAAAATCTGGATATAGACCCAGGCCGACCGCGGCATCTATAGCAGCCCCCAGGCCAGATGCCTCATAGACGTGCGGACGAGCTGCGGGTATTCCAAATACATCCGCGGTAAGCTGCATGGCAGTTTCAGACTGGCTGCCGCCACCTGCTACGCGTATCTCGCGGATGCGTACTCCACTGCGTTTTTCGGTACGTTGTGCCCCCTCCCGCAAGGCATAGGCAATCCCTTCCAGGATCGCTTTATAGACATGGGCTTTACCGTGCACATCCCCGAATCCGAGAATGGCACCCTTGGCTTCTGGTCCAGGGTATTTCAACCCGGGAGACCAGAAAGGCTGCAGCATCAATCCCAGAGACCCTGGAGGAATACCCGCCACCAGCTCTTCCAGCAACAGCTCTGCTTCAACACCACGCTTCTCAGCTTCTTGCTGTTCCATCCCCCCGAATTGTTGCTTAAACCACGATACCATCCAGTAGCCTCGGGTCACCTGGCTTTCCAGGCTGTAAGCATCTGGCACAGCGGATGGATAGGGTGGAATCAGGGGAATCACTTCCACATACTTGCGATGGGTCGTATTGATCGTAGCCGTGGTGCCGTAGCTCACACAGGCAACATGGGGTTCAAGACAACCCGCGCCAATCACCTCGGTAGCCTTATCGGCCGCTGAAGCGATTACAGGAAGCCCCGCGGGAATTCCCGTCTCCCGGCTGGCCTGGATCGATACCTCACCCAAACATGCGGCAGGTGGAACCAGGTCGGGGAGCTGGCTATGATCCATCGGGACTGCCTGCCATTTCCAATCCAAAGCAGAAGACCAACGTTTTGCCTTGTAGTCAAAGGGGATATATCCAACCTGGCAGCCGGTGGAATCGATCAAACGACCGGTCATGCGATAGGTCAGATACCCTGAGAGCAGTAGAAACTTGGTTGTCTTCCGCCAGATTTCCGGCTCATAGAATCGTATGTAATTACACTCTGCTTCCGCCTGCAAGTAAGCCACGGTGTCTGACATTCCAGATAGGGCGAAAAGAACTCCCCAGAGACCGCTAACCGGTTTCAACCCGAAGGCACGGCGGTTATCCATCCAGGTGATTGCGTGCCGCACCGGCTTTCCATCAGCGCCCAGGCAAATGACCGTCGATCTTTGGGTGGTGATAGCCAATCCAGCTAACCTGTTTGTATCCACCCCGGGTGTAGACCATAATTTCTTGCAGGCATCGCAGACTGACTGCCAGAATACTTCAGGCTCCTGCTCAGACATACCCGGTTCAGTGGAAATATAATCCGGCAGGGGTACACGGGCTTTAAACAACAGGTTGCCTTGCAGATCAAAAATTAATGCGCGCGTACTTTGTGTTCCATGATCGATTGCCAAAATCCAGTCACTGGGCATGATCCCTCCTTGGTTCAATCTGGCAGAGAATAGCATTCCTGCCAGAGCGATAGATAGCGCTTCTCTTCAGTCGACCAACGCTCGTCACTCCAACCCAACTCACTCTGGGCCATTCGGCGGATCTCCTGGAGATCATCTTGCCCGCCACGGGGCAGAGTAATCCCCAGGCGAGTACGCCGCAACATCAGGTCATCCAGGTGCTGCACCCCTTCTTCGCGGGCAGCAAAGCGGATCTCTGTCTTGATGGCTGGCAGGGGTGAAAGGAATGCCATCTCCTCATCCGGGTAATCCCGGGCAATGCGGCTGCCCTCCCAGCCGAAACGCGCCGCCAGTCTGCCACAGATCTCTGCCGGCATACCAGCAGGGAAGCTCCCCGTCGGCGGAATCAACACAGGCAGGTGCGTTTCCATCCGTTTTTGGCTGGCTAATAATGGAAGGCAAGCGGTCAACGCTTCCCGGGCCATCACCCGGTAGGTGGTTAACTTACCGCCTGTGATGGTTACCAGTCCGCGGTCGACCCACAGGGCATGCTTGCGCGATTCGCGCGATGGATTGTTTTCACCACTTGTGACGATCGGGCGCAGGCCTGCCATGGTGGAGAGGATATCTTCGCGGCTTAATTTGCTGGCTGGAAAGAGGTAATCCAACGCTTCCAACATGTAATCCACCTCTGGTGGGGTGATTGCTGGGTCGGGGTGTGCCATCTCCATCTCCGCCGGGTGATCCAGGTCAGTCGTACCAATGATTGTCACACCTTCCCAGGGAAAGACGAACATGGCGCGTTTATCGCGCGGATGAAGCAGAGTAATGGCGCGGGTTAGAGGTAAGCGATTATATGGCAAGAATAAATGGCTGCCGCGTTGTTTGCGGATGCGCGGCTCCACCCCCACCTGCCCTCGGAGGTGATCTGTCCACGGCCCGGTGGCATTGATCACTACCCGGGCCTTTACTTCCTGTTCCCGGTGATTACCAGAGGGAGCCATATCTTTCAGTGCGACCCCTGCCACCTGCCCATCCGCGTGGAAAAGGAGGGAGCTGGCACGCACGTAATTGAGTGCCAGCCCGCCTGCCGCACAACCTTCCCGCAACACCCTCAATACCAGGCGGCTATCATCCACCTCGGCATCGTAGTAATAATATCCTCCCGAAAGCCTGGGGTTGGTCAGCTGAGGGCAAAAAGTGTTAATCCGGGCGGAAGACAGGCTGCCATGCGCCCACTTGGGAGCCAGCAAGTCATACAACAGCACACCAACACGGAACATCTCATCCGTTCCACGGCTGAAACCCAGGTTAGGCAGCAGGAACTGCAGCGGGGTGACTAGGCCGGGTGCCTGACGCAGCAGGCGTTCCCTTTCCCGCACAGATTCGCGTGTCACGCTGAATTGTCGATTCTTCAAGTAACGGAAACCACCGTGCACCAGCTTAGAGCTGCGGCTTGAAGTCCCCGAAGCATAATCACCTGCATCCACCAGTAATGTGCGTAAACCGTTGCGGGCAGCCAAGTTGAAGATACCTGCGCCAGTGATCCCACCACCGATCACCAACACATCCCAGGGTTGTGAGAGAGAATTCCAGTATTCGTTACGCTGTGAAGGAAGGTACACGCAACCTCCTTAGATCAATTTACCCGGGTTCATCATACCCAGCGGATCCGCGCTATGCACGGCTGCCTTCAATAATTCCAATCCCAATCGGCCTTTTTCTGTTTCAAGCCAGGGTTTGTGATCGGTTCCGACACCATGCTGATGGCTGATGGTACCTCCGTGCGCAACGATCACATCACTCGCTGCCGTCTTGATCCGTTTCCAGGTAGCCAAAGTTCCATCGGGGTCCGCAGAACGGCGCCACAGGTAGGTGACGTAACAGCTGGCTCCTTCCGGGTACATATGTGAAAGATGACCAAAGACCAGGCTGCGCTCCCCTCCTTCCGCAACTGCAGCAGTGATCGCCTGTTTGATGGCCGCGATGCAGGGTAACGCCCGGTTCCAATCCAGGCAAGTTTCCAGTGTGTCTAGCGCGTACCCTGCTTCCCATAGGGTATTGCGCAGGTAAGGAGTTAGAAATCGAGACTTCTGCCAGGTATGCCCGATAAAGAAATCTACCGCAAAACCTCTGTGCCGGCGAGCGACTGATTGAACCTGTTGGTAAGTATGGCGGCAGCTGCTTACCGTACCTGTCAAGCCATAAATCAACAGGGTCTTTTCACCCCCCATACCGATCAATTTTAAGCCATGATTAGCCAGATGGGTCAGGCGAGGTTTACCAGCCAGTTGCAGGGTCGTCATGGTTTCAGTAGCATCCGCCAGGCGAAGCATGGAAACGGGAATTTCATACTGTGTGATTTCGCGGGCGGCATCCGCGCCATGCTGCCAATCGGGGAAGAAAATTGCCAGAAACCTCTCCTCTTCTGGCAAGGGGTGGACACGCATCACCGCTGAAGTGATCACACCCAGGCGACCTTCGCTGCCAAGAACCAGCTGACGCATATCAGGGCCGGCCGCGCTCGCGGGAATGGCGGGTAAATTCCACGAGCCGGAAGGTGTCTCGAGATCACACCCAATCAACATTTCATCCACGCGGCCATAGCGGTAAGACTGCTGCCCAACTGAACGGGTGGCGATCCACCCCCCTACCGTGGAGTATTCGAAACTTTGGGGGAAGTGTCCCAGGGTATATCCACGGGCGTTCAGTTGTTCTTCCACCTGTGGACCTGCCATGCCTGCTTCCAGCCTGGCGGTATGGCTGTACTCATTCAAGTCTGTCAGGCGATCCATCCGGCTTAAGTCAATCGTCAGGGTCGGTGATTCTTTGTCCGGGGTCAAATGTCCCAGCACGCTGCTACCTCCGCCGTAGGGGACGATAGCCCAGCCATTTTTTCGCGCCAGCGCAATCAGCTCGGCCACCTGTAACCTGTCATTCGGGTACGCTACCGCGTCGGTAAAGTGGGCAACCCGACCATGGCGTAAGGCCAGCCAGTCTGAAAGGCTCTGCCCCAAGCTATGAGATAAACGTTCAGGCGTATCAGTTTTCAGCAGGGGATGGGGGGGTATCCTTCCGGGAGGAGCGCTGGCCAATACCTGTTGGAAGGTTGCATCCGGGATCAAATCCCCGGGTCCGACGACACCGCGTAGAAATTCCCGGGCGCTTTCTGCCAGGGGGTAATCCGTTGCAGTATTACCCCAGCCATTCCAGCGTTTCATAAGCAACCTCCACAAACAGGGATGCTTATATTATATAGTTGGAACCAGATTGATTACCTGATTTCTGATAAAAATAAACGGGGAATAAACGCTGAATTTGGCAGCCTGATTGAATTTCATCAGCTACTTATCGCTCCTTTGATCTGCCGAGCGAGGTTACCAAAATCTGCCGAATAACGCATTTCTTCCACTCTCGGCCGGGGAAGGCTGATCTTCAGGTCTGCAGCCAGAGTACCCAGCCGCTGGGTAAGCACCAGCACCCGGTCTGCCAGTAATACCGCCTCGCTGATGGAATGGGTGACCATGACGACAGTCTTGCGCTGAGCCTGCCAGATACGCAGCAGTTCGCTGCCCATGCGATCGCGTGTCAAAGCATCCAAAGCGCCAAATGGTTCATCCAGCAGCAAGATATCCGGATCATGGATGAGTGCCCGGGCGATGGCGACACGCTGCGCCATGCCACCCGAAAGGTCAGCCGGCCAGGCTTGCTCAAAACCTGACAGGCCGACCAGTTCGATCAATGCTGCTGCTTCGCGGCGACCGGTATCATCCACACCTCCCGCCAACTCCAGCGGTAGCAGGATATTCTGCAGCACGGTTCGCCAGGGCATCAGATTGGCACTTTGAAAGACAAAGCCCGTGCGGGCCGTGAAAGCTGGTTGACCTTGAAATAGCACCTGCCCGCTGGTGGGTGAAAGCAGCCCGGCGAGTAGACGCAACAGGGTGGTCTTACCGCAACCTGAAGGACCAAGGACACACACAAACTCCTGCGGACACACATCAAACGAGAGGTCGTTCAATGCATGTAAGCCACCGTTCCCATCCGGAAAGGTGTGAGTCACATGGCGGCAGACAAGGATCGGTTCCATTACTGATTAAACTGATTGGTATATGCCTGTTCGAGGCTAGGAGCATCCGGCAGCAGACCCATACTCAGGAGGACATCCGCCATATTCTGCCAGGATGCGGGTGAGGTAAAGCCAGGCTTTTCGATCTGCCACATCCCAATCGATTCAGAGAGGACCGCCTGCTGTGCGGCAGCATCTGCCTGTGCCAGGTTTTCGACATATTGCTTACTGATCTCATAGGCTTCTTCAGGGTGCGCAGCGGTATAGATGATTCCCTGCTGGATGGCAGATGCCATCGCCGCAGCCAGTTCGGGGTTCTGCGCCAGCGTAGTTTCGTTGGTCACAAGGCCATTAGAAACAAGTTCCATGTAATCTGCTACTCGCAGCACTTGAATATCATACCCGCGAGCTTTCAGTTGCACAGGTTCATTGGCTACATACACCACAGCCGCATCCACCTGACCTGAGACGAGCGCTTCTACCTGATTGAAACCAACGACCTGAAGATTCACATCCTTTTCATCTAGACCACCGGCTGAGAGTAATGCGCGTAATCCGATATAGCTGGCGCCTGAAAGTACCGGCACTCCGATAGACTTGCCTTTGAGATCTTCAGGGCTGGAGATACCCGCGGAGGTCAGCGATACGATACCCACTGGAAAATCCTGATACCAGGCGGTAATATACACCACTGGCAATGTCTGTGCGCGGGCCAGTAATACCTGCTCACCAGATACCATAGCAAATTGCAATTCGTTGGCGCCAACCAGCGCCATGGCATCTGTTTCAAAGCTGTAATCCAGGGTGAGATCGATCCCTGCGTCTTTGAAATAGCCCTTTTCCATAGCAACGTACAGGGGAGCAAATTGGATATTGGGGATATAACCCAACGGCAGCGACACCGGGGTTAAGTTGGCAGGGGATGAGGAGGTTGCCGGGAGACACCCGGTCAAACCGAGGATCAGAACCATAAAAATGAGAGCGGCTTTCCTGAAAGACATGATCAACTCCTTGATTGGGATGGGAAATGTTTATTCCAACGTAACGTGAGCTTTTCCAGCAGCGTAACGGAATAGTAGAGGAACAGGGCAAGCGCTATGAGGGTGAAGATGGCGGCAAAGACCAGCGCTGTATCATACTGCCCCCGGCCGACGTTGATTAAGAAGCCCAACCCGCGATCTGACCCGACAAATTCACCGACCACTGCACCAATCACCGACAGCGTAGCGCCTACGCGCAAACCACCGAGGAATACCGGTAAAGCGGCTGGTATCTCCAAGAATCGGAGGGTCTGGCTGGATGAGGCATGCAAGCTGCGCATCAATTCTCGCAGGCTTTCTGGTACCGCCCTCACGCCCACGATGGTATTGATCAGCACAGGAAAAAAGACCGTCAAAGCGCAAATCAGGATCTTGGATACCAGCCCCGAACCAAACCAGATGATAAGCAGCGGGGCAATGGCGACCATCGGCAGCGCCTGACTAGCTACCAGATAAGGAGAAATTAACCGCTCCGCAGGACGAGACTTGGCGAGCCAATACCCTGTCATCGTGGCAAAACCGGCGCCTGCAGTCAGGCCAGCCAGTACTTCCACCAGGGTGATCAGCAGGTGTCTGGTCAGGCTGCCATCTATCAACGCCTGCCAGAAACGGGCCGCCACCTGCAAGGGGGTGGGAAGGATGAACGCTGGTAAACTCCAGATCCATGCTATCGCCTGCCACACAACCAGTGCCATGATGGCTGTGAGGACAATAAACCAGAACCTGTGTTTGTTTAAAGCAACTAGCAAAAGAAAAACCCCGCGAAACAGATTCCACGGGGCAGGCAGGCAAACAAACAGGCAATATGCACTGTTCCTGATCCTTCTTTTATCCGGACTTTACCGTCGGCTCCGGATTTACACCGGATCCTGTCCATTGCTGGACTCGTGGGCTTCTCTGACGAGTTACCACCGATCGGGAATTGGACCTTACGATCCGCACCCTGCCCCGAAGGTATTGATATTATACAGCAAAAACCTGCGTCAGAGAGTAAGAATTAAAGAAAATTGCCTGCGGATGCTAATCCGCAGGCTTAATAATACTGTATCGTATCTCAGACGGCCATCGCCTGTTCGAGATCGGCAATGATATCTTCCACGTCTTCCACGCCGACCGACAGGCGGATCAAACCATCCGTAATACCCTGCGCCAGCCGATCTTCCCGCGAGACTTTGGAGTGTGTCATGCTGGCGGGGTGCTGGATCAGGCTATCCACTGCGCCCAGAGAAACTGCCAGGGTTGCCAGTTTCACTCGATCCATCATCTGGACGCCGGCATCATAACCACCTTTCAGTTCAAAAGATATCATGGCCCCATAACGGCTCATCTGCCTCCCGGCTACCGCATGCCCGGGGTGGGATATCAAGCCGGGGAAATGGACGACGGACACAGCCGAATGGTTCGCCAGATAGGCTGCCACAACTTCTGCATTATCACAGTGTTTCTGCATGCGCAGAGAGAAGGTTTTTAATCCCCCGGCAGCCAACCAGCAATCGAATGGAGACGGGTTGCATCCCAGTGTCTGCATCATCTTGGATAGTTCTCCCCGGACGAACGCGGGATGTCGCGAGACTACCGCACCACCGACAACCTGACCATGCCCTGCCAGGTATTTGGTGGTGGAATGGATGGTAATATCCATACCCAGCGTCAGCGGACGCTGACAGAACGGCGTGGCAAAGGTATTATCCACCGCCGCCCAGGCACCATACCGGTGAGCGATCTCTGCCAACGCGGCCAAATCCACTACATCCATCGACGGGTTGGAGGGAGATTCGCAATACGCCAACCGCGCACCGGGATTGGCAGCAAATGCCTGTTCCCAATCCTGTGGATTGGTTGATTTCATTAGAACTACTTTAATCCCGTAGGAGGGCGCGATATTCTTCAGGAAGGAAAAAGTAGCTCCATACAGCTGGGATTGCGCGATCACCGTATCGCCACCTTTCAAACAAGTCAACAGGGTGGTGGTGATGGCAGCCATGCCACTTGAGAAAACCAATCCAGCAGCCAGATCCTTCAGAGGGGTGGAAGGGTTCTGCTGTACGAGGTCGAACGCCTCCAACGCGGTGATCTTCTCGGCCAGCGCTTCCAGGTTCGGGTTGCTTAAGCGGGTATAAATATGCCCGGCTTCTTCACCACGCCAGATGGCTTGCCCGGTAGCTACATCGGGGAAAGAAAAAGTGGATGTGGGATAAATCGGGGATGCGTGGGAATGATGCGGGTGCTCGTGCTCGGCGGTGTGGATGGCTGTGGTGCCGAAGCCATGGATACGCTGTGTGGTCATAGGTTTTCCTCCGGCTTGATTATAGACTGAAAATCCTCCCGCGCAGGGAGGATTTTCTCAATATTGGTGCAAAACATGCCAACACTGCCGGAAAACACCAGTTGGTTCCGACCGGGTCAGAGGCCTTATGACTTACAAACCCAGTGCAGTCATGGCTGCATGGACCAAGAATACAGGCCAAACCAGCGCTTTCAAAAACCCCAGCACGCCTAACCAAAAAGTTGTTGCATGGCCGATATAATAAATGGCAGCGCCAATAAAACCCAGCCCGTAAACGGCCTGCGAGCCACCCCGGTTGATCACTTTTACCTTATGAGGGCGATGTTCTTTGCAGCATTCCTGATCAGTAGTCATTCTTTCTCCTTGAATCAAATAGTTTCAAAATTACATACGCAGAAACCGGCTTCCGGTTGCTCACCGTCAGCCTTTATAGAGTCCGTCTAGATTTACACCAAACATACCCGCCTGCAGCGAGCGTTCATCCATGGTTGTCAGATCCTGAATCATGCGGGCGTTCAACAAAGGAATGGTCGGCAGCCCTTTTAAGGATTTTTCGATGGCGTCCACACCTGCATCCTCGGTCAACCAGTTCAGGCGGGTGAATTGCGACAGGCGGATCGGACGCGTGTAACCTCTTAAGGTTTTCTGTCCCTGCGAGTTGAAGTAGACCTCAAAATAAGACATCACCAGTTCGCGCAAGGTGGCAAATATCGGGTCTCGAAAACGCAACCCGGTAAAGTTGCTTTTTGCGACACACCCCCAGCGTCCATTCTGTCGGAACAAGGCCAGAATGTGGTCATCATCCGTGCCGGGCTCTGGCAGCAGATCGATCATCAAAGCAGGATGCCCCAGGCGGTGCAGCATCAGCGCCGCGAATAACCCGCCATCCAAACAGTGCGCCTGACGTTCACGTATCACATTCACCATACAACGGTTGCGTTCACCTCCAGGGTACTGCACACCATCCAGAAAACGGGAGATCTTTACAGGTGAATCCAGGCTCTCAACCAGGTCGCATTCATCCGGTGTTAGCTGCTTATAAAAGGATTCTAGAGGTATTTTCTTCATTGCATATTTTCCGTGGTAGTGACCTGCGAATACAGCGGAACGATTTCGCTCGCGGGACATTTAATGACATTCACCCCCTGCCAGAAGGATGGGGGTGAATGTGAATGCCTGATTGATTATCTAAGCCGCTTCCAGAGAAGGAACAGCCCGGCCAGAATGAGAATGACAGGCCAGCCCTGCCCGAAATAATCCAGCCATTTTTCACCAGACTGCCCCAACAGCAGTAATCCACCAATCAAACCGAGGATACCACCCGGTATCAGAGGCCAGCGCATCCACAGTGTACCATCCTCCTCCTTGACAATGAGTGAAAGTAAAGAGATGAGCACCCATCCTGCGGCGAAGCAGATGAGGATGATACCTCCCTGCCGGTTACCATCCATTCCAGGGATAGCCCGCTGTGTCACATAGACGCCTGTACCGATCCCCAGCAGAATACCCCCGGGAATGAGCAATCCTCGCCGGCCGGCATATAACCCGGCTGCCAGAAAGATCACACCCAGCAGTGGTAAAAAGAACAGCCCGAAATTCTGGTTTGAGAAAATATTCTGCAGCAATAGTAAAATACCGATGCCCACCAGGATCAGCCCTCCTACCAGTCCGGAACGCTGCTTACCCCCCTCCGTTTTTTGAGGTTCAATATTCGTCATTTTTCACTCCTTGAAGGATTTTCCTTTAGCATATCATTTACAAGGAAAAATACAATCACTGAAAAAGCCGGGGGTCTCCCTGCCTGTGTCGTTACTTTTCCGGTTCGCATCCGGACTGGTCGTTGCGCGCATTGCTATGGAGAAAGTCGTCCAAGTCCTCAAGCGAGGTGCGTGAAGTCATATCCAGCGTCAACGGCGTGACAGAAACTACACGTTCCACCCGCAGCGCATGCACATCCGACTGGGGATCCAGATCTTTTGCTTCAAACTGGATGGTGTATTGCATTCGGTTGGGTTCATCCCAGGATTTGCGCCTGGGCAGGGAAGCATGATAATAGGTATTCATTCCCACACGCGTCACACGCCAGGGGGTAGACACCGTGGCATTGTCAGGGATCTCGATCTTCAATACATCCACATCCTGCGGCATTCGATGTCTGAGCAATAGTTCTGCGAACAGTGTGACAAAGTATTTGGAGGATGTGAAGTCGATATCCCGAGAATAGGAAAGATTGTAAGATTCAAGCGTTTGTAATGAAACCGCCATCGAAGGGATGCCGAAACCGGCACCTTCCAGCGCCGCTCCTACCGTACCAGAGATCGTTGTTCCGGATCCAACATTTTCACCATAGTTGATCCCTGAAACCACCAGGTCTGGCTTACGTGGGCAGATCTCCAGCACACCGTGAGCAACATTTTGCGCGGGGGTTCCATTCACTGCATATACCGTCCAATCCACACCATGGACGTTCAACGTTTGCAGCGTGATGCTGCCGTCAGTATGATTCGGATGACTGCGACCGGCACCGGACCATTGATCACGCGGTGCAGCCACAGTCACATAACCCAGGCAAGAAAGTGCCTCAGCGGCTGCCCACAAGCCGGGGGATTGAATGCCATCGTCATTAGTAAGAAGTATCTGGATATCTGAATTGTTCATTTCAGCCCACATAAAAGAAATATGGAGCGGTTACCCGCTCCACTCAGGTGTGCCCTCGGGGCGACTCGAACGCCCAACCTACTGCTCCGCAAGCAGGCGCTCTATCCATTGAGCTACGGGGGCTAAATATTTAGCGGTTGGATTATACGCTACATGCCAGGTCCGGTCAAGGTTAGTAAGAGCGGGTATGCAGCGGGTGTTCTTCATACCGGTAAACCACAGGCCCAACCTGCACTTCATCTCCTGGCCTTAAGAGACTGCCTTCCACTGGCACGGGTTGCCCATTAACCAGCGTGCCGGCCCCCGGTGTGGCATCCGAGGCATGGTATCTTCCTTCCACATCATGCCATATCAGAGTATGCCGCCCTTCTATCCCAACCCCGTTCAAGACCACATCCGCCAGAAAACGGTCTGATCCGATGGTGAATTTTCGATCTCCCAGGGGAATATTGTATCCGACCGCCGAATCAATATCATGCGATATCAGTGCCAGTTCAGCGGAGTGTTCCGCTGCGGGACGATATCTTCCAGTATTCTGCACCGCGACTGCTACCTTGGCGCGCCGGATAGGCTTCAATGGCTTTACCTTTCCGATTCGATTCAATAAAGTTTGGATCCCACCCTGTTTTTGTAACCTTATAAAGCCAAAAGATGCGCCAATGCCTGCCACAAAGATGGCAAGTAACAGCAGGTAAATTCCACCTCCATTGAGAAAGTCCGCCCAGCGGTTAATGGCAGGCAAGACGATCGCTATTTCCACAGGCAGTTCACGGCTTTCGCTGACCATACCCAACTCATCCGTTACCTGCACCCGCAGTAAATGGGTGCCATCTTTCGTGAATTCCCGAATATCCCAGTTGAACCGCTCGAAAGGTGCAACCTGATTTTCAGCCACCAGAATGCCATCGACCAACAAGTCTGAGCGTGTCAGTTTACGGGTATAGCCATCCGGGAAATCCATCTGGATCTCGAGAGGCTGCAATGCAGGGGAGAGAGAATTCAGGGTGTTCTCTCCGCGCTGCGCTGTGGATCGGATTACCTGCACTGGCGGGTTGACAAATACCGGTATTCCTGGCTGCAGAGTGATGGAATAGGTCACGGGCTGTGATGTGACAATCTGCTGGCTCAGTAAGACTTGTCCGGCTACATTGTGCTGTCCGCTGGTGTTGGCTATGGAGCGATAGTTCACATTGTACATGGAGCGTAATGGCTCCAACAAGCTGGAGATGGTAGGCATTTCTTCTACGCCAGAAAATCCGGTGAATTGACCGCCAGTCTGCACAGCCAAATCACGCAGTTCTTCCGCCCGCGGATCGTTAAAACTGGCACGCGATGCCAGCATCCACACATAAACATGCGTACCTGCCTGGTTCGCCTGCCGAATCACATCCGGCAAGACCCCGCCCAGTGAAAAATCTGGCAGGGGGGTAATGTACAAGATTGCCTTTTCCATCCGCTGTGTTGGCGTGAAATCACGCGCGATATCGACTGCCTGACCTAACAGGTCTAGCGACGGGGTGGCATTCTGCAAATCGGGTTTATATGAGACGAATACGGTTTGCCAGGTCAGGGCATCTTGCAGGTTTAACTGCCGGATCCCCGAATTGGTGATCAGACTTAAGTTATCCAGGTTGCTCTCTTTTTGCCGGTCAGCCCACTGGTTTAGATACTCTTCCAGATAAGCATAACGGGTAATTCCCAGATTGTTGCGGTAAGCAAAAGTCGGACCGGCATTGATAGCCACAGTGATCTGCAAGCCCACGCGTTGCTCCTGCAAGCTGGTAATCGGCAGACTGCGTCCATCTTCCAAGATCGAAACACTATCTACTGTCAGCCCATGAATGAACGTGCCGTCCGGGTTGCGAACATCCAGATACGCCGACACATTGGGGAATGCGGCAATATCCAGATCCGTAAGGACAGCCTCCGCTCCTCCCTCAGCAGCAACTGGATGGGTAGGCAGTAACAGGCAGTAACACAGGATCAGCAGAGTAATTTTTCTCATAGTCCAGGGGGGATTTCTGGCAACACATCCACAGCAGATAACGGGTCAATGGCAGATCGAGACAACTGCAGGTAGGTCAGTACCCATGCAACACTCGTGAAAGCAGTCAGGATCCCTGAAGCCAGCAACAAAACAGGGGAATAAGCGCAAACCAAAGCTGCTGAAACCAGTGCTGCCTGTAACAGCATATCGGTAAAGCCAGTGATGAGTGGAATTATGATGGGTGTGACTGCCAGAATGGCTGGAATGGCGATAATGAAACCAATGATCCCGCCGCCCACAGCCAGAATGATGACCATCACCGCCAAAGGCCCTGGGTGTTTACGAACGACCTGCCAGGCACGGGTGAGGCCAGCCAGCATTCCCAGATCCTCGATCATCATAGCGATGATTGCCTGCCGCATCAATATACCCAGGATGATCGAGCCGGGGAGGATTAGGACACAGGCTAATGGTATCAGGAAAATCAGTGCGATTCCCTCTGTGAGAATACCCAATCCGACAATAGGTGCCAATAACAAAACAATTACCAACACGATTGCCAATCCAGCCAGTATCTTAAAGGCAAATATACGCCAGAAATATGGCTGACTCTTTCGAAAAACTGTGTTGAATTGAAGCTTCCCTTCGATCTTCTCGGATTCCTGCGTACCGGAAATCAGGCCAATTTCGCCGAACGTGGCTAACGCAAAGATCACGAAACACAGCCCAATAAACACAATCGCCACCAGTAGCCAGATCCACCCATCAATCTGTGCGAGATAATGGGTTGCCTGCTCGAATGTCTGTGCCCACTCAGATGGAAGATTAGCATAATCGCTGCGATCCACGCTGGAATTGGAACCGCTGCCGCCACCCTGCCCCAGACTGGCCAGAATACCAAAAATCCATAAGACCTTGTGCTTCCAGGTGATCTTCCAAGCCCGCGTTAATATTTCACTGTAATTCATAGGTCACTCCCATTCAATCGTCGCCGGTGGCTTACCGGTCACATCCAGCACCACCCGGTTGATACCGCGCACTTCATTGACGATCCGGCTGGAAATCACAGATAGCAGATCATACGGCAGACGGGCCCAACTGGCGGTCATAAAATCATCGGTTGAGACAGCCCTGAGCACGCAAGTCTCCTGGTAGGTTCGTTGATCTCCCATCACACCCACCGAGCGGACGGGAAGGAGAACCGCAAAGGCCTGCGACACACAATCCACAGACCCATCGGTAAGGTTCAATAAACCAGCACGTTCCAACTCAGAAGTGAAAATGTAGTCTGCCTGTCTCAGGGTTTCCAATCGCTCATCCGTGATTTCACCCAGGCAACGGACAGCCAATCCCGGTCCGGGGAACGGCTGACGCCAGATGAGATCGGGAGGTAAGCCCAATGCTTCTCCCACTTTGCGTACCTCATCCTTGAATAAAAAACGCAGCGGCTCGATCAATTGCAGGCGCATCCGCTCCGGTAAACCACCGACATTATGATGCGTTTTTATACGTGCCACTTTGCTGCGTTCGGGCGCGCTAGATTCCACCACATCGGGATAGATGGTGCCCTGCACCAGGAAATCAGGTGACCCCAGCAGCAATGCCTGGCGCTCGAACTGGCGAATGAAGGTCTCACCAATCACCTTGCGCTTTTCCTCCGGGTCAACGATACCCCGCAAGTTGGCAAGAAAGGTTTCCCGGGCATCCACCGTGATGAGGTCCATCTTCAAGCCATTGCGAAACGCTGTGTCCACTTGTTTTTGTTCGTCCAGGCGAAGCAATCCGTGATTAATAAAGATCGCGTCCAACTGTCGGCCAACTGCCCGGTGAACCAGCGCAGTTGCCACACTGGAATCCACACCGCCACTGACCGCGGATAGGACCCGGTGGTCACCGACCTGGGTTCGGATGCGCTCTACGCTGGATAGGATGATGGAATCTGGTGTCCAATCCGGGGTAATCTGGCAGATCTCCTGCACAAAGCGCCGTAACACATCCATGCCACCAGGAGTATGCCTGACTTCCGGATGGAATTGCACCCCGTAATATCGCCGCAGCGGATCAGCCATCGCGGCTAAAGGGCTATTGGCAGAGGATGCCAGGCAGAAGAAACCAACAGGCAGTTGCACAACCCGGTCGCCGTGCGACATCCAGACAGATTGCTCTCCCACAGGCAGCAGCGCGTTTTCCCCATCCACCTGAATCGTCGCATGTCCGTATTCACGGGCGCCACCGGATTCCACTTGCCCGCCCATTGCCTGAGCCATTGCCTGCATGCCGTAACAAATTCCCAGCACGGGCAACCCGCTTGTAAAGACATAAGATGGAATTTCAGGCGCATCCTTCTCGTAGGTGGAACTTGGCCCACCGGACAATATGAATCCGCGAGGTGATAGCGCTTGCACCCTGGCCGGATCCGCGTCATGAGGTAGTAATTCAGAATACACCGAAAGCTCACGCACCCGTCTGGCGATCAGTTGAGTGTACTGCGAGCCAAAATCAAGAATAACGATAGCCGCGGTCATGGTACTTCAAGTATAGCATTACACACTGCTAATAAACCGGCCATGGGATATCATGCCAGGCGTAAATGCGCGATTGCATACCCCCAGCCTGGCACATTAAATTGCACAGTCCGGATCCCATCCGAGTGGACCTCAACCGTAGATCCGGCGGATGAAATTCCATCTACTGAAAGCCGGTACTCCAAGGGTGTGGTAACAACTCGCCAAGCCGGAGAAGGAGAATAATTCACCACTACTACGACCCATTCAGATTGAGTTTTCCATACCCAGGCCAGACAGGGTGATTCCCCTGAACCCAGGAAACCCCACTCTCCGATTTTCAGGGTAGTGGTCTGTGTCAAGCGTAATAATCCGCGATAAAAATCAAAGAGTTTTATATCGGGTACTTCCACTCCCCGGCGGTGTAAAAAGACAGGTAAACGCAGAGTCTGCCCTTCCAGCTGTCCCTGATGAAATAGGCGCGCTCCCGGGATAGTTGCCAGAATGACTGCCGCGGCTCTGGCTTGTTCCTGGGGGAAAGTCGCGGCGGCTCTGGCTTCATCATGGTTCTCGATGAAACGCACCGTCCGCGGATGTGAACCTGCCTGAATCAGGTTTTCAGCAACCCCGCGGGCGTCACCCTGCTTCAACCGGTCATAAAACTCCTTATCATAGCAATAAGAAAAGCCTTCCTTAACAAGCTCGGGTTCGGTGCCCCAGTATGCTTCAGCGATAAACTGAAAATCGGGGAATGGACGTTTTACTGCAGTAGTTACTTCCTTCCAAAAAGAGGTGGGCAGCGCCGGGCCAGCTTTTCCTCCCCAGGTTGTGGAAAAAATACGGTCCAACAGTAACATGGCCATATCACAGCGCACCCCGTCGCACTGACTGGCAATATCCAGCACGGTTGCGCGGGCCGCCATCCGATATCCGGGGTTGAAAGCATTAACCTGGGCTACGTCCTCCCAGGCGGGGAAATTGGGGTCCTTGCCGCAAGCGATCACCCTGCCGGCGCTTTCAAAATACTCTCGCGGATCATTCATCAATTCTTTGCGGCTGGCGGTTATGAAGTACTCCGGATGATCCAGCACCCAATCATGATCGCGCGCGACATGGTTCGGCACATAATCCAGCAGTAAGGAGAGCCCTCGGCTTGTCAGTTGCCGGCGGGCTTCCGCCAGTCCGGAACGACCTCCCCAGCGTTCATCGACCTCATACGAACGAACACAGTATGCTGAACCCAGGTTATCTGCTGTGGAGTAATCTGGCAATGCCTTGATAAACTCTTGACGCAGTCCTTCATGCCCATTCGATATTCGTACCCCTTCCGGGCTGCGCTGCCAGACCCCCATGAACCAGACTGCGTTAAAACCGGCATCAGCCAGCTCATTCCACGCCTCAGGAGGAACGGTTCCCAGCGTGACATTGCGCTTCTGGCGTTGTGACAGTTCATACAACCATACAGGAGTGTTGATCTCGTAGATCAGGGGATTGATCGGCCAAGGAGTCAAGTCAGAACCTTCGTAACGGTTTATACTATCAGTACGTGCTGTATTGTATCAAATTCCCTGTGCAACTATTTGCTCTGCCGGGCGTATTCATGTAAGGAGGAACTTATGAAATCATTCATCTCACGCTGGATCGTCAATGTGATCGCCATCGCCGCCATCGCCTGGCTTCTGCCTGGCATTACCGTCGGAGAACCAAAATGGCTGACCGTACTGCTTGTGGCGCTTATTTTTGGATTGGTCAACGCGGTAATCAAACCTCTGTTCTCCCTGGTGACCTGCGGGTTGTATGTCCTCACCCTGGGTCTGTTCACCTTCATCGCTAATGCGCTGATGCTCATGGCTACCGGCTATATATCACGGTGGGTTGGCCTTCAATTCCAGGTGAACGGGTTCTGGACTGCGGCTCTAGGCGCACTGATCATCAGCCTGGTTAGTTTCACCCTTTCAGTGGTCGGAAAAAAGATCAAAGCCAAATAATATCATCCCCCAATTTTCAAAGACCGGCTGGTGTTTCGCCAGCCGGTCTTTGGTTTAATTTGTTCAATCAACCAGGGGTTCTTCAGGTTTTTCTGCCGGGGGAACTTTAAAGAACAGCCACACCGGAATGATCGACAACAAGGAAACGATGGCTGTGATCATGAATGGTGTTTGGGGAGAGAAATGCTCCCACAGATAACTGCCGAGCAGCGGGGCCGGCAATGAAACCAGGCCCAGGCTCGTGCTGAAAAGCCCGAAAGCCACACCTCTCAGATTAGCAGGTACTGCTTTGCTGATAAGAGACTGGTAAGCCGGTGCAGCCAATCCACTGCCGATCCCGGCAAGCACCCACCCCAGGCCATACATCCAGGCCGGGCTGGAAGGCGGCAGGAGTGCCATCATACCAATGGCAACAGCCATAAAAATAAACGCGATGGCAATATTCACCCGCTCACCAGTCTTATCGGCCAGCCAGCCGGCGGGAATCATCACAGCCATACTGGCAACCCCAAAGATGCTGTTCATAATTCCGATCTGACTGATCGTCAGACTGGCAACATCCTGCATATAGATGGAGAGGAAACTGAAGGACATATTGAAGAAAATATCCCGCACCCCATCTGTGATCATGATCCAGGTAAATAAACCGCCCGCCAGAATCAGCCCAAACATGGCTCCCAAATTATTCTTTAAGGAAGTGATGGAAAGTGCGGGTTTCTCCCCCGTTTGCGTCCGGCTGGCTTCCCGAGCCATCAATACTCGGATGATCGTAGCTAAGATGTAAAGGATTGCCGCGATCGCCAGCATGTATTTGAAACCGTGCTTCTCTACCAGGTAACCGCCCAACAACGGACCCACCACAGATACGATACTGAAAAGTGTTTGGGTGATGCCAAACAATCTGGCTCGATTCTCAGGGGCAGAATGGTCGGCTATAAATGCGTCAAAACTTGGCCCTACCAGAGCGCGCGTCATGGCACCGAGTACAGAGGATGCCAGCACCCATTCCCAGCGGTTAGCCAACAGCAGAGGAATGTACACAAAGATCCCGATAACACTGCCGATCGCGATTGCTTTCAAGCGGCCAAGGGTATCAGAGATCCACCCTCCGAGGATTTGAAGAAGTAGTGGAATGATCTGAGACAAAGTATAAAAGAGGCCAATCTGACCAATACCGGCTCCCAGATCCTTCAGGTAGAGAGCTTCCAACGGTCCATACATATTGCCGCCGGTATTTGCCAGCACCATGGCTCCCATAAAGAGGAGCAGTAACGGGGTAAGCAGGGGAGCTTTTTTCTTGATAGTATCCTGAGACATAAAAACCCTTTTTACTGCCAGACGCGTAAAAATTACCCGATAAGGTACGCGGTACAGACGAAGGAACAGCCTTGCGGCAATTCCCAAGGATACATTTTACACCCGCCTGGCATGGTTGGCAGCCAAGCCTCTATGTGAATTTCATCGGATGAAAGCCTCCAATCAGTGGTATCTCGCAAAACGTGCTTTCTGTAAATATGAAACCGTGGGGGCTTTCATTGATCCCTGTAATCCGCAGGTTCCAGCTCTTCATCAAGGCTATAATATCCTTATGCCAAAAACACACAGCCAGTTTGTTTGTCAGAACTGCGGGCGTACATCTCCCCAGCAGATCGGAAAGTGTCCACGCTGCGGCGCATGGGGGACAATGGTTGAAGAACTGATCACACCTCCGGCATCAGCTGCTGAAAAAGCAGGGCACCTCAGCAGCCGCTCTAAACCACGCCGATTGGCGGAGATTAGCTCAGAAGATGAAGAGCGAATGGTGCTGCCGATTGGCGAGTTTGCCCGTGTACTCGGTGGCGGTATCGTGCCTGGCTCCATTGTTTTGATTGGCGGAGACCCAGGTATTGGAAAATCCACCCTGCTGCTGCAACTTGCCGTTGAAATGGCTGCCCACCACCGCGTGCTGTACGCCTCGGGGGAAGAATCTGAACGCCAGATCCGCATGAGAGCCACCCGACTACACCATTGGCAGGAAGGTGAGAATCAAGAACCAGAAGATCTGCTGTTAGTCACCGAAACCAATCTGGATACCATCTTCCAGCACGTAGAGATCACCCAACCCAAAATCCTGATCATCGATTCGATCCAGACAGTCTACCTGCCAGAAATGAAATCGTCTGCCGGCTCCTTTTCTCAGGTACGCGAAACAGCATCCCGGTTACGGGAACTGGCAAAAACAGCCAACATTACCGTGTTCCTAATTGGCCATGTCACCAAAGAAGGGCTGATTGCCGGCCCGCGTGTGCTGGAACATATCGTGGATACCGTCCTTTATCTGGAGGGCGACCGCTATCAATCATTTAGATTGCTGCGCTCAGTCAAGAACCGTTTTGGAGCAACATCGGAAATCGGCGTTTTTGAAATGCGTGAACGTGGCATGGTAGAGATCACCAACCCCTCAGAAGCCTTCCTCACAGAACGGATGGCGAACGCTGCCGGGTCTGCCATTGCGGTGACCATGGAAGGAACACGGCCACTTTTAGTAGAGGTGCAGGCATTGACCAATCACACCTCTTTTGGGAATCCGCGCCGGACAGCCAATGGTTTCGATCTGAATCGCGTTCTATTGATCGCCGCTGTGCTCACCCGCCGTGTAGGTATCCACCTGATGGAACAGGATATCTATGCCAATGTAGTCAGCGGATTGCGCATCACTGAGCCTGCCGCGGATCTGGCACTGGCGGCAGCAATCACATCTTCCTTCCGTGATATTCCCGTCAAAGCGGATACGATCATGATCGGTGAGATTGGCCTCTCGGGTGAGCTGCGCCAGGCTAGCCAGATGATGGCTCGCTTACGCGAGGCGGCAAAACTCGGTTTTAAGACCGCCGTGGTACCCAAACGGCTGCGTGGGGGCGAAAATTATCCAGAAGGCATCACTGTGATAGAAGCCCGCTCCTTACGCGAAGCACTCGGTCACGCCCTGTTACCTCAGGATACCCCACCAGCTGGAACAGACCGCAAGCAACGTATCATCGCCTCACAGCAGAAAGATCTCTAATGCCCGCATTTCTAAATCTCCCATATATCTCACGCATCCGCCGCAACCACGCTTTAGAACATGCGACGCTCAATATCCTATCCTCTCGTTCACCAGAAAGATCATTAGCCGGGTTATCAGATGCTGCTGGATTCTGGGTGCTGGGTTCCGTGGAAGTAGAAACTCTTTCCGCTGCAGTCGCGGATGGATTGACCCGTCTGCGCAATGGTGAACACCGACTGGCATACCATGCAGGATGCGGAACAGGATACGCTGTCACCGGTATCATTGCTGGCAGCCTGGCCTGGCTGGGTATGCTGGATGTGAAGGGCGGATACCGGCAAAAACTCGATCGCCTGCCACTGGTCATCACCCTGGCCATGCTGGGGGCAGTTGTCGCCCGGCCATTGGGGGTCAGGCTGCAGACAAAGGTGACAACCTGTGCCCAACCAGGATCCCTGAAAGTGACCAGTATCCGGATTTTCGGTAAGGGTAAGATCAGAATCTTACGAGTTTCCACCCGCGGATAAATATGACTGATACAAAAACCACCAGAATCCTCATTCTGCATGGTGATGATGAATATGCCATCGACCGTGAATTGCAGACGATGATTACCAGCTTTACCAGCACGGACATGGGTGGACTGAACTTCAGCCGCCTGGATGCTGCTGTGGATCGGCCTGAAGAGATCCAAACCACCATTCACTCTATCCCATTCTTCACTCCGCAGCGCCTGGTAGTGTTGGATAATCCGCTGCCAGCTGGACGAACAAAAAAAGGCGAAACCACGGATGATGGCTTTGAGGGCGATACGATGGAGGCTGGAAGCCATGCTGAGAAAAAAAAGAAGCTAATCACCCTGCTGGATACAGTACCAGAGACTACCCGCCTGGTGATTGTGATAGCGGATGAATCAAAATACGATTGGAACGCAAAAAAAACTGTCTGGACTCTGTTGAAAGATACCCATTACCTGGTTAAATGGATCCATGAACACCCGCAGATAGCAGGATTGAGAAGCTTTGCACTCCCCAGACAGGGTGAGATGTCTTCCTGGGTGCGAAAGGAAGGTTCTACCCGCGGGTTACGCTTCAGCAAAGAAGCAGCGGACGAATTGGTGGCATACACCGGCAGCGATACCCGTCAGGCAAGCCAGGAAATTGAGAAACTGGATCTGTATCTCGGGAAGCGCCGTGATGTGATGATGGAAGATATCTCAGCGATCTGCACATTTACATCCAACGCCAAGACCTGGCATTGGGTGGAAGCTATCGGTGATCGTGATGCGCAGAAAGCGCTGGATCTGCATCATCAACTGCTGGAGAGCAATGACCCGGCATTCCTTTTTATCATGCTGGTCAGCCATTTTCGCCAGCTCCTATGGACCCGCGAATCTCAGGCTGCCGGTCCGGTTGATCCGCTATCTCTGAGCACCCAATTAAAGACACAACCATTCCAGGTACAGAAGCTAATTAAGCAAGTTGCGGTATTCTCGCGGGTAGAATTACGCCACGCTTATCAGCTGTTGATGACGATTGAAGAAGACAGCAAGCGCAGTGAGGTGAACATGGTTGAGCGGATAGACGCCTTCATCACCACTGTCACTGCGCGTACATGAACACTATCCCCGGATACCGGATACGATCATCTGCCTTGCTGAGCCATTATCCAGGCATTAAACTGTAAACTCCTTGTTTTAAGCGCAACGGATGCGTGAAATGGATGTACCCATCCAGCATACAGCCTTCATATGTCTGATATACTTTTTACTGATGCGTATTGCAATGCTCTCTTACCACACCTGCCCGCTCGCCATACTGGGTGGCAAAGACACTGGCGGTATGAATGTGTACGTCCGTGAACTAACGCGCTTTCTTGGCCAGCGCGGCATCCACGTAGATGTATTCACCCGGTCTCAAGATGAACATGTACCCCATGTACTGCACGACCTGGGTTACGGCAATCGCGTGGTGCATATTCCAGCCGGGCCCGAACATCCCCTGCCGAAAAGTGATCTGGCAAATCATATACCCTCATTCACCGAGGGGGTACGTCATTTCGCAGAGCAGAAAAACCTGCAATATGACCTGATACATAGCCACTACTGGATGTCGGGTATTGCCGGTGCTGACCTGAAGCGATCCTGGAATGTGCCAATGGTTCAGATGTTCCACACCCTCAGCGCGGTGAAGAATCGCATTGCCCGCGGGCATGAGGTGGAAGGCACGTACCGGATGGATGGAGAACAAAAGGCGCTGGATGCCGCGGATCGCGTTGTGGCAGCCACCCCGGCCGAAGTGGAGCAATTACAGGCACATTACCGGGTGGATCCCACCCGACTGACCGTCATTCCACCCGGAGTGGACCTTAGCCATTTCTACCCGATACCACCGGATGAAGCTCGCGCCGCAATATCCATCCCCGCGGATGCCCGCATGCTGCTTTTTGTGGGGCGTATTGAACCATTGAAAGGTATCGATACCTTGCTGCGTGCGCTGGCACGCATGCGGGAAGATTGCGCCCGCGACCTCTGCCCGTATTACCTGGCCATCATAGGCGGTGACCCCGAAGATCCATCTCAGCCACCCGATTCAGAAGTTGCCCGCTTGAAAAACCTCTGCCATCACCTCGGTTTGGATGATATGGTTGTTTTTCTCGGTAAACGCGACCAGACCACATTGCCGTATTATTATTCAGCAGCTCTCTGCCTGGTGATGCCTTCCTTTTATGAATCCTTTGGCATGGTAGCCCTGGAATCTATGGCTTGCGGTACACCTGTCGTCACATCCAATGCCGGCGGATTGGCATATCTGGTACGCAATGGAGAGACTGGTTTTACTGTACCTACCGGTGATATCACCTCCCTGGCAGATACCATCTCACGCCTACTGCTGGATGATGACCTGCGCAGGAAAATCGGAATCCATGCAGCGACTTATGCGCGAAATTATGCCTGGGAAAATATTGCCGACAGGATGATCGGCCTGTATCAAGAATTACTTCAGCGCGTTTTACCCAAAAACCCTTAAATTCCATCAAACAGATCTGAGCTCACGACATCCTCTGGAGGGAAAGGGTATCCCTGCATAAAGACCTCATACGAGTTTGACCAGCCGCGCAGTAACCCGGCCATACCCCTGTCCTGCCTGGCTCCACCCTGGCTGGCATGACAACGCGTGGCAGTAGCTCGTTGATGAGCTACCGCGCGATAACAGATACGCGCATGGATTGGAATATCAGCGGCGATGATTCGCGTCAGGTCTACATCATGGTTCTCTCCCCAGTGGCGCGGATCCCGCCCGAGGGCAGGCATCAGGCGAACCAGCCAACGCAGAACACCCCGGGAGATCGTATTGTAATAAAGCCTGTCCGGACGCCACGCATTTTGCTCGCCGTTGCTCCACGCAGGATCACCGGCAACTTCGAAGGCAGATCGGACTGCCTGATGCAGGTAGATGTGGTCCGGATGGTAATATCCACCTACTGGATCATGCGTGATCACTACCCGCGGCTTTTCCCGGCGGATGATCTCTGCCAGCTGCTCGGTTAATTGCCTCATGGGTGCCTGTACGAGTGCCTGTGGGTGGTGACTGCTCTCCCAGCCTGCCATCCCTGAATCCCGGTAATCTAAAAATTGGAGCGAGGCAGCTCCCAGGGCTGCAGCTGCGCAACGCATCTCTGCCTCGCGCAGCTCACTCACGCTGTCGTAATATTTTTGGGTTCCCGGCCGCACCTGGCCAGCCTCTCCGCGGGTAGCACATATCAAACATACGCGAACACCCCGGCTGGCGTATAGAGCCAGCGTGCCACCCATGCCGAATGTCTCATCATCCGGGTGGGCAACGATTGCCAGTAAAGTCTTGCTTTGGCAGCTGGTTACCATGTTTCTATATAGGTGTGTTCAGGGAGTAACTGCCCGGGTTTCCAAGTCATCGAAGTAATGGATGCCGTGGCAGGGAAATGGATAGGCAACTCCCCCCTTTCCACGCGCGCTTTATTCTCGTAATTGACTTCCAACCCCTTTGCCCATAATGTCAAAAAAAGAATGACATCTGCATGGGTAACGGCCACCACCTGCTGCCCCGCGTAACGCGCCCTCGTTTTTTCGGTGAAACGCCTAGCCCTGGCAATAACATCTTCTGGAAGTTCGTAAGGCGGTTGGTTGCCTGTATACAGGTCCCAGTGTCTAGCCTCCAGTTGGCTGACTGGCCAACCATCATAGGGAGTATGGCATTCCAGGATCAAATGACTGTACGATACCGGGATACCACCCATCCAGTTCGCAATAATATCTGCCGTCTGACGGGCTCGTAATAGAGGGCTGGCAAACACTGCCCGCACAGACGCTTGCGCCAGATGATTGGCTGCCTGTTGTGCCTGAAAACGTCCGCGGTCATTCAATGGATACCGGGGTAAACGACCGTAAAACAGATCCCCCACGTTATGCACCTCTCCATGCCGGATGAAATGAATGGTTGTTTCGCTCATACCGTTTTAGTATAGCGCAGAAAGGGGTACTGTCTAGCTTCCACAATCCACGCCTGAATAAAACCGGGAAGGTATAATACCGGTGATGCAATCTTTCCCGTACACCCTGCAAAATGGTTATCCTGTGATTCAGGTCGGCGAATACCGAATGCTGCTAAACACCGGATCCGCTGAAAGCATGGGTTCTATGAGACAGTTCACATTAGATAAACGCACACATCCGATCCAATCTTCCACATTACGTCTGACTGTAGAATCACTCTCTCACTGGTTATCGGCACCCGTAGACGGCATGCTCGGAGCGGATATCCTGACGCAGTACGACTTCAAACTTCTGCCCGAAAAGATGCAGGTAACCTTTACTACCGGTGAATTCAGACCCTATGGTTATGCCAACCATTTTGAGCTATATATGGGCGTACCGATTACCCCAGTATCGATCTTTAATCAGGATATGCGGCTGTTCTTTGTAACTGCCGCCCGCCGCAGTTACCTGAGCCCGACTCTGCTTCGCGGTCAGACTACCCACGGATCCACCACCGAATACTACCCCGGGGTCGGTGTATTCACCACATCACTTTACCGCATTGCCATCTGGGTGGCGGGGTATGATGTGGAATTGGAGGTGGGAGAGATACCAGCCCCTCTGGCAAGCATGTTGTCCGCGACAGATAGTCGGGGAGTTCTGGGTATCGACGTGTTGCGCGGCTTCGAGGTATGCCTGGCACCACGCAGACGAGAAGGTTTCTGGTGGCGGCTTGGTTTCGGCAGCGAAACACCCGAAGGACAACGCCGTGACCCAAATGATGTTCCTGGTTATTACTATTAAATAGATGCGCAATAAGGACGGTTGCTCATGCCGTCCTTATTGCTCGGGAGAATAAATCCGGTAATGTCAGCGGTTTTGGGTTGCGCGGACCTGGCGGGTGATTGCAATGATCATCACGAAAAGAAACGCCAGTCCCATCAAACCGGGTAAGCCCACTTCATCTGCGAAACCAGTTGTCGGCAGCGCTGTCGGCGTGGGGATGGCTGTTGCAGCCTTCAATTGCGTGGCTGTAGCCAGCGGTTGTCCTGCGGCGGCTAGCTGTGTCGGGGCTTCTGTTGCCACCGGGGCGGCAGGGTTCGATCCGGCAGCCTGGGTCAGCAACGCGGATACAGTTGCCGTCATGGCCATTTCCTCAGTCAGCTCGCCCCCGGTACCCGTATCCACAGGTACTTGGGTGGGAAGAATGACAGCAGTCGGCTCTGGTGATTCCGTAGGAAGAATGACTACCAACGCGGCTTCGGTAGCTGCCATGACGGTTGCCGTAGCCTCAGCAGATGCCTTGGATGCCAGTTCTGCCTGCTGCGCTTGCTGACCAGGCATGATGAAAATGGCATACGCCGCACCTGCAAGCACCGCCAACAGTATGATGGCACCCAGGATGGAAGCAAGCACCGCGAATGTGCGATTGCCCTTCTTTTTAGGTTCTGGTACCTCTTCAAATTGCGAGTAATCGAAATCAGACATTCTTGCCTCTCTCTTCTACCTGACCGCCAGTGCTTCGAGGTTTGCCAGCGGGATACAGGTGTTACTTCCATCTTCCAGGTGAACGGTCGCAGCGGGTATACGGATACCGTTTTGCATCCAAACCTGTTCTCTCTCTAGTGCAATAAACTTGCCAACTTTACCGATATGTAGGCTTGAGTTCACACGGATTTCCTGACCCGGGCTAAATGAGGGATGCATCACCGGGGCGATTTCCGAATCATCCTTTTGGATCGGAATCACTATTTCAGGTCGGGTGTCTTTGCACCTGTCCCAATGGCTGGCATTTATGATCACTTCTCGGTCTGCATTTTCACGCAAGATGCGGTAAGCCACCGGATTTATCGGCAGCTGCCCGAAGCCATCCAGCACAATAATCGGAATATCCAATTGCGCTGCCAACGGAACCAGGCTGCCCGGCAAGCTGCCCAGAATCAACCCCGCAACATTAGATTTCTTAAGAGATCTAAAAACATCCACACTGCGAATAGTGTTTGCTAACAAAATAGATGTGTGCATATCTCTTGCAGTAAAATCATCGGTCAACTCAGCATTGGGTTGCCCGCTCGTGATGCACAGCACCCCGCCCCCCAGCCTGTCATTTCCCCAGACGCCCTGAATGAGCGCGCCTGTCGATTCGATCACAGCCCCCCTACCTGGTACAACCCTCGTCACCTGTCCATCCATACCAGCGAGAAGTTTGTAAGGCAAGCTATTTAATTCAAGTACTAATTGACCCTCTTGTAGAAATACTACCTTGCCATCATGGGTTGCCCTTAGCTGCCGAGGTGGAAAACCCACCGGGCCAGCTAGAACATCTCCCCGATGAACTATATCGTTTATCTTAACCTTCATCTGGGAAACGGCCTGTCGGGTCGACAGACTGAGGACTTCGCGGATATCGATTACCTGGTGCGAATTAGTCAGGCCCGTTTCTGCGATCACATCCAATGCTTTCACAGTCTGACCAATGGTTACCAGAACAACCCCTGGCAAAGGCAGGTAACGTTCTCTTCGGATATGGGTCAGCGACAGATAATGGGTAGCGGGTATAAACATAATCCTCGGTTCCTACCGGGATTATGTGCAAGAACTATACCGCGGAGATCAGCACGTGAAAGTACTTTGCCAGCTTTTTTGCAGTTTTTGTCTATCCCCGGCATCTGAAGGTAGATTAATCTTTCTTCCACGCGCATCAATGATAATTCCCAGTGTGCTGCCAGTGACTTTGAGCGCTACACCCCCACGGATCAGCTTTCTCCCGAGGTTAATGTGGGGCTCTGGTTTCAGGGTCAGCCGGGCACTTTGCCCCTTATCCAGAGGAAGTCTGACCAGATCACCCGCAGAAACCGTAACGCTGATCTCCTTTCCCCCTTCAGGCAGCATAGAAAGCTCCATCCAGCGCGATGCACCAGCCCGTATACTGACCGGGGTGATCACAGTGCATAGATGCTGTAGCAATCCAGCTTCCAGCAGGTCCACCGGAAGATCAGGTGCAACCTGACCGCAAGCTCCCAA
>Ga0172375_10000164_pt1 | contig 100756 bp, 71 predicted proteins | sample LakKiv1m_FD_114537 | JGI IMG/M metagenome (GOLD analysis project Ga0172375, IMG submission 114537) | Freshwater microbial communities from Kabuno Bay, South-Kivu, Congo - kab_092012_11.1m | ecosystem: Environmental > Aquatic > Freshwater > Lake | place: Democratic Republic of the Congo...
GCCATGCTCAGGACAGGTCCCCGTGCGGGCCGGCCACGGACTCTTCGCTGGCGGCATGCCGTAACGTGACTCACGGGGTCAACCCGCTCAGAGTGACAGGCGCTAGTCCCATTTCCAGAGCAGTTTTTCATGCCGGGCGCGGCGCCACGGCGGGTGAGAATGGCTCACCACTAAGTCACAAAGACACCAAGGGTACAAGGAATCGGAGGGGCCTTGTGTCCTTCGTGGCTTGGAGCCCTTGTGGTGAGAAGATGACTGCTATCGTCAATCGTCCATTGTCGTTCTCAGGGCAGGATGTTGACCGCTCTTGTTTGTCAGAAGCTATTGGTCCCAAGCCGTTCGGAGGCCGCCAGGATCCGCTGCGCCCGCGCCAGGTGGGGCGTCTCGATGAGTTGGCCGTCAAGCAATGCCGCGCCGAGCCTGGCCGGGTCGCCATTGGGCACCAGCGCAATCACTCGCTTTGCCCAGGCAACCTGCTCCGCCGTCGGTGAGAAAGCCGCATTGATCGTGGCGATCTGTGCCGGGTGGATGGCGGACTTGCCGTCGAACCCCAGGTCGCGGGCAAGCCGGCTGCTGCGCGCTAAGCCGTCCGGGTCGTTCAGTTGCATGTGCGGCGTGTCGATGGCGTCGATCCCCGCGGCACGCGCTGCCAGGATCAGGCGGCCGGCCGCGTGGAGCAGCACGCCCTCGCCGGGAAGCGGCGCGCAGCCGATTTCCGTGCTCAGGTCCACCGCGCCGAAGATCAGCGCAGCCACTCGCGGGTGACATGCGGCGATCTCAGGCGCATTCAGCACACCTGCGGCGGACTCGATCATGCACATGATGTGAGTGCGCCCAGAGGCCAGGCCGTGTACGGCTTCCAGCCGCTCGACCGTCCGTCCTACGGACCGTGCGTCCTCGGCCGAGCCCACCTTTGGGATCAAGATCGCGGCCGGCCCGCACGGCACGATCGCCAGCAAATCCCGGTAGCCAGTCTCGGTATCCGGCGGGTTGATTCGCACGATCACTTCAGCGGCGCCGAAATCTAACGCTTGCAAGGCGTGGGCGACCATCTGGCGAGCCAGGTCCTTGTTCGCCGGTGCAACTGCGTCCTCCAGGTTGAGAATCAGCGCGTCTGCGCCACGGCTGGCAGCCCTGGCCAACATCGCTTCTTTGTCGCCCGGCACATAAAGCAAGCTGCGACGCAAAGTAGGGGTCGAGTTCATCATAACCTCGCGGGTCAATTAGCGGAAAACGGCCGGGCAGTTACCCATACCGGGCGTGGCGCCACAGCCCATGAGAAGGCGACGGCTATCGTCCATGGTCAATCGTCCATCGTCGTTCTTGGGGCAGCATTGTAACATGCCGGCGCGAAAGTGAGCCAATCCGATCCCAGCTTTGGCTGGCTGGCGGTAGCGTATCGCTTTCGGTTGAAAATATGTGTGGCGCTTGTACCATGTGGAATCGGCACGGTGTCGGCCTGATAGCTCGCTCGCCAGGGGTTGAAACCCGCTGGCTCAGCAGGTGCAAACCGGCTCCCAGCCGGTTGTGCGTGTTAGCTGCCCGTCAGCCGGTTGGCAACCGGCTGCCACCTGCTGAGCCGGTCGGCTTTAGCCGCCGACGGGCGAGCAAGTGACCGAACAAACCAAATCTCAACCGAAATGGATACACTACCTGGCTGGCCCAGCCACCGTCGGGCTGTGGTATACTTTCCCAACGATGAACACGAACGAGTCTGTCGAGCGCCGCGTGCGGCCCGCCAGCCTCCTTCCCATCCTGGCGTGGGTTGGGCTGCTGCTGATGCAGGCGATCAGTCCCGACCGGGCCTGGAGCTGGCTGCTGGTCGGACTGAGCGTCATGCTGATAACAGGCTATTTCTGGGCGCGCTCGCTGCGCGACCGGGTGACCGCTCACCGCCAGACACTGGGCACCTGGGTCGTGGCAGGGGATCAACTCGTCGAGCAGTTCTCGATCATCAATCAGGGCTGGCTTCCCGTGTTGTGGGCGCGCGTGCACGACGAGTCCGCGGTGCCGGGCTACGACATTGAGCGGGTGGAAACGGTCGGCTCCCAATCCGAGCGCCACTGGAACACCACCGGCGTGTGCCAGCGCCGCGGGGTCTTCCGCCTGGGGCCGTGGAGCCTGGAAATGGCCGACCCCCTTGGCTTGTTCCAGGTGGTTCAACGCTATCCGGCCACCACCACGATCATGGTCTATCCCCGGGCTTCCCACCTGCCGAACCTGGAATTGCCGCGCGGCCGCGCGCCAGGCCGCGCTACTTCCTCCGAACGCTCGCCCGAGGAGACCATCACGGTCGGCGCAGTCCGCCAGTACACACAGGGCGACAGTCTCCGCCGGATTCACTGGCCCGCCACGGCTCATCACGCCAGGCTGATGGTGCGTGAGTTCGACCGGGAGCCGTCGGGTGACGTGTGGCTGATCGTTGATATGGATGCGGACGTGCAGGCCGGCCGCGACGCCGAGGCAACACAGGAGTACGCGGTGATCCTGGCGGCGTCGCTGGCGGGGCGCTTTGCTCGCAGCGGTGAGCGCCGCGGGGTGGGGTTGCTCATGTCAGGCCGCCACCCGGAGCTGCTGTCGCCCGCGCGCGGCGAGACCCAGCTCTGGCGCATCCTGCAGGCCCTGGCCGAGGCCGAGCCGGCGCCTGGCCTGCCGCTCGATGCCTTGCTGCGACAGGCGCTCCCTACGCTGGGCAGCGGCCGCACCCTCGTCGTGATCACGCCTTCGCAGGACCCGGCCTGGATCGCGCCGTTGTTGCCGCTGATCGGCCGCGGCAACGCGCCGACCGCCGTGCTCCTGGACGCCGGTACCTTCGACCCGCCGCGCGGTGACAGCGCCGCGCTGGTTGGCCTGCGCGATGTGCTGGCGCGGCAGCGCATCCCCGGCTACGTGTTGGCCCAGGGATTCCCGTTTCGTCCCGTGGATCGCATCCGGCGCAAGCGCCGCGAGCTGAAAGCATTGCCGGGGTTTGGCCGCGTCCTCGAGGTAGAGGTCGCGGAGGAAGTCTGAGAGAAGCACCAGGTATTGTGAGGCATTTCCGTGATCAAGAGCGACCACCTCTCTCACGTCGCGGATGACGAACGGCCACATTTTGTCGTGCGGCTGGCCCGGCGACTGCGCCCGCAGGAGGGGTATGCGGTGCTTCTCCTGGCCTGGATCGCGGTGATCACCCTGCCGGCGGCAGCGATGCAGGGCGCGCTGATCGTCGGGCTGAACGCAACCCCCGGACTGGCCACCGGCGCCTTGCTGTTGGCGTGGTGGCTTGCCCATCGCCGGCTGAGAGGATATGCAGCCGCCGCGCTGCTCGCTTTTTCCGGGATCGTGGCCGCGCTCGACTTCGGCGTCTACGTGCTCAGTCCCTGGGCGATGGCTGCCCAGGCCGGCCACTGGCTGGTGTGGTGGCTCGGCAAACGAACGTTGCCGCCTCCCGCCGTCACGGCCTTTGCCGAGCAAGGCCAGGCGCTGGCGCGCTACTGGCAGCGCGCCGTGTGGTGGACCGAGGGCCTGGTCACTGGCCGTGGCGGCGCAGACAATCTGGTGGTGGTCGGCCTGGCGTGTCTGCTGGCGTGGGGAGCGGCAGCCTGGGCAGGCTGGTGGCTGGCGCGCAACGGGAAACCCTTCGTCGCGCTGCTGCCCACGGCGATCCTCCTGGCGAACCAGGTTTACTGGGCCAGCACCGGCTACTGGGAGTTGTTGGCTTTTCTGTGGTCCATTTCGCTCCTGCTTGTCCTCTTGCGATTGGAGCGCCAGTTCCGATCCTGGGAGCAGGCTGGCGTGGATTACTCGCCCGAAATCCGGCTGGACGCGTTGTTCACCGCCCTGGGCATCGCCTTTATGGTGGTGATCCTGGCTCCCACGCTGCCCTTTCTGACCTCCAGGGAGCTTTCCCAGGCGTTCTGGCGCGTGTTTGAGAACCCATACCGGCAGGTCGAACAGCATGTCGACGCCAGCTTCGCCAGCATCCGGCCCGGCCGCTCGCTGATCCCGCCGTCCGGGGTGGAGCCGGGCGGGCTGCCCCGCGCGCATCTGCTCGGCGGGCGACCAGAGCTGGGCAAAGAGATCGCGCTGCGGGTGCGCGTGCGAGACGCGTTGCCCGGCGATCATTTCTATTGGCGCGGCCAGACCTTCTCGGTCTACACTGGCCGTGGCTGGGAGGAACCGGCGCAAAACATCACACGGCGGCCCTTCAACGCGGGTGAACCCTGGACCTCCTCGCCGCCTCTCGCGTCCCGCCACGTCGTCCTGGCGGGGGTGACCGTGCTCGCCGCTTCTCGTGCGGTGCTGTATGCGCCGGCCGAGCCTATCTCGGTAGACCGGCCCTATTGGACGGAGCAAGAGCCGGCGGGTGACCTGGTGGCGCTGGGTGCGAGCGGCGGTCCGCTGCAATATACCGTGCTCAGCGCCGTGCCCGACGTGGACGCGAACGCGCTGCGCACTACGGGAACCCTCTACGACCCGGCGATCACGGAGCTTTATCTGCAACTCCCGGCTGACCTGCCGTCTGAGCTGGTGGCTTATGCCGCGGCGATCACTCAAGGAGCGACTGGCTCAACCTCCGCGCCGCGCACTCCGTACGACAAGGCGGTCGCCATAGAAGCCGCTCTGCGGCGGCTCACCTACACGTTGGATGTTCCCCTGCCGCCGCAGGGGCGGGAGCTGGTCTCGTGGTTTCTCTTCGATCAGCGGAGCGGGTATTGTGATTACTTCGCCACGGCGATGGTCGTGCTGGCGCGCTTGAACGGCATCCCTGCCCGGCTGGCGATAGGGTATACCATGGGCGACCTGGACCCCCGTACCGGCGATTACGTGGTGACCGAGCTGCAAGCGCACTCCTGGCCCGAGCTATACTTCCCCGGCTACGGCTGGATCCCGTTCGAGCCGACCCCATCCCAGGCGGTTCCGGCCCGCACCGACCGGGCCGCGGCCTCTCAGCCGTCCGCCGTGCCTACCCCTGGTTACACGGAAGCCGGTCTGGCTGCCGGCATGGCTGAGCTGCAAGATCTTGCCGCCGCGCAGGCCGCCGGACAGCGTCGATCGCTCGCGCTGCGAATCGCGCTGGCCGCGCTGAACGGCGTGCTGGTTTGTTGGTTTGCTGGTTGGCTGGTTTGGTGGCGCAAGCGTACTCCCCAGGTCACTGTGCCCGGCGAGGCCGGGGATGCCTATGCCCGGCTGTTGCGCTGGGGCGTCCGGTTGGGCCGTCCCGCCCGCCCGTCCGACACGCCACGGGAGTACGCAGCAGCGTTGGCCGGCGCAGCGGCACATGTTGCCGCGCGGGCGCGCGTGTCCAGGCGAGCGGCCGTCGAGGCAGCCGATGTGGTGCGATCTGCCGTTGGCTCGTTGGCCCAGGATTACGAAGCCGCTCTTTACGGAGCGGAACAATCGGTCTCGATCCCCTCTGCGACGGCCCATCCGGGACGCCGGACACTCCTATGGGCGGCTCTCCGGCGTCTCTGGCTGGCGCGCAAAGCTCTAGCTTGAAAGCAACCGGATTCACCTCTTCCGAGCGATCACCTGGAAGAACCTGGCAAGCAAGTAGTAGGGATATTTGTCTGTCAGGCAACGCTCCAGCTCCTCCAGTTCGCCGAAATACTGCTCGTCGAACTTGGGTTCGTTGGGCAGATAGGCGCAGATGTTTAGAACGCCGTAGTGCCCGACCAGGGAGCATCCATGCCTGTTCAATTGGCCGATGAATTCGTCTGCCGAAAAGCGGGGGGTCAAGCGATTGACCCACGGATGAAGGTACTCTTTCGCTCCCACAGCCTTGCGCGCATCCGGGAGGCTGTTCATCTGGAAAGCCCTCATGTAGACGTCTGAGTAGCGGTTGGTATCGAGAAGCGAGAGCAGGCCTCCGGTGGGCAGTAGCTTGCATATGCCGCCGAGGAGTGCCCGTGCATCCGGCACGAACTCGATCATCATATGGCAGAGGATGAGATCGAAGCGCTGTTCGCGAAGAAGATCAGGAACAGCTTCGGCCCCTATCTCGCAGGTGGTCAACCGATCAGCGACTCCCTGTTCCTCGGCTGACCGCGTGGCTTCAGACAGCATGGTTGGAGAGCAGTCGGTGAGGGTTACCGAATGCCCCAATCTCGCGTAGTGGATGGCATCCATGCCGTCGCCACCGCCGACGTCCAGGATGCGCAAGATGCGATCCCCTGTGTGCCTGGCGATGTTCCTCCAGGCGGTACGGTAACGCAGCCGGCCCCACGGCATCGCGTTCTCGTCTTTCCACTTCTGCAAGACCTGCCCAAACTGGTCCGCTGCATCTGGCATGAGATCTCCTTGGGGGGAACTTCTATGTGGCACTAGCCGATGATGATCTCAGCCAGAGAGCGTTTCGGCACGTGATGTACGCCTCGCCCGTCGCGCCAGTATTTGATGTCCCCATCCAGCCCAAGCGCCTCAATCACGACCGTCTCCTTCGGCTTGCCCAGGGCTATGACAAGCAAGATCTCGTAGTCGCCCGGGATAGCCAGCATCCGCCTCAGCTCGGCCTTGCGCACCGAATCGATGATGCATCCTCCTAACCCACTTTCGGTCGCGCCCAAAAGGATGCTTTGTGCAGCTATGCCAGAGTCACACCCAAAAGATCGCGCGATGGTCTTGTCGCCCAGGATGACGATATATGCGGAGGGCCTCTCGCCTTCTGCAGGACCCGGCCAATCTTTGAGATACATGGCCCAGGCAAGATTCGGGAAGATCAACGCGTTCTTCTGCGGATCGCAGGACAAGATATACTTCAGAGGCTGTTTGTTGGCCGCCGACGCTGAGAGCCTCGCGAGATCGACGAGCTCCCGGAGGGTTTCGCTGCTCACCGGCGTATCCTGATGGAACCGGCGATAGCTTCTGTTCTGGAGGACAAGGTCTCTGAGCATGATGAATCCAACTCCCTTACACGTTGAACCGGATATTCAGGATGTCGCCATCCTGAACCGTGTACTCCTTTCCTTCCAGTCGCAGCAGCCCACGGCCGCGAGCATTGGCCAGCATACCCGCAGCGATCAACGCGTCGTAGCTGATCACCTCCGCCCGGATGAAGCCCCGCGCCAGGTCGGTGTGGATGACGCCGGCCGCCTCCACCGCGGGCGCGCCGACGGGGATGGTCCACGCCCGCACTTCGTCCTCGCCCACGGTGAAGAAGCTGTGGAGGCCCAGCAGCTTGTAGCTCAGGTGCAGCACGCGGTTCATGCCCGGTTCCTGGATGCCGTATTCGCCCAGGAATTCGGCGGCTTCCTCCGGCGCCATCTGCGCCAGCTCCATTTCGAGCCGGCCGTGCATCGCCGCGACAACGGTGTGCGCGTGGTGGTAATCCGCAAGCCGGGCAAGCACCGGTTCGGCCGGACCATCGCCCACGTTGAGCACGATCAGCAGCGGCTTGAGGCTGAGCAGGCCGAAGTTGCGCAGCGATTTCAGCTCGGCCGGCTCCAGCTCCATGTCGCGCAGCGGCGCGCCGGTCTCGAGCTGCGCGTGCAGGCGCTTCATCAGCTCCAGCTCGGCCTCGTTCGCCGCCCTGGCAAGCTTGTCGCCGCCCTTCTTGATCTGCGCTTCCAGCCGTTCGATGCGCCGCTCCACGATGATCTGATCGGAGAGGAGCAGTTCGCCGTCGAGGATGTCCACATCGCGGCGGGGGTTGACCGTGCCCTCGACGTGCGGCACGTTGGGGTCGTCGAACGCGCGCACCACGTGTAACAGCGCGTCGCTCTGGCTCAATACGTTGAGCAGCGGGCCGCTCAAGCCGCCTTCGCTGACCCCTTTTGCCAGGCCGGCGATATCGGCGTAGGTCACTTTGGCGTAGATCGTCTTGCGCGGCTTGAACATGGCCGACAGCCGATCGATGCGCGCATCCGGGACGTCCACGACGGCGGTGTGCACCTCGAATTGCCCGGTGCTGAACGCGTTGGTCTCCAGGTTGCCGCGCGTCAACGCGTTGAAGATGGTCGTCTTGGAGCTGTTGGGAAGGCCGATGATGGCAATTTGCATGGTTGCGTACGCTCGTTTGTTGGTAATGAGTCAGCGAGCCTATCACTCGTCCGGCGGTTGTTTCTCGCTCGGCGGGGGCTGCCGTTCGCCCTGTCGTTTTTCCAGCTCGGTGACAGCGAGTGCGGCCGCGCCCAACAGCCCTACATCATCGCCAAGCGCGGCTTGCGTGATGGCGAGCCCTTCCCTGTACATCGGGAGGACGTTGGCCTTGATGGCCGCCCGCATGGGGTCGAAAAGAAACGGTCCTGCTTTGGTCACGCTTCCCCCGAGCACGATCATGCGTGGGTTGAACAGGCGCAGCAGATTGGCGATGCCGATGCCCAGGTATTCACCGGCCCGGCGGAAGGCGCTGATCGCCAGCTTGTCGCCGAGCTGGGCCGCCGTGCTGACGATCCTGGCATCCACGTTGTCCAGGTTGCCGTCCACCAGCTTCACGATGCGGCTCTTTTTGCCGGCCTTGATGCGCGTGACTACGTCGCGGGCGATGGCAGGACCGGCCGCCAGCGATTCCAGGCAGCCGTGCGCGCCACAACCGCACAAGGGTCCGTTCGGCACAATGATGATGTGCCCGGCCTCGGCCGCCAGCCCCTCGGCGCCGAGCAACATCCGCCCATCCACGATGATGCCGCTGCCGATGCCAGTGCTGATGGTGAGATAGATCATGTCACGGATGCCACGGGCGGCGCCATAAAGATGCTCCGCCAGGCCGGCTACGTTGGCATCATTGCCCAGGAACGTGGGCCGCGAGAAGTGCTGGCTGATCAGCGTACGGAGCGGTACGTTGTTCCAGCCGGGCAAGTTGGGGGCTTCCAACACGATCCCGGTAGCGGGGTTGAGGGGGCCCGGCGCACCGAGGCCGATGCCGGCGATTTCCGTGAGGGGCACGTCGCCGATGGCCTCCGAAATGGCGTCAAAGATGCGTCCGATGACCGCGTCGGGTCCCTCTTTGGCCTCGGTCAGTTTTGCGACCCGGCGGAAAATCTGCCCGTCGGCCGCGCACAGGGCCGCACGGATCTGTGTGCCGCCGAGATCGACGGCGACGATGTGTTGGGCCATAATCACTTCCCTTGCCCTGAAAAGGACGATGGACGATTGACCATGGACGATAAAGGTTGCCTTCTCACCCACCGTGATGCCGCGCCCGGCATGGGTAACTGCCCTGAGAATTGTGCCCGCCGTCCACGAATAGCTCGAATGCACGAATACAGCCGTCGTGAGTCGTGAATTCGTGACGATTCGTGGACGGCCCAGCCTGCACACCATTCTGCCCACCGCGATGCCGCGCCTGGCATGAGTGATTGCTCTGAAAATGGCACTATCGGCCGTCACGCTTCGCGTGAGCGGGTTGACCTCGTGAGTCACGTTGCGGCATATCACTAGCGAAGAGTCCGTGCCACACGAGAGATGCTTCGCTGGGATCTCGCCGCCGCGGCCGTTGGCTTGTGAACCCGCTCAGCATGACATTTTCACGGGTCGTGACGCCGCGCCCGGCATGGACATCTATCCTGAGAAGGACGATAACGACGGAAGTATACCACGGGCTGGCACAATCTTCACAACTCGCTGCTGCTTGGGCGGCCGTTTCATTCGGTGCTATAATTTCATTCCTTGTTTGGGGTTCATCATTCCGCGTTTTGACTTTTGCGTTTCGAAGAAGGGATAGGTCATGCGTATTTTTATCGGCGGCGTGATGCAGGCGTCCATCCAGGGCAAAGGTATCGTCAGCCAGGATTATCGGCGCCGTATCGCCCAGGCGTTGCAGGCCCGCTGGCCCGAGATCGAGGTGATCGATCCGTTTGCTTTGCACCCGAACAGCGTGGAGTACGACGATGCGGGGGCGAAGGAAACCTTGTTTGCCATGCTCGACCATGCTGCGGCGAGCGACCTGCTCATCGCCTACGTGCCGACCGCCAGCATGGGCACCGCGCTGGAGATGTACGTCGCCTATCAACGCGGCGTGCCGGTGGTGACCATCTCGCCGCTGGTGGAGAATTGGGTCGTGCGGGCGCTGTCGCGACAGGTTTTCACGGATATGGAAAGCTTCCTGGACCTCGTGGCAAGTGCCGAGTCGCTGGCGATGCTGAGATGAGATAACCTACTTCAAGGGGCGCGCGAAGCTATGCTGGTTCTACACGGTTCATGGAATGCTGACCTCGGGCGATTTTACTTTTGGGCGGAACGCGCCCAGCCGGGGACAAAGCGCCGCGGGCGGAGGGCGGCAGTGCCGGCCCATCCGTTTGGCGTGCCTGCCGATGAACTGATCGGGGTCCTGAAAGCGCTCGATCCAGGCTCCTTCGAGTCGCTATCCGCGGCGCTGATCGAGGCGTGGCTGCCGGCGAGCAACGAACGGCCGTTACTATCTCCGGAACTGTCGCGCCTGGACCCCGACCTGGCGCCGGATGAGGGGGCGCCGGCACTGGCTCGCTGGTCGTTGCCGGCCTGCTCGCTGACACCGTTGGATGCACTGGATGCGTTCTTGGAGTTGCCCGATCCGGCCGATGCCGCGCACGCCGGCGTCATTCTGGGGGCGGATGTATGTTTCTGGGGCGCGGCGACCAAGCTGGCTGTGGCGCTGCTCGCCGGCCAACGCTTTCTGCCGGCGCTGGCGCCCGAAAGCGGGGTCCGTTACCGCGCGTTCTGGCAACCGATGTTGGACGAGCCGCCCGAAGCCGGGCAGGTGAGCGCGCTGGTTGCAGCTATGCCGCCGGCCTGTCGGGCCGTGGCGCTGCCGGGCAAATCGGGCGGGCCGGAGACGGCGCCGGGGCCGCGGGCTTTGCTGACGAGCTTTCTCAGCACAGTCATCGATCGAGCCGTGCGCGCCTGGCTGCCGGAGTCGCGCCGGAAGGCCGAGGGCGCGCCAGGTGCCTCGGTTGGCGACGCCTGGCTTGATGCGCTCTATGCCGATGATCCTGCTTTCTCCGGCGCCAAGACCGCCCTGGCTGAGCTCTACGATGCCTGGCGCGCCTGGGTGGATCGATTACACGTCGCGGGCGGCCTGGGCTTTCGCATCTGCTTCCGGTTGGAGCCGCCCGAAGCGAACACCCCCGCCACCCCGCGCGCCTGGAGCCTTCGCTATCTCCTCCAGGCCACCGACGACCTGAGTCTGCTCGTCCCCGCCGAGGAGGTTTGGCGGGCGCGGGGCAGCACGCTGCACTACCTGAACCGGCGCTTCGACGAGCCGCAGGAACGCCTGCTGGCCGGGCTCGGCCTGGCGGCGCGCCTCTGCCCGCCGGTGGACGCCAGCCTGCGCCTGAAACAACCTGAGATCGCCCGGTTGACTACCGACGAAGCGTATCATTTCCTGCGTGAGGTCGCGCCGCTGCTGGAGACCAGCGGCTTCGGTGTGCTGGTGCCGCCCTGGTGGGGCCGGCGTGGCGCGGCCAGCTTCAGCAGCCGGCTCAAGCTGAAGCCCAAGCAAGGCGCATCCGGCCCCGCATCTGCCGCGCCCGGCCGGTTGACGTTTGATACCCTGGTGGAGTTCGATTGGCAACTGGCCCTGGGCGGGGAGACCGTCAGCCCCGAGGAGTTCCGCCGGCTGGCCGACCTGAAGACACCGCTGGTGCAGGTGCGCGGCGAGTGGGTGGTGCTTGACCCGGACGCGGTCGAAAAGGCGATCAACTTCTGGCAGCAACAGCAGAACCTGGGCGAGGCGACCTTGCTCGAAGCGCTACGCATGGCCCTGGACGCCAGCCGCCCCGATGGCTTGCCCGTGGACACCGTGGAAGCCGACGGCTGGCTCCGGCCGTTGCTCGAGGAACTGGCGGCGGGCGAGAAGTTACCTGAGCTGCCCGCTCCGCCCGGCTTCCACGGCACATTACGTCCCTACCAGGGCCGCGGCGTGGCATGGCTTTGGTTCCTGCGTCGCTTCGGGTTGGGCGCCTGTCTGGCGGACGACATGGGCCTGGGAAAGACGCCGCAGACCATCGCCTGGCTATTACATACCCGCGAACAGGGCGGCGAGTCCTGGCCGGCCCTGGTGATCTGCCCTACTTCCGTCGTCGGCAACTGGCAGCGCGAAGTGGAGCGGTTCGCGCCGGAACTGAAGACGATGATCCATCACGGCGCCGACCGGCTGGTCGGTGAGGCGTTTCTCCAAGCCGCGGCCGCCAGTGATCTGGTCATCAGCAGCTACAACCTGATACGCCGGGACGCAGAGACGTTGGGCAAGGTGCACTGGTCAGCGGTGATCGCGGACGAGGCGCAAAACATCAAGAACCCGGAGACCAAACAGGCGCAGGCGGTGCGCAGGTTACCGGCGGACACGCGGGTAGCGTTAACCGGGACGCCGGTGGAAAACCGGTTGAGCGACCTCTGGTCCATCATGCAGTTCCTCAACCCCGGCTATCTGGGTGCCCAACGCGGCTTCCGGCAGCAGTTCGTCCTGCCGGTTGAGCGGTATGGGGACGCGGACGCGGCGGCCCGGCTGCGGCGACTGGTACAGCCGTTCATGCTGCGCCGCCTGAAGACTGACCCGACGATCATCCGGGATCTGCCCGAGAAGAACGAGATGAAGGTCTATAGCCCGTTGACGGCGGAACAGGCCACGCTCTACGAGGCGGTGGTGCAGGACACGCTGCAAAAGGTGGAGAGCTCCGAAGGCATCGAACGTCGCGGGCTGGTGCTGTCCATGCTGATGAAGCTCAAGCAGGTCTGCAACCATCCGGCGCACTTCCTGGGCGATGGCAGCGCGCTGGCCGGTCGCTCAGGCAAGTTGACTCGCCTGGAAGAGATGTTGGACGAGGTGTTGAGCGTGGAAGATCGCGCGCTGGTGTTCACCCAGTTCTACGAGATGGGCGAACTGCTGCGCAAGCATCTGACGGAAACTCTGGGCGGCGGCGTGTTATTCCTGCATGGCGGTACCCCCCAGAAGCAGCGCGAGCGCATGATCGCCGCTTTCCAGGAAGATCCCCACGGGCCGAACATCTTCATCCTGTCGCTGAAGGCGGGCGGCACCGGGCTGAACCTGACCCGCGCCAACCACGTCTTCCACTTCGACCGCTGGTGGAACCCGGCGGTGGAGAACCAGGCCACCGATCGGGCCTTCCGCATCGGCCAACGGCGGGATGTCCAGGTGCACAAGTTCGTCTGCTCCGGCACGCTGGAGGAACGGATTGACGATCTGATCGAGAGCAAGAAGGCGCTGGCCGAGAACGTCCTGGGCGCCGGCGAGCAGTGGCTCACCGAGCTGTCCACAGACCAGTTGCGGGATCTGTTGATATTGCGCAAGGACGCGGTGGCGGAGTAATCCAATCTGCTACCTGCCTGGGGCGATCTCCGACCTGCGCTATCCCAGTCTTTATCTGATTTACTATACATGCTTGGACCGGTCTCGGATCGTGCCCCGGCGGCCGAGGGGAGAGCTGACCATGCCAAGACGGCGCTATGACTACTGGGAGCAGTATGAGCCCAGCCGGCCACTGCCGGCCGACGGCATCAAAGCGAAAAGCCGGAGCGGCAAATTCGGCAGCTCATGGTGGGCCACACGCTGGATCGCCGCGTTGGAACGACTGATGGATTCGGGGCGGTTGTCACGTGGGCGCAGCTATGCCCGCCGCGGCCAGGTCCTCAACCTGGACATCGGCGCCGGGCGCGTGACAGCGCGGGTGCAGGGTTCGCGACCGTCACCGTACAAGGTCAGCATCGACCTGGTGCCGCTGAAGGATGCCGAGTGGGAGCGCGCCCTCGACGCCATGGCCGAGCAGGCGATCTTCACCGCCAAGCTGTTGAACGGAGAGATGCCGGAGAACATCGAGGAGGCGTTCGCCCAGGTCAAGATCAACCTCTTTCCGACGTCCGGCAAAGACCTGGTGACCTCCTGTTCCTGTCCCGACTACGCCAACCCCTGCAAACACGTCGCCGCGGTCTACTTCCTGCTGGGCGAGCAGTTCGATGAAGATCCGTTCCTGTTGTTCAAGTTGCGCGGGCGCAATAAGGAGCAGGTGATAGTCGCTCTGCGCGCCCGGCGCTCGGTGGCAGCCGTGGCCGAGGCGAAAGCGGACTACGGCGCCGAATCCGCACCGGATGGTCCTCCCCTGGCCGAGCGATTGGTCGGTTTTTGGCAGGCCGGGCCGGAGCTCGCGAGCTTCCGGGTCAAGATCGCCGCGCCGGTGGTGAGCCTCCCACTGCTCAAGCGCCTGGGTCCGCCGCCGGGTGAGGCGGGTCCGCACGGGGCGGGAAGTTCTGCCTCAGCCGTGGAGCGCCTGTCGGCAGCGTATACGGCCATCACCGCCGCCGCGCTGGCGAAGGCGTATGACGTAACAGAGAGCGATGCCTGATCGGTCCCCGGACTCTGTCAGGCCTTAACGCGCACCCACCGCAAACTGACCGTGCTCAGCACGAACAACACGCCGTAGCAGACGAACACCGCGAAATAACCCAGCCCCGGCCGATAGCCGTTCAGATAATCCGCCAGCGGCCCGCCGATCCCCGTGCCGATCATCCCTGCGCCCGCGCCGGCCAGGTTTGAGACCCCCAGGTAACGCCCCGCCTCACCGGTCGGCGCCAGATCGGTGCCCAGCGCCCAGTTGGTCGTCATGAACAGCCCGACGGCTAACCCCAACATACACCCGGCGACGTAGATCAGCGCCAGGTTCGACACCCAGATCGTGCCCAGCAGCAGGATCGCGCTCACCCCGGCGACCAGGCCGCTGATACCGACCAGCCGTCGCTGGCCCAGCCTATCCCCCAACCAGCCGCCCGGCAGCGCGCTGAGCATGGTGAAAATCCCGACCACCATCATCAGGTTGCCCGTCATCGCGGCCGCCGCCTCGCGCGTGATGCTGAAGGCGTACATTAGAAAATAGGGGGCGAAACCCTGGATCGAGGTTGCCGCCGCCAGGAACAGCAGCCGGTTGACAATCCACCAGGTGAACGCCGAGTGGGTGGTGGCATCGCGGCGTCCCAACGTGGCCCTCACGCCCGCCCATACGCCGACCACGACCGCCACAGCCATCGCCACCAGCCCGCCGATACCCGCTCCTGCCGCCAAAGCGGCCTTCTCGCCGGCCAGGGGCCAGGTGATCAACCCGGCAACACCTCCCACCAGCCCTCCTCCAACCAGCCCCGCAACCGCCCCGATGCCGATCCCGGCCAACATCCCCAGCACGCGCAGCATCGGTGGGCCGAGCGGGGCGTTGATCTTCTCACGCAGCGGTTCCTCGTGGACGAAGATCATCGTGAGCAGCATGGTGATGAGCAGTCCCCCCCCGGTAGCCGCCAGCGCCAAACCGATCTGTTTGGCCGCGACGAGCCTGGCGACGGTGAACGCGACCAGGATCAGCGGGAGCAGCTCGAAGATCGCCTTCACAGCAGACGCCCGCCCGCGCTGGTTTTCCGGGACCAGATCGGGAATGAGACCTTGCAGTGGCCCATGCGAAACGTTGGCCGAAAATTGCTGGAGCAAGATGGCGACGAGCAGCAGCCAGTAGTTGCCCGCCAGGCCGATGGCCGCCAGGAATACCAGGTCGAACAGCACGCCGACGAAGATGAAGGGCCGCCGGCGGCCAAAGTGGGACGTGCTGCGGTCGCTGAGCAGGCCCATCGCCGGCTGCACCAGCATGGCGATCACCAGCCCGGCGGTGCGCATCGCGCTGAGCGCGGTGTTCATCACCGCGCCGCTGACGAATCCCGCCACCAGGTACGGCATGAGGATCGACCCGACCGCCTGGTTGCGGATGTTCAGGCCGAGCCAGAAGAGGTTGATGGAGAGGTAGTCATACCAGCGGAGGCGTTTCATGGCGAAGTCCTTTGTTGAGTTGACAAGCCTTTCTTGACGGGCTAGAATGTCTTCTATGAACCATAGATAGGGAGGGAGCAGGTCTATGGACACCACGCAATTCGTGTACTGGATTGATGGTGAGTACTATCTCGGCTACCTGGCCGAGTATCCCGACTACCTCACACAGGCTTTGTTGAAAACTGAGCTAGTCGAGAACTTAAAGGATCTTTGGTTCGATCTGACCAACGGTGAAGTCCCGTACGTCCGCAAGATCGAGGAATTGACGGTGGCATAACGGTGGCATACAATGAAGCGACGGGATCTCATCGCTCAACACATCATTAAACAACTTCGATAGCGGACGCCCCCATAGCTCAAAGGACAGAGCATCTGCCTTCTAAGCAGGTGGTTGCAGGTTCGAGTCCTGCTGGGGGTACACATGCGGGGCCAGAAATGCAATTTCTGGCCCCGCTGCTTTCACGCTGACAGTGCGTCGAACGTCGGCTTCAGCGCGGTGTACAACCCCTGGTAGAGTAGGTACAGCTTCTGGTAAGCTGCCACCGCCTCAGGCTGCGGCTTGGTGCTGCTGACGACCCGCACGCATGTGTCCACCGCCTCGCGCACGTCCTTGTAGACGCCCGAGCCTACGCCGGCCAGCAGCGCCGCGCCGAACGCCGCGCCCTCGGTGACGTTGATCAACACCAGTTCGATGCCAAACACGTCCGCCTGGATCTGCCGCCAGAGGGGGCTGCGGGCGCCTCCGCCCGAGGCGCGCACCTGTTCGATAGGCACGCCAAGCTCTTTGATCAACTCCAGGCTGTCGCGCAGGCCGAACGACACCCCCTCCAGCACGGCTCGCACCAGATGGCGCTTGCTGTGCCGCAGCGTCAGCCCGACGAACGCGCCGCGCGCGTTTGGGTCAGGATACGGGCAACGCTCGCCTGTCAGGTAGGGCAGGAAGAGCAATCCTTCGGCGCCGGGTTCGACCCGGGTCGCTCCCAGGGTCAGCAGATCGTAAGGATCGACCCCCGCCTCGTAGGAGGCGAGATTTTCGAGGCCCCCCAGCGCATCCCGGAACCAGCGAAACGCGCCGCCGGCCGAGAGCATCACGCCCATCGCGTGCCAGGCGCCCGGCGCCGCGTGGCAGAAGACGTGCAGCCGCCCCTGTGGCTCGGCCGCGTAATGCTCCAGGTGCGCGAAAACGACCCCGCTGGTGCCGCTGGTCACCGAGATGATCCCCGGCCCCACCACGCCGCTGCCCACCGCCTGCGCCGCCTGGTCCCCGCCACCGCCGACCACCGGGGTGCCCTCGCGCAGCCCGGTGGCCGCCGCGCCCTTCGCGCAAATCTCGCCGGACACGACGTCCGATTCGGTGCAGTGAGGCAGCCAGCCCATCGGGACCTGGAGCAACCCCGCCATCGTTGCGGACCACCGGCGATTTGCCACGTCGAACAGCGACGTGCCCGACGCGTCGGAGACCTCCGTAGCGTACTCGCCGGTAAGCCGGTAGCGGATGTAATCCTTGGGCAGCAACACCTGTGCTACTTCGTCGTAGACAGACGGCTCGTTTTCCCGCACCCAGGCGATCTTCGGCGCGGTGAAGCCGGGCAGCACCGCGTTGCCGGTCAGCGCCAGCAGCCTGCTCAGCCCGCCTGCGGAAGCCGTGATGTCGGCGCACTGGGCGCCCGTCCGCTGATCGTTCCACAGGATGGCCGGCCGCAACACCTGGCCGTCCTTGTCCAGCAGCACCAGCCCGTGCATCTGGCCTGTCAGGCCGATGCCGGTAATGTCGTCCGCCGACACGCCAGGAGCCGCCAGCGCGCGTTGGATGGCACGCTGTGTGCCCTGCCACCAATCCTCCGGATTCTGCTCACTCCACAGTGGGCGAGGGGTAGAGAGCGGATATTCCTCGGTCGCGCTGGCGATCACCTCGCCGCGTGTGTTGATGATCAGCGCCTTGGCGCCGGTCGTGCTGACGTCAATTCCGAGCAACATGATCTTATCCTCCGACGGTCATTCCAGGGCCACCGGCTTCCCGGTCGCGGCCGAGCGCAGCAAGGCCAGGATCGTCGCCACGTTCGCCCGGCTGTCCGCCAGGCTGATGCGCGGCGGCTTGCCCAGCAGCACAGCATCGGCCATGTCTTCGACCTCGCCAAGGTAGAGCTCCTGGCCGGGCACGGTGATGATTTCGGTCGTGCCGTTGGCGTGCAACAGGCTCATCTGCTCGTTGAGGCCCGGCTTGAAGGCGTTGGTCAGGCTGATCGTCCCTTCGCTCCCCACGAATTCCATCAGCATTCGCTGCGGCGCCCGGAAGCCGCTGTCGAACTGCGCGAGCACCCCGTTGGCAAAGCGCATCTGGCCGGTGAAGGTTTCGTCCACGCCGCTGGCACCCGTCACCTGCCAGCCGAACACCTCGGCCGGTGCCGCGCCGGCCACCGTGCGCGCATAACTGATCGGGTAACACCCCACGTCCCAAATGCTGCCGCCGCCCAGGGCCGGGTTCAGCCGCACGTTGTCCGGCCGGCTGATGTCGAAAGTAAACCCGCCGCGTATCACCTGCAGTTTACCGATAACGCCGCCGTCCACCAGCTCCTTGACCTTCAACGTCTGAGGGTGGTGGCGATACATGAACGCCTCGGCCACGACCACCCCGGCTTTGGTCGCGGCCCCGGCCACTGCATCCACCTCTTCCAGGGAGATGGCCAGCGGCTTTTCGCAGAGGACATGCTTGCCTGCCTGCACGGCCTTGATGGCCCATTCAGCGTGCAGGCCGTTGGGCAGCGAGACGTACACGATGTCGATGTCCGGGTCGGCCAGCATGGCCTCATAACTGCCGAACGCGCGCGGGATCTTCCACGCGGCCGCATAGGCTTGCCCGTGTGCCAGATCACGGCTGGCCACGGCATCCAGGGTATTGCGAGCGGATGCGCGCAGGGGCGTGATCACCGCCCGGTTGATGTTGGCCGTGCTGAGCAGGCCCCACCGGAGGATACGATCCGTCATGATTTCTCTCCTTCACTGTTTGGTTTGCTCTTGTACCCACTCCGCCATGGCACGATCATCCGCGACGTCAGGGCTGAGTGACACCGCACGCCAACTCTGGGCTTTGAGCTGGCCGCTCGCATCGAAATCCAGCCTGCCGATGCCCACCGCCCGGCCCGCATGACCTGTCATCGCCAGGTCAGCCCGATAGATCGGCACCCCGGACGTCTTGCTGACCCAGGCTGTCGTCATCGCGCCGCCGGCTCCCCCGCTGACGATCGCCGCAATGCCGGGCACCCCGTCGGCGATCAGTTGATCCGCCGCCGGGCCGGCATGAGACAGCAGGATGACGATGTCGGCCTCCCGCCGCGCTTCCGGCACGATCTTCAGCGCGGTGACCAGCGGATCGAGCACGCCAATCGCCGCGGTGCCGTCGCCGCCGCTCAGCCCAACGATGGCCACGCGATGGCCGGCCATCTCCCGGACGACGTAGGGCTTTGCCACCAGCTCCGTCGTCCCGGTGACAACTGCGTTGGCAGACAGCATCGCAAACCTGGCCTCGGCCATGCGCGCCCGCAGGACATCCAGGCCCAGGCTCAGATCGGTCGGCCCCAGGGCCATGGCGTCATAACCCAAGCGATTCATCGCATCGACGCTGGTCTGGCCTTGCGTCTTGAGCGCCGGGTCCTGGTCGCCGGTCAGGCTGTCGCCGGCGTCGAGGACCAGGATGTGGCTGTTCCTTTGCCGCTCCAGGTTGATCGTGGTGGCCCGCCGGGCCACGCCCCCCAGGGCGGGCATTCAGCCGCATGGCTCCAGATAGCCCCATGTATCGTTGCTGTGCACCACCGTCAGTTGCAACGGCTGCGGCGCCTGTAACGGTGAAGCGCCGGGCATCGGCTGGACCGGCGCTGCGGCCGGCACGCAGCCGGCCGCCAGGATCAACACGGCTAAAAGGAAAGGAAATCTCCGCAGCATACTCACTCCATCGGATACAGATGCTCCAGCCCGCGCCAGACGTCGTCGCGCCAGGATGGATAGTTGTGCCCACCGTGATACTCCCGGTAGGTCACGTCGTAGCCGCGCTCCCGCAGCGCGGTGTGCATCTCCTGATTGCCCGGCAGCAGCCATTCGTACCGGCCGACATCCATCCAAACCTTCAGCGGTTTTACCGGGCCCTGGCGCACCAGATCAAAGATCAGCGGCACGTATCGATCATGCCGGAATGCGCCCGATTGGCTCAGGACCCGCCCGAAGACCTGCGGCACGCGCAACCCGGTGTAGAGGGCGATTAGTCCGCCCATGGAGGCGCCCAACACGCCGTAGGCACCGGCGGCGGGTTCTACGAGGCTGAGTTCCTTGCGCGCCAGCGGCATCACGCACTCCATTACGAAGCCGATGGTCGCCTCGTTGCACGAGTACTCGATCAGGCGCGCCTGGCCGCCGTTTTCGACCATCGCCAACGCCACCGGCCGGATGCGCCTCTGGGCGATCAAGTTGTCGATGATCTGGGTCAGCCTGGCACGGCGGTAGTAGTCAGCGCCGTCATACGCCAGCACCAGGGGGCAGGGATCGGGGGATGGAGGGCGGTAGAGCCAGACCGGGCGTTTGCCGCCCGTCACGAGCCACCGGTGCTCGATCACGTGCCGGGTGACTTTGCCCTGGGGCACGCCGCGCTCGCGCTGCGCCAACGGCGTCGGGGCACCCTCCGGCATGTAGAAGAAATGGTTGACCTGGCCGACGCCGTTCGGGGTCGTGCGGGCGTTGAAAAGATCCGGCAGCCGCCCCTCAGGATCGTCGCCTTCGGTGAAGGCATATTCGATGTAGGCGTCGCCGGGCAGATTCAGTGTGTACGTCCAAATCTCGGCCGCGACGTTCTGCCAGGTCGGCGCCTGTGCCGTGTCCCAGCCGTTGAAATCGCCGATCAACTGCGGCGGCCGGGCGCCTTGCCAGATGAACGTGGCAGTCTCGCCGTCGATGATCGGTGTGCCGCCCGTCTGAGCGCGGGCGAGAAGCGGATGAGGGCTGTTCTCGTTCATAGCGATTTCTGCTTGCAAAAGCTGCAAGGCTGGCGTAAGGATGGAACACGAGATCGACCCATCGTACCACAAACCAACCCTCGGGGCAACACAATCCCTAATCCCCAGTCCCTAATCCCTGATCCCCAATCCCTATTCCCTGAATCCTCCCTGTTATAGCCTTACACCTGCCTCTGCATCAACGACACTCGCTCCTCCGTCAGCGTCCTGGCCTCGGCCAGCGCGGCCGTGCGGATCGTGATCGGGAACCGTCCGTGCAACGGGCTGACGCGCGCGCCCAGCGCCGAAGCGGCCCAGAACACCCGCGCCAGTGGCCGGGCCGGCCCGGCCAACTCAGCCGCACGGCGTAGCTCGTCCAGCGTGGCATCATCCCAGCCCCCGAAGAAGGCGTAGAAAAAGGCAAAAATCGGGAAGCTGGGCAGGATGCCGATGAAGAAAATGAGGACACTGCTGATCTGGTCGCCGTGCCAGAGCAAGCCGCCCAACCAGCGCAGGATAGCGAAATGGACGGCGCCCGCCAGCAAAGGCGCGATGATGGATTGCCAGAGATAGAAGCGCTGCGGGAAACACACGCGGTGGTTCACCATGTAGCCGACGAAATCCTTGCTCAGCAGGCCGACGAAATAAGCCACGATCAGCGCGTTGATCTGGAAGCGCCCCAGGAGCAGCAGCGCCAGCACGATGCGAATCACCTGCTCAGCCGCCACCAGCGTGGTCTTGAGATAGGGCCGGTTGGCGGCCAGTTGTACGTTGTCGCCCACCCACGAGGGATACTGGATGGCTCCCCAGATGATGAGCGGCACCGCATAGGTGGCGGCGCGCACGAACTCAGGCCCCGACGCGCCCAGGATGAACCGGTCAGCGGTTGCCAGCAGCATGGCGCCGATGAACGCGCTGATCATGCCGCCCCACTTGTAAGCCTGGGCCGCGTAGTACTGGCTGAGCAGTTTGCGGCCGTGGGAGATAGCCTCCGACACGGACGGCATCAGGTTGCTGTACAGCGTGGCCAGCACCTGGAACCCGAAGACGAAGTTCTGCGCGATGCCCCAGTTGCCCCAGATTTCGGCGTAGTTGACCAGGCGAGCCTGCGTGATGGCGACCTCGGCGGCCTGGCCGCCGGCCCACGCGATGGAGCCGAGCATCTCGAAGACGCCAAAGCCGAAGCTGCGCCTGACCACCTCCCGGTCGAAGTGCGCCAGGAAGAGCACCCGGACGCTGTAGCCCAGCCGCCGGTAAAGCCACCAGCCGATCAAAAAGGTCAGAAGCTCGGCGGCATAGGCAGCCAGCCCCAGGCCCAGCAATCCGCCCATCGCGGGCCCGAAGATGGGATGCCCCTGGCCCCAAGCGTACATCAACAGCACAATCGGAATTTGCGTGACAACGGGCAGGGCGACCTGCAACGCCAGATCGAGGATCTGAGCGTAGTCGAACCGCTGCAGGCCGGTCAGCGCATTGCGAAACACCTGGTAAAAACCGGGAATCTGGATGAACGTGTGGATGATGATGCTCCAGGCGTACAGCGCGTACGCCGAGCGGGGGACCACCGTGCTCGCCAGGCCGACCACCAGCGCGACCTGCGCTGCGCCCGATAGCATCTGCCACCAGACGAACACCTGGCCGAACATGATCCCCCGGCGCGGGTCTTTCACCCGGTGTTCGCTGAGAAATTTGATGAACGCTGCGCTGGTGCCCATGTCGAAGAAAAGCCAGGCCACGTTGAAAAACTGCGTGACGCGGCCCCAGATGCCCAGCGCCTGGGCCGACGGGAGCACGTAGACGGGCAGGATCAGATTCTGGTAAACGATCAGCGGGACAAAGAGCACCAGGCCGAGCAGCAGCGCCAGCAGGAACCCGCCCAGGGGCCGGTGAAACCCGATCTCTTCCCAGTCGGAGCCGATCTCACGCGACGCGTATTTATCCTGGTCGCTTACCAGCGCGTCGAGCGCTTCCGGGTGGCGCAGGCTGTACCGGCGCACCAGGACGAACGCGATGAGCGCGGTCGCCAGCATCGCGGCCAGGAGGGCGAACAGGATGGCCCGGTCACGCGCGTGCGGAACCGGCGAAGCCGGGTAATCGGCAAAGGCGAGCGGCGTCTCACCTGCTGCCCGCATGGCCATGTGGTAAACCAGGTAGTTGAAATAGGCCCAGCCCTGGATCTGGAGGTTGGCATGGTTGAGGTACGGCGTGAACACGTAAGCCACACTCTTACCGATCTGCATCCGGCCCAGGACCGTCTCGCCCGTCTCGAAGCCAAGCGCGACCGGCTCAAGCGTGACGCCGGCCAGCAGGCTCCGCTCGCGCACCTGTGGTGAGCTGTTCCACAGGATCTCCGACACCAGCGGATCGTCGGCCCCCGGCGCCCGGCCGAGGCTGAGCGGCGTGGTTTCCCCGGTCAGCGTCACGGGGTGTCCCAGCAGCCGGCCGGCGTCCGCCGTGGAGAGGTCCGGTCCGAGGATCAGCACGAGGCCGGTCCCCGCCCGCACTTGTGCACCGAGGGCGGCTGCATCGGGGGCGATGCCGTTGAGCACGAGGGCGCGCGCCTCGGCCGGGTCGCTCACCAGCCGAAACCCGCCCAGCTCCAGTGCAGTGCGGACGCCACCGTCAGGCCCGGCGTAATAGACCGTCAGGCTGGCGGGCGGCGTTTCGGCGGCCGCGGCCGGTGAAAACGCCAGGGTCAGGAGGAACGCAGCCATGATCGAGATAAGGACTGGGCGTTTCATGCGTGATTTCTTTCTGCTTGCCGGGAAAAACGGGAGAAGCCATCTCAGACAAGAAACAAAGACACCAAGAACGCAGGGAATTAGAGGGGTCTTGTGTCCTTCGTGCCTTGGAGCCTTTGTGGTGAGCAGGCCGGCCGTCCAGAATCGTCACGAACACCTGCACCCACCGGCAGGTGCGGTGTGCGCGAATACAGCCGCCGTGATTCGTGAACACTGCACCTGTGGCCATCGTACCCGGTGAAGTCGGGCATGGGTGCAGGTATTCGAGCCATTCATGGACGGCGAGCGGAAAAGGCGACGGCCATCGTCCATGGTCAATCGTCCATCGTCGTTCTCGACGACAACGATCATGCCTGCCCTTGCGATGATGGTCAGGCTGCGATCAGATCGGTGAGCCCCAGCGCGGCCAGGCGCTCGCGGTCGGGCACTCCGGCGGCGGACCAGCCCATCAGCTCGTACCAGGTCTGCCGTGCCGCAAGGAATGCCTCCTCCGTGATTTCAATCCCGGCGAGCGGGCCTTCAATAAAGGCTTGCATCACCCGCTTTGGCAGTCGGTCATCGGCCGTGTCGAACCCCTGGCGCAGGTTGAACAGCCGCGCCAGGTGTTGCGCTCGTTCGCCCACCGCCAGGATGTCGCGCGGGGTATAGGAGTGCCCGGTGACCCCGCTGAGGGCCTGCGCCAGGTGGGTGTAGTCGTAGGGATAAAACATGCAGCTTAGGGCGCAGTCCTGGAAGTGCTGCCAGTTGACCTCGTGGTAGAAGAGCTCCATCTTCTCGCGGCTCAGGTCGTTCGGGGCAAGCGGACCAACCGCGCAGACCGCGTTGATGCGCGCCAGATCAGGGCCCGGAGCAGTGTAATTGGTGTCGTGGATGTTCATCATATGATCGGCGCCGACGGGAGCCACGGTGTAGCCCACGCCCATCGCAGCTTTCAGCCGCGGCTCGTGCATCGGCAGCTCCTGCCCCTTGACTGCCAGGGTCAAGGCAGCGGCGCCGTTTCCGATCCAGCGCGCCAGGCGGCGGGTGCCCATCGCCATTCGTGCGCCGAACCCGCGAGCGTGAGTCATCATGTCCAGCCCCTCGATCAGCGCGGCGCCATCGCCCCAGCGCGGCAGGAATCCGCCCGTGCGCTCAGCGGTCAGCAGGCCACGCTCGACGCACTCCATGACGAAGGCGATCGTCGCGCCCGCGCTGATCGTGTCCATGCCCCAGCGGGCGCACAATTCGTTCGCCTTGGCGACCGCCACCAGGTCGCTCACCCCGCAGTTGCTCCCGAAAGCCGCCAGTGTCTCGTACTCCGGCCCGCCGTAAGCCCGGTCGATCCGTTCGACAGCCGGCGTGGGTGTCTGAAGGCCGAGCCCCGCCCATTCGCTGATTCGTCGATTCGCCGATTCGGCGTCATACCCGACCACTTGTTTGCAACTGATCGGGCAGGCCTGGCAGGTATCACGCTCGATGAGGATGGTGTCGTGCATCAGCGCGCCACCGATGGCCGCCGCGCCGGGAAAGGCTGGATCCTGGAAGTTGCGCGTGGGCAGGCCGCCGACCCTATTCAGGTAGGTGACGCTGCCGGGCGTGCCCATCTGGACGGCCCACCCCGACAGTTCCTTGTAGTTGTCACCCAACCACTTTGCCACCGGCTGCGTCTGTTTGCGATCGGCCACATGTACGTTTTGCGTGCCGCGCACCGCCACCGCCTTCAGGTTCTTGCTGCCCATCACCGCGCCCAGGCCGCTGCGGCCGGCCGCCCGGTTGATGTCGTGCATAACCGAGGCAAAAAGCACTCCATTCTCGCCGGCGATGCCGCATTGCGCCACCCGTGCCTTCGGCTCGCCCAACTCATCTCGTAAGGCGGCTTCGACATCCGCCGTGTCGCGACCCCACAGGTGACCGGCCGGGCGGATTTCCACCACGCCGTCTTTGATCCAGATGAAGACCGGGGATGAGGCGCGGCCCTGGATGACCAACGCGTCGTAGCCGGTCCGCTTGAACTCGTGGCCCCACCAGCCGCCCGCCTCCGATGATCCCAGCGCGCCCGTCAGCGGGCTTTTGCCGCCCACGCCATGGCGTCCGCTGCCCGGCAGATTGCTGCCCTGGAGGATGCCCGGCGCGAAGATCAGCAGGTTTTCAGGACCCAGCGGATCAGCGCCGGCCGGAAGATCACGCAGCAGGAAGTAGGCAACCAGCGCCCGGCCGCCGACGAGCTTGAGGTACAGGTCATCGGGCGGCGTCTCGACCCATGTCTTGTTCTCGCTCAGGTCCACGTGCAGGATTTTGCCCCAGGTTCCGCCGATGGTCATGGTGTGAACTCCTTGAAGAAATGTGCCAGGATATATGCTGCGTCGCCGTTGGTGACATGCGCTGGATCACGTGTTGCGTGGTGCGTGTTCCGTATTAGGCAGGCGGCTGACAAGGGTGAATGGGTTGAGTTTACACGGCCATGCAGGTTTTGGCAAGCCGTCTTTGACAACCCTCTCCGGCGTGGCTACAATGATGCCGCTTGAGAACCCTGCGTTTCGCCTCGAATTTCCGTTTCGTAAAGGAGTGCTCCATGGATCAGCACCAATCCGGCCACTACGCCGATCTGAATACGCCGCCCCGCTTGCTGCTCGGGCCCGGTCCCAGCGCCGTGCACCATCGCGTGCTGCGAGCTATGGCGACCCCGATGGTCGGTTACATGGATCCCAGCTATCTCGCCGTGATGGACGACGCGCAAGCCCTGCTGCGCATGGTCTTCCAGACGGCGAACCCGTTCACGTTGGCTGTCCCCGGCACGGGCAGCGCGGGGATGGAGGCCGCGCTGTACAACTTCATCGAGGAAGGTGACCCGGTGCTGATCTGCGTGGCCGGCTTCTTCGGTGAGCGCATGGTGGAGATGGCGACGCGCGCGCGGGCGGACGTCCGCCGCATCGACGTGCCGTGGGGCCAGGCCTTCGCCGCTGAGCACGTCGAGGAGGCGTTGCGGGCGCGACCGGCCAGGCTGGTGGCGATCGTTCACGGCGAGACCTCCACCGGTGTCGCGCAGCCGCTTGCGGAGATCGCCGAGGTGGTTCACCGGCACGGCGCGCTGCTGCTGGTGGATACGGTGGCGTCGTTGGGCGGTGTCTCGGTGCCTGTGGACGAGCTCGGCATCGACATCTGCTACACCGGCTCGCAGAAATGCCTGAGCGCGCCGCCCGGTCTGGCGCCGATCACCGTCGGCCCGCGCGCCGAAGAGGCCCTGAAAGCGCGCAAGAGCAAGGTGCAAAGCTGGTATCTCGACCTGACCCTGCTGCGCAAATACTGGGGGCCCGAACGGGTCTACCACCACACCGGGCCAATGAGCCTGGTTTATGCCTTGCGCGAGGCGTTACGGCTGGTCGATGAGGAAGGCTTGCCGGCCCGGTTCGAGCGCCACGCGGCCGCAGCCCGCCTGTTGTGGGAAGGGCTGGAGGCGCTGGACATGGCGATGGTCGTGTCGCCCGAACACCGCCTCGCCAGCCTGACCACCGTCCGGGTTCCCGCAGGGGTCGATGAGGCGGTCGTTCGACGTCGCCTGTTGGAAGACTACAACATCGAGATCGCCGGCGGCCTGGGGGCGTTCAAGGGCACGGCCTGGCGCGTCGGCCTGATGGGGCAATCCGCCCGGCCGGAGAATGTGCTGACACTGCTGGCCGCGCTGAAGCATCTGTTGGCGTAAGCGCCTATCCGGAACCAGCGAAGACGATTCCCACCCGTTTTGGTGCCAGTCGTCACCCCGGATATAATGATCGCGGCATAACTTGGCGACTCGGTGCCGAGTCCATCGGCTCCAGGTCGCTTTTCTTTGCCATCCCGTCCTGCGGGCGATTTCGTGCGGGGCAGTGGGGAGACTTCTTTTGGTCACGGTGCTTTACACGCTTACCGTCCTATGGTTGAGCGTTTATGCGTTGCAGTCGCTTTTTCTGACGATTCTCTATTTGCGTCACCGCCGGGATGTGGCGCCCGCCGTCCAGGTCAAAGACGGCGAATGGCCACACGTCGTCGTGCAACTGCCGGTTTATAACGAGCGGCATGTCGTCGAGCGTCTGATCGATGCCGCGGCCGCGCTGGATTATCCGCGCGACCGGTTGGAAATCCAGGTGCTGGATGATTCGACTGACGACACCACGCCGATTGCCGAAGCGCGGGCGACATATCATCGCGCCCGCGGGGTGAACGTGCGGGTGGTGCACCGGTCTGAACGCGGTGGCTTCAAGGCCGGCGCGCTCGCCTGGGGCTTGGAGCAGACCGACGCCGAGTTCACCGCTGTGTTCGACGCCGACTTCCGGCCACGGCCGGACTTCCTGCGGCGTACCATCCCGGTCATGCTTGCGCGGCCCGATGTCGGCATGGTGCAAACGCGCTGGTCACACCTGAACGAGGAGTATTCACCGCTAACCCGCGTGCAATCGCTGGCGCTGGATGGGCACTTCGTTGTAGAGCAGACCGCCCGCAGCCGGTCGGGTTTGCTGATCAATTTCAACGGGTCCGGGGGGATTTGGCGAAGAGCCTGTATCCTGGAAGCGGGCGGCTGGCAGGCCGACACCATGACCGAGGACATGGATCTGAGCTACCGGGCGCAGTTGGCCGGCTGGCGGACCATCTACCTGCCGGATGTGGACGCACCTGCCGAGCTGCCGGCGCAGATGGAAGCCTTCAAACGCCAGCAAGCGCGCTGGGCGCAGGGCTCGGTGCAATGCCTGCGCAAGTTGATCCGGCCGATTTTGACCAGCCATCTCTCGCCCGGTCAGAAGTTGATGGCGCTCGTGCACATCAGCGGTTATTTCACGCAACCGCTGATGGTCCTGTTGCTGCTCACCTCCCTGCCGCTGGTGGTGTTGCCGCAGGCTTCCCAACCGTGGGGGATGCTCCTGGGGGTGGCCGGGCTGGGGCCGCCTTTGCTGTTTGTCGTGGCGCAGGCCAGTCTCCATCGTGACTGGGGCCGGCGCTTGCTTTATTTCCCGATGCTCGTGGCTGTGGGCGCGGGGATCACGTGGAGCACCACCCGCGCGGTGTGGGAGGGGCTGACGCGCTGGGGCGGCACGTTTCGCCGCACGCCCAAGTTCCGGCTGGAGGGCAGACAGGGACGCTGGTCCGACAGCGCGTATCGCCTGTTGCCCGATCGCCAGGTACTTGGCGAGCTGGCGCTGATGTTGTATGCTATCGCCGCGGTCGCGCTGGCGATAGTTCACGGGCGGTATGGGACGATTCCCGTCCTGGCGCTTTTTGCGATCGGCTATGGTCTGGTGGCCGGACAGAGCTTGTGGCAGGGCCGCCGGGGCCACGTGATCAGCGGGCCCGCCGTGGGTTGAAACCGCACGGCCAGGGAGGCATACATGCGGATAACTCATCTTGTAGTGCTCGGCCTGTTCATCTTGCTCGTTGCCATGTTACTGAGCGCCGGGCCAACGCCGGTGATCCTGGCGGAGACAGGTGATCCCAACGGGATCAGCTTGTGTGCGCCTGTTACACCGTGCGTCGAACAGACGGTCGAGGCTGCCACGCTGTCCTTTGTCGGTGCGAGCTTCAGGAATACGGCCATCATGGCCGCGGGCTCTGTGCAGAGCCAGCCGGTGTCAAACGGTTTTGGTCTCGCCTGGGCCATCATGGCGCTGCTGGTGGTAGCTCTGCTTTACGCGTTGATCGCGGCGGTGTTGGTCGTGATGGGTCAGGTGGCGCCCAGTCTGCCCGATGCTGTGACCATCCTGATCCCAATCCTGTCGGTGATCGGGCTGGGCGTGGCGTTCTACATGACCTTCATCGAGACGCGTAACGTAAAGGCGATCTGCGGTCCGGTGGGTGACTGTAACGCGGTCCAGTCAAGTCCTTTCGCCAAGCTGTTCGGATTCTTCCCGGTGGGACTGCTCGGCCTCATCGGCTACCTGGGCATCCTGGCAGCATGGCTCCTCGCGAAGTTCGGCCGCGGGAGCCTGGCCCGACTCGCGCCGTTGGCGCTCTTCGGCATGGCGCTTTTCGGCGTGGTCTTCACCATCTACCTGACATACCTCGAGCTGTTCATCATCCACGCGGTGTGCATCTGGTGCCTCTCCTCGGCCGTGATCATGGCGTTGCTTTTGGCGCTCTCTGTCGGCCCGGCGATGGACGCGCTGTCCGAAGGATGAGCGCGACCGGCGGTTGAAACCGCCGTCTGATACCGGAAGTGCGTTGAAACGCACTGTGCGACCTGTGAGGCCCGGCATCAACCTGTTTCAACAGGTTTCGAGTTGCCAGACTACGGTTTCAACCGTAGGCGGCCTGGCATGCTTCCGCTGTTGAAATTTCCCCGCAGCAGCAGATGAGCTTGCGATAGGCTCGTCCGCGTTGTACAATGCAAAGGTATCGATAACCGGCCCCCGACACAGATAAAGGAGACAGACGCCATGTTTACTCAGGCATTGCAGGACGCGTTCAACGAACAGATCAAGCACGAGTTCTATTCAGCTTACTTCTACCTCCAGATGTCGGCCTATTGCGAGGCACACAACCTCTTCGGAGCGGCTAAATGGCTCAAAGTTCAGGCCGGTGAGGAGCAAGAGCACGCCATGAAGCTTTTCGACTACGTGCTGGACCGGGGCGCACAGGTGATGCTCCAGGCCATCGCGCAGCCGCCGGCGACTTTCACCTCACTTCTTGATCTTTTCCAACAGGTGCTGGCCCACGAGCAGAAGGTCACCGCTCTGATCAACCGGCTGTACGAGCTTTCCGTCAAGGAGAACGACTACCCGAGCCAGTTCATGCTCCAGTGGTTCGTCAACGAGCAGGTTGAGGAAGAGAAGAACGCCACGGCCATCGTCGAGATGCTCACCCTGGTCGGCTCTCAGCCGCAGGGCCTTTTCATGATCGACAGCAAGCTGGGCGCTCGCACCGCCAAAAGCTGATTTCGCACCTCGTGTCATGGCCCACGCCGGTTCATAACGCGTTCGCCAGAACGTGCTACGAATCGGCGTTTCTGCTTTTGCCGGGAACGCGTTACAATGCATCCGGTTTCTTCGCAGGAGCCGTTTGAGGGGGAGGCGTTCTGTGGTGAAAGCGACTACTCTCAAAGGTCAGCAGGCGCCTGTTGCCGTTCCCAGGGATTTCAGGCCTTCCGTGGCCGAGACGTTGCCTGCTGCCGTCGAGCGGATCGTGGAAGCGTTGCACCCTGAGAAAGTGGTGCTCTTCGGCTCCTATGCTTACGGCCAGCCCACATCGGACAGCGATGTGGATTTGCTGGTCGTGATGGAAACTGATAAGCCCGGCAAAGAGCGCTATCTTTCGGTTTGTCGTTTGCTTCGTCCACGCACTTTCCCTGTAGACATCCTGGTCCGTACCCCGCAGGAAATCGCACGCGCGCTAGAAAAAGGGGATTTCTTCATACGCGACATTATGACGCAAGGGAAGGTGCTTTATGAGCGACCCGAATGATCCTCTCGCCTGGGTCGCACGTGCGGAGGAAGACTACGCCGTCGCACGTTCGGCGCTGCGTCGTAGGAATCCCTTCACCTTTGCCGCGTGTTTTCATGCTCAGCAATGCGCTGAGAAATACATGAAGGCTATGCTGGTCGCTGGCGCGTATGCTTTCTCAAAGGTACATGACCTTCTGGTCCTGAACGGCGAATGTGCGCGAGCAGGGATTTTCCTGATGATGTCGGAGGATCAACTTTCCAGTCTCTCCTATTTCGCGGTGCGTGTCCGTTATCCCGGCGATGATCCGACGCCTGATGAGGCGCGTGAGGCGGTGGAGATCGCGAAAACCGTCCGTCGGTTTGCCCGCAAGTGGCTCGGACTCAAGTAGGATCTCACTCCCAGCATCTTCTCATATATGAGGAGGACACTATGTCTGCATCAGATCTCTGGCCTTTGGCCCTGGAAGCGTGGGGCGAGCTCAAGGGGCGTTACGGTCCGGTGATGGCGCACGCCGCTGCGAAGGAGGCCGGTTTTCCGGCCGGCGCGTATTTCGGTTGGATTTTGCCGGCCCTGGGGCTTGATCCCGAGCCGATCTCCGCCCGGCAGTTGGCCGCATGGGCGCCGTTCACCGCGCGCGCTCTGGATGAGAGCCGTCTGGCCGCCAGTGCCGAGCTTGGCCTGCTTCGCCGGGCGGCTGCAGGCGGCTACTATCTGACTGAGGCGGGCCGTGCCGCTGCAAGGTCGATCACGGCCGCGGCCTATGATTTTATGGCGACGCTCCATCCCCTGCCGGCTGCGGAGCTCAACCGGCTGTTCGAGTTGTTACGCCGGCTGGTCGAGGCCTGCCTGGCCGCGCCTGAGCCGCCCGGCAAATGGCATCTGCTCCTCTCGCGGCACACCGATCCGGGCGCCTGGGCGCCGATCGTTGCCCGGATCGACCAATATCTTACCGACCTGAACGCGTACCGCAATGATGCCAGCCTGGAAACCTGGCAGCCCTACGGTGTCAGCGGCGCGGCGTGGGAGGCATTCACCTATCTCTGGCGTGGCCAGGCGTTCACGCTGGACGAGCTGTTCGCCAGATTGGCCTATCGGGGTCATTCCCGAGAAGCGTACGTCGAGGCTCTGCAGGAACTGGTGGCTCACGGGTGGGCCGTGGAGGCAGGGGAAGGGTACCTTGTGACCAAAACCGGCCAGGCTCTCCGGGATGCGGCTGAAGCGACCCTCGATCGTTACTTCTACGTGCCCTGGGAGGGCTTGAGCGAGGACGAACTGGCGGAGCTGAGTGGACTGTTGGGCGGCTTGCGTGACGCTCTGCGCAGCGCATGAGGGTCCGCATCGGCGGGTGGTGCCCAGGCGATCCAGGCATGAGAGGCGCGGGGCTATGAGATTCCCGGCCACAACCCGGGCCCCTTCCGCAGCCCAAGAGCCTATCTAACCTTGGAAACCGGCGCCAGCGTGATTTGGTCCGTGGTGCTGCCGGCGACTTGAAGGCGTTGCATCGTTTCCAGGCGGTACAGGCCAACCACCAGTGAGTAATCGCCAACGGGCGCGGCAGCAGGCACCGCCAATTGGAGCTCGTCCACAATCACCTCCCCCGGTTGCCAATCGTTTGTTGGGCAAGCCCCGTTGCCTGGCAGTGCGTCGGTCCCTGCCACGAATGGCCCTCCGGCGCGCCCCAGCAGGTTCAGGTGGACGAAAGCGGTGTAGCTTTGCCTCGGCACTGCGGTCACCCGCCAGAACAGGCGCACGTAGAGACGGTCGCCCGATGCCACGGTCTGTTGGCTTAGCCAATAACCCATAAGCTCGATACCGTCGTCGAGCACAACCGGCAGGCGAGTCATTTCGGGCAAGACGATCTTCTGGCTTGGCGTTTGATGCAGGACCACTGCCCATTCTCGGCCGTAAGGATCGGCCACAGCTACTTCGCTGGAGATTCCAGGCACATAGCTGCGGATCAGCTTCTCCCCTCGATTATCCCCACCGGCGAGAAAGTAGTAATCGGCCGCTCTGTCCGTGGCGACCCGCACGCAGACCAGGCCGTCGAACCCATGAGGTGTGACGAAGGCAGCCTTCTCTGTAAGCCCAAACAGCACTGATGGATTAGCGCTGCCCTGCGGACTGATATAGACCCGAGGAGCCTCCCCATTCGGTGACAAATTGCTGTGAAGGCTCGCTGCGATCTGGCCCGCCAGCTCCGTGTATCCCTGGTCCCACCAGGCGAAAAGCTCGGGCAGCCGGGCCCAGCTCACGAAGTAGGCACGCCAGGTGATCACTGCGGACGCCAGCAAGAGCCCCCAGCCGAGCACACTGGCCGCTCTGGTGAACGCCGGCCCCACGCGCCTGCACCATGCGGCCAGTTGGTCTAGACCCACCGCGATGAATAGCACAAAGACCGGCAGCGCCCCGATGGCCCGACCAAAGTTGGGGGGGTCTTCGCTCAGGAGGGTGGGCAACAGCATGACCGCCAACTGAGCGAGCAGAAACAGCGCAGCCGGATTCCGGAAACGCCGAAGCGTCATGAGGGCGCCGATCAGGAATGGCAGCACCATGAGAGGGTCCAGCACCGGGCGTCCGGGCAGATTGACGCGGATATTGCCATCACCCCGTACAAAGGCCATGCCCAAGACCGCTTTCACCTGGTACCATATCACTCCCAAGCCTTGATTCAACACACCCACCTGGCTTGTGCGCATGGAAAAGGAGTCGGGGTGTCGCAAGAAATAGAGGCCCAACGGAGTGGCCACCAGGCAGCCGGCAACCAGCGCCGCAACCATGCCCGGCCAACGTTCGGAGAGGGAAGCGCGGTATCGCAGGAAGACCAGGCTCAGCATGGGGATGAAAGCGAGAGGCCAGACACGTACAGGAATATAGGTGTAGAAAGCCAGTCCGGCCATAACCCCAGCCAGCAGCCACCAGATCAAGCGGTTAACTCGCCAGGCTCGCCACAAACCGGCCCACACCACGATCTCGAGAAGCAGGAACAGTCCGTTGCGAAGCGCGATCCGCGCCTGCATCTGGCTCCACAACAGTCCCAGCACGGCCAGCCCGGACCACAGAGCGAACCGGCGGCGTTGTGAAACCCTGAGCGCGGGAGCCATTTCCCACGCCAACCAGATGAGGGCCGGGGTGAAAAGGACACCGATAAGCGCGGGCACGAAGCGGAGGACAAGCTGAGAGGTACCCGCCACGGCCTGAGCCACAGCCAGCAGGTAGACAAACAAGGGTTCGCGCCCATTGACGGCCAAAAAGAAGACGGGCCATTTCCACATCGGGATCTTCAGCAGGGAAAGCGCGTCCAGCCCTTCAGTTGCCTCGTCCAAGAACAGCCCGACCGGCAAGCGGTCCAACCAGTAGAAACGCATGACGCCGGCTAGCAGTGTGAGCAAGGCGCTAACAAGCCAAAAGCTGGATCGAGCCAGGCTTCGTTCCGAGGTCGGAGCCGAGGGGCTCACCGAATTGTTGGATCTCATGATCTGACTTCCCTGGGGGTGCATGGGCCACTTCCTGCTGCCGCTAAGATGCCCGGAGTAAGCCACACGCCGCACTTATTGTCAAGATCCTGACCAGCGACTGAAAGTCGCCGTCCGAAGCTGAAAAGCGGCCTCAGCCGCTGGAGTTCCAGCCCCTGCAAGGGCTTGTCACTTTCAGCAGGGCTTTCTAATCCCTGGGCGCAATGGCTGACGACGGATCGAACGACCCGCTAGCAGAATGCCGAAAGAGTCCGCGTATGGGTCAGGCCAAATTCGTGCGAAAACGCGACTTCTGGTAGAGTAGGATTGTGGCATTTTCACAAACCGCGATGGGCGAAGGTATTGAACCAGGAAGGAAGAATCCCCGATGGCAGACCAGGTTATCGCGATCATCGGCGCGGGGCTGGCAGGGCTGGCGGCCGGCGTCTACGCGCAACTTAACGGCTACCGTTCGCACATCTACGAGCATCACAGCCATCCGGGAGGTGTCGCCGCGTGGTGGCGTAGGGGAAGTTACCATATAGACGGCGGCATCCATTTCCTGATGGGACACCGTCCGGGCGGGCTCTTGTACGAGCTGTACCGTGAGTTGGGCACGGCCGCGCCCGAGACAGTGACCGACATGACCGAGTATGGCCGCTTCCTGGATGAGACGAGCGGCAAAAGCGCGTTCATCACCTCCGATCTGGCGCAGGCTGCTGCGTCGCTCAAGGCGTTATCGCCGGCCGACGCGGCCCCGATCGACGATTTGATGGCGGGCGCCCGCGCGTTCCTGGCAGCGGGCGCGTTCGACATCGGCATGGGGGATCCGCCGGAGCTGGCGTCCCCGCTCGATTCCATCCGGCAGCTCTGGGGCATGCGCAAGGTGGCCAGGTATTTCGTCGGCAGGTACGGCCGGACGTCCGCCGAATACGCGCAGGCCGTGCGCGATCCCACGCTCCGCTATCTCGTCGAAAACCTCTTCATGCCGGAATCGCCCGTCTGGTTCATCATGATGCTCCTGGGCCTGCTGGCGAGCGGGGACATGGGACTGTTGGTGCAGGGGTGCGAAGGCTTCGTCCGCCCGATCGAACGGCGCTATCTCGACCTCGGTGGTCAAATCACCTACGGCGCCACCGTCGAGAAGATCTTGGTGGAGGGCGACCGGGCGGTCGGCGTTCGGCTGGCAGACGGCAGCGAGCATCGCGCTGACGCCGTCATCTCGGCCGGGGACGGCCATAGCACGATCTTCGAGATGCTGGATGGCCGTTATGCTGATGAGAAGATCCGGGCGCGCTACCGTGACTGGAAGCTGATCCGGCCATGGGCCATGATCAGTTTCGGTGTGGCGCGCGAGTTTCCCGGTGAGCCGCACTTTACGATGATCCGCCTGGCAAAGCCGTTCGATGTGGGGCCGCAAAGGATCGAGGCGTTGGCGCTGCGCGTCTTCAATTATAGCCCATGCTTTGCCCCGCCGGGCAAGACAGTGATCCAACCCTCGTTCGAGACCGACTGGGACTACTGGAACGATTTGCAGCGCGACCGGCCGCGTTACGAGGCCGAGAAGGAGCGGGTGGCGGACGAGGTGCTGCGGCGGCTGGAGGTCCATTATCCCGGTCTATCCTCCCAGGTCGAGATGACCGATGTGGCAACACCATACACGACCTGGCGCTACACCCTCAATCATCACGGCGCATACGAAGGCTGGCTGCCCACGGGCCAGCAGATCATGCAGGCGCTCCCGCGCACGTTGCCGGGCCTGGCGAGCTTCGTCATGGCCGGGCAGTGGGTGATGCCGGGCGGCGGCGTGCCGATCTGCCTGCTATCGGGGCGCGACGCGGTGCGGATTCTGCGCAAGCAGGAAGGTCGCCCGTTTGTGTCACACGTGTAGACCCTTTTCTTTGCGCATGCCGGGCGATCAACTCACAAGTGGCAGACAAATTGACACCGCGCGGTGTGCCGGCTATAATCCGACTGCCGCGCGGCCAGCGCTAGAGGCTAACACCTAATACCCAATACCTAATATCTAATACCAGATATTGGGTATTAGGTATTGGGTATTAGGTATTATGGGGGCCGTAACCGGAGATCAATTTTGGCATCCTATTGTTGGACGCTTATGGATTGCTTGATTTTCCAGGTCGTCCGGCCGTTCGTTGCCAGGAGTGCGTACTGTGTCTGACGAAGTCTTCGATCCTTTTCACGCCCGTGCGCTTCTGCCGGGCGTTGCAGAACCGATATATTACTACCGCCTGAGCGCGCTGGAAGAGGCCGGCCTTGGCTCGATCAGCCGGCTGCCTTTTTCCATCAAGGTGCTGCTGGAAGCGGTTTTGCGCCAGGTGGACAACTTCGCAGTGACCGAGGAAGATGTCGTCCGGCTGGCGAATTGGGATGCCAGGAGCCCGGCACAGGTCGAGCTGCCGTTCAAGCCGGCGCGCGTCGTCATGCAGGATTTCACCGGCGTGCCGGGCGTGGTAGACCTGGCAGCGATGCGCTCGGCGATGGCCCGCGCGGGCGGCGATCCGAAGCGCGTCAACCCGCTCATTCCCGTGGATCTGGTGATCGACCACTCCGTCCAGGTCGATGATTTCGGCTCGAACGCCGCGCTGCTCTTCAACGCGGAGCGCGAGTTCGAGCGCAACCGTGAGCGCTATGAGTTCCTGAAGTGGGGACAGAAGTCATTCGACAATTTCCGTGTCGTTCCGCCCGCCACCGGCATCGTGCACCAGGTGAATTTGGAGTACCTGGCGAGTGTGGTGCAGCGCAAGACAGACCATAGACCATTGACGATTGACCACGAAGATCCGTCATCCATGGTCCATGGTCCATCGTCCGTGGTCGCCTACCCGGATACGCTGGTCGGCACCGACAGCCACACGACCATGATCAACGGCCTGGGCGTGCTTGGCTGGGGCGTCGGCGGCATCGAGGCCGAGGCGGTGATGCTGGGCCAGCCGATCTACATGCTGACGCCGCAGGTGATCGGATTCAAGCTGACCGGCGAGCTGCCCCAGGGCGCGACCGCGACCGACCTGGTGCTCACCGTGACGCAAATGCTGCGGGCAAAGGGCGTGGTGGACAAGTTCGTCGAGTTCTACGGGCCGGGCCTCAGCAAGCTCAGCCTGCCCGACCGCGCGACCATCGCCAACATGGCGCCCGAATACGGTGCGACCATGGGCTTCTTCCCGGTGGATGAGGAGACGTTGCGCTACCTGGCGCTCTCCGGCCGTTCCGAGGAGCTGGTGGATCTGGTCGAGCGTTACACCAGGGCGCAGGGCCTCTTCCGCACCGATGACACGCCTGACCCGGTCTTCACCGACGCGCTGGAGCTCGATATGAGCACCGTGGCGCCCAGCCTTGCCGGCCCCAAGCGGCCGCAGGATCGGGTGCCCCTGGCCGGCGGCGTGCAGAGCAGCTTCCGCAAGGCCTTCCCCCAAGCCGCATCACGCATCACGCATCACGCATCACGCAACCCCGAGGCGAAGCCCGGCGACCTGGAAGACGCTGCCGTAGTCATCGCCGCCATCACCTCCTGCACCAACACCAGCAACCCGAGCGTGATGATCGGTGCGGGGCTGTTGGCGAAGAAGGCCACCGAGCGCGGGCTCAAGGCCAGGCCCTGGGTCAAGACCAGCCTGGCGCCCGGCTCCAAGGTGGTCACGCGTTACCTGGACGAGGCCGGGCTGACGCCTTACCTGGAGGAGGTCGGCTTTTATACCGTGGGCTACGGTTGCACGACCTGCATCGGCAACAGCGGCCCCCTGCCGGATGAGGTGGCGAGCGCTGTGCAGGGGCGTGACCTGGTGGTGGCGGCGGTGATCTCGGGCAACCGCAACTTCGAGGGTCGCGTCCACCCGCAGGTGCGGGCTAACTATCTCGCCAGCCCGCCGCTGGTGGTGGCTTACGCGCTGGCCGGCACGGTAGACATCGATCTGACTAGCGAGCCGTTGGGCGTCGATCGCGACGGTCAGCCGGTGTACCTGAAGGAAATCTGGCCGAGCCAGGATGAGATCAAGGCGACTACCGGTCGCAGCCTGAACGCCGATATGTTCCGCCGGGAATACGCCAACGTCTTCTCGGGCAACGAGATGTGGAACCGGGTGCCCACGTCCGAAAGCGAGCTGTTCTCATGGGATGCTGCCAGCACGTATATTCACGAGCCGCCGTACTTTGTGGATCTGGCCCCTGAGCCCGGCAGGCCCCAGGATATCCGCGGCGCGAAGGCGCTGGCGTACCTGGGCGACAGCATCACCACCGATCACATCTCGCCGGCCGGCTCGATCGCGGCCGATAGTCCGGCCGGGCGCTACCTGGTCGCACACGGCGTGCCGCCCAGTGAGTTTAACCAGTACGGCGCACGCCGCGGCAATCACCAGGTGATGATGCGCGGCACCTTCGCCAACATCCGCATCAAGAACAAGCTCGTGCCGGGCGTCGAGGGCGGGTATACAGTATTTTACGAATCAGCGAATCACGCATCACGCATCACGCATCACGCATCAGTCATCATCTCGATCTACGATGCGGCGATGAAATACCAGGCGGCCGGCATCCCGACGCTCATCATCGCAGGGAAGGAGTACGGCACCGGTTCCAGCCGCGACTGGGCGGCCAAGGGGCCGAACCTCCTGGGCGTCAAGGCGGTCATCGCCGAAAGCTTCGAGCGCATCCATCGCAGCAATCTGGTCGGGATGGGCATCCTGCCGCTCCAGTTTCTGCCCGGCCAGAGCGCCGGGAGCCTGGGCCTGACCGGCGCCGAGACCTTCGACGTCGTTGGTATCAGCGACGCGGACATGCAACCCAAGCAAAAGCTCGCCGTGCGGGCGACCGCGACTGACGGCAGTGTGAAGACGTTCGAGGCCATCTCCCGCATCGACACACCGGTGGAGGTGGGGTATTATCGGAACGGCGGGATCTTGCAGACGGTGCTGCGGCAGATGATGAAGGCGTGAGACGTGATGCGTAGTGCGTATTCCGTGTTTCCGTCGCCCTTGTCATAATGGAAATCAAACTACGCAATACGCAATACGCTCTGGGTAGGCGCATGAACATACAAGGACGAATAGCATGACTTACACGAGAATCACCGTTCCGTCCGAGGGCGAGCGCATCACCGTGCGCGAGGGCAAGCTGTGCGTGCCCGACAACCCGATCCTGCTCTGGATCGAGGGGGATGGCATCGGGCCGGACATCATGACCGCGTCCAAACGCATCTGGGACTCGGCGGTGCGAAAAGTTTACGGCGGACAGCGTCGCATCTCGTGGATGGAGATCTACGCGGGCGAGAAGGCCGCGGGCCTCTTCGGCGGCGACTATTTCCCGGCCGAGAGCCTGAACGCCATCCGCGAGTTCCTGGTGGGCATCAAAGGCCCGCTGACCACGCCGGTGGGCGGCGGTTTCCGCAGCCTGAACGTCGCGCTGCGCAAAGACCTGGACCTCTACGCGTGCGTCCGGCCGGTCCGCTGGTTCCCCGGCGTGCCCAGCCCCCTCCGCCATCCCGAGCAGGTGGACGTGGTGATCTTCCGGGAGAACACCGAGGACGTGTATGCCGGCGTCGAGTACAAGGCCGGCTCGCCGGAGGGCATGAAAGTCGAGCGATTCCTGAAGGACGAGATGGGCGCCAGGTTCTTTGACAACTCCGGCATCGGGATCAAGCCGATCAGCGAGTTCGGCTCGAAGCGGCTGGCGCGCAAAGCGTTCGCCTATGCCGTCGAGCATGGCCGCAAGAGCGTCACCTTTGTGCACAAGGGCAACATCCAGAAGTTCACCGAGGGCGCGTTCATGCAGTGGGGCTACGAGGTGGCGAAGCAGGAGTTCGGCGACGTCACCGTCACCGAGCAGCAGCTTTGGGATGAGTTCGGCGGCAAAATGCCCCAGGGCAAGATCCTGGTCAAGGACCGCATCGCCGACATCATGTTCCAACAGATGCTCCTACGCCCGTCCGAGTACGACGTGATCGCCACGCCAAACCTGAACGGCGACTACCTCAGCGACGCGGTGGCGGCCGAGGTGGGCGGTGTGGGCATCGCGCCCGGCGCGAACATCGGCGACATCATGGGCGTATTCGAGGCGACGCACGGCACCGCGCCCAAGTACGCCAACCAGGACAAGGTCAACCCCGGCAGCCTGCTGCTTTCGGGCGTGATGATGCTGGATTATATCGGCTGGGGCGAGGCAGCGCGGGCGGTGGAAGAAGCGTACACGAAGACCGTTGCCGATAAGATCGTCACCTACGATTTCGCCCGCCAGATGGAAGGAGCGAAGGAGGTCAGGACTTCCGAGTTCGCCTCCGCGATCATCGAACGATTGTGATAGACAAGATGCCTTTTTGCGAAGAATCCGATGTGCACCAACGACAAAGAACGGATTCTTCGCTGGATATTCGCCGTCCCGAGATAGCTGGGGTCCCCCCGCTGCCTGGAAACTGTCAGCACGGATCCTTCGGCCTGACACCCTTGCGTCGCCAACCGCGGTCAGGGACTCGGCCTCAGGATGACACTGCCGGTTTCTTGCATGGAGACATGCCGCCTGCGCGGCATGGGTAACTCAGCATGACATCGCGAAGTTATTCGCGCAAAACGCTGTATCGCACCTTTGCGGCGGTTTGGGCTCGAAGACTCCGTATGGTATGATATTTCCTGGTTCGTCGGATGCCACACGACGTGCTCTGTACTTGATTAATTTTTCTGAGGTCTTATTCGATTGATCGCAACGAAGCTATCAGTGGCGATGTTGCCACTTACGGCTGCCGTTGAGCGGGCGGAGGACGCGTCTGCTCAATCTGGCTGGTCATTGCCTCGCGGCGGTGCCTTCCGCGACTACGAGCGGCCCGGCACCGCTACCTTCTTTCTGACGGCCCCTGCCAAGCCGGCTGTGCACCTGGCTGGCGACTTCAATGGATGGGAACCGCGTTCTATTCCCATGGAAACCGACGGCAACGACCTCTTCTGGGTCACCATTCCCCTGCGTGGACCCGCATACTATCGTTTTGTCGTGACCGTGGATGGCTCGGGCCAGCGCGTCTGGGTGGCCGACCCGTACGCGCGTGAGATCCGCTGGGATCGCGAGGGGCCGAAGGCTTTCCTGGCCGACGAACCGCCTTACACCTGGGGCGATCAGGCGTGGCAGCGTCCGCCCCTCCGGGATCTGACGATCTATGAGCTGAGCGTGCGCGACTTCTCGGGCGAGAAGCGCGGCGGCGGGGAACGGTTCGGCGATCTCGACGGCGTGCGGGCCAGGCTGGGCCACTTCCAGCGGCTGGGTATCAACGCCATCGAGCTGATGCCGGTCAGCGAGTTTCCCGGCGACAGTTCGTGGGGCTACAATCCGGTCTTTTACATGGCGCCGAAGTGGCTCTACGGGCGGCCGGCGCAGTTGAAGCGGTTGGTAGACGAGGCTCATCAGTGCGGCATTGCCGTCATCATTGATATGGTGTTCAACCATGCCTGGGGCGATCATCCTTACTACCGGATGTATTCGCCGATGTACACGCCGGACGGCAGGCCCCTGCCCGATCTCAATCCCTTCTTCCATCACCCGGAGAACGGGCATGCCAACTGCTGGGGTGGGGTGGACTGGGATCACGCTTCACCTTACACGCTGGCCTACATGCAGGATGTGGTACGTTTCTGGCTGGAAGTGTACCACGTGGACGGGTTCCGGTTCGACTGGGTGGGCGGCGTGGAATGGGATCCCTGGCAGCCACACCGTGAAGGTTTCGATCCGCACTACGGCATCGCGCCCATCGCCCGCGCGGCTCGCGAGACGGCCCCAGACTGTTATCTCATCGGCGAGTATTGGCCGATCGCCGGCGCGCATCCGGCCAAGACGGCCGCCCGTTTGGTGCGCGAGACCGAGGTCGACGCCGTGTGGAACGGCGCGTTTCATCACGCTTTGGAGAACTGCCTCACGCAGACCTGGCAATGGGAATGCCAGGATCTTCCACTCGCCTTGGGAGGCTTCCGGGCGCAAGGCTTCGAGCGGGCCGATCAGGTCGTGAACTACGTGGTGAGCCACGACGAACGTCGCCCGGAGCACGAGATCCAGTTTTGGGGCGAGCATATCCGGCTTGCCGGGCAGTCGAAAGACGGTCCACGGAGGTCAGAGTCCCGCTGGGAGCTGGCTATGCGGAAGGCCCGACTGGGGCTCATCGCGCTGGTGACATCGCCCGGCATCCCGATGTTGCTCGCCGGGCAGGAATTCGGTGAAGATAGCCCGCGCACGATCGAGTTCTGGCCGTTGGATTGGAAAAAGCTCGCTTTACCGGAAGGCGAGGCCCAGTTCGACTTCTACCGCCGGGCGCTGCGGCTGCGCCACGCGCATCCCGCGCTCCGCTCGGACTTCGTCGAGTATTACGGCGACGATTTCGTTCGCTGGAAAGTGCTGCGCTACAAGCGCTGGGATGGCGCCGGCGACGTTGCGGTGGTCGGCCTGAACTTCGACAACACTGCCCAGAAGGTGGGGTTGGGGTTCCCGCACAATGGCCGCTGGGTAGAGGCGTTTTCCGGCGAGGTGTTCGCCGTGTCAGGCTACTGGCACGATTTTTGCCTGCCGCCGTGGGAAGCGGTGGTGTTGGTTCCCGCCGCAGGTCACTGAACGCGGCAGGCACCCGGCTTTGTGCGCTGTTTGACGAAGGGCTTTGCGACAGTTATAATCTGTGCTATCGTTCCTCAAGTCAGCCGTGCTTTCATCCTTAAGGGATAACGAGTCAGTTCATGGCAAGGAGGCTTCCTGGATGACCGAGCAGATATCCTCGAATCCCGAGGAACTGGGCCGACGAAAATTCCTGACAGGGATTATCGGCATCGTTGCCGGCGCTGTTGCCACCCTGGTTGGACTGCCGGCCATCGGATACATCATCTCCCCAGGCGTCAAACAACAGAAACAAGAGCAGTGGCTCACTCTTGGCCCCGTCAGCGGCCTGACACCGGGCACCCCAGCCGGTTTCCCCTACTCGCAGACGATCCAGGATGGCTGGGTCCAGTCCAGCCAATCCGGCGTGGCCTACGCGGTCACCCAAGACGGTCAGAATGTCAAGGTGTTCTCGAACGTTTGCACACACCTGAGTTGTCGCGTCACCTGGCAGCCGGAGCGCAATGCGTTCGTCTGCCCGTGCCATGATGGGGTGTTTGGCCTGGAAGGCAACGTGATTGCGGGCCCCCCGCCCCGGCCGTTGGATCAGTTCCAGACCAAGATCGAAAACGGCCAAGTCATGATCCTGCTGGAGGCATAGCCGTGGCGACGAGTCCTACTCCCCAGCCTGGCCGCGGCCAGACACTCTTCGAGTGGCTTGATGAACGCGCCGGCTTGACCACGATCTGGAAGACCACGCTGGCGCGCCTGGTGCCCAAAACCAACTGGTTCTACACGTTCGGCAGCGCGAGCTTGATCCTTGCCATGCTGCAAGGCATCACCGGCATGTTGTTGACGCTCTACTATGTGCCCACACCGGACCACGCGTACGACAGCATTCAGTACATTATGAATGATCTGGCGTTCGGCTGGTTGATCCGCGGGATGCATCACTGGGGTGCCACGTTACTGATCATCGTGGTTTTCCTCCATATGCTAAAATCCTACTTCGTTGGCGCGTACAAATACCCGCGGGAGATCACATGGCTCACCGGCGGGGTTCTGTTGCTCGTCGTGCTGGTGATGGGATTCAGCGGCTACCTGTTGCCGTGGAATCAGAGATCGTACTGGGCCACATCCGTGGGCACCAGCGTTGTCGGTGCGGTGCCGCTGATTGGGCCGTTCCTTGAACGGGTCGTGCGTGGCGGTCAGGAGGTCGGCGCCGTCACGTTGGCGCGCTTCTACGGCCTGCACATCTGGTGGGTGCCGATCATTGTCCTTGCTATGATCGGCGTGCACTTGTATCTCGTCATCCGCATCGGCATCACGTCGCCGCCCGAACGTGACGAGTAACAACGTGTTGCGTTGGAGATGATCTGGCACAGGACACGCAACACGCAACACGCAACACGCAACACGCAACACGCAACACGCAACACGCAACACGCAACACGTAATCCCGAGGGAGCCTCCCGTGAACGAAGAACAAAAGAAACGCTACCTCGAACGTTACAAAGAGAAGAAGGCCAACGGCGAGATGTTCTTCCCGGACACCATCGCCAAGGATGCCGTCGTCTCGCTGGGCATTTTTGTGCTGCTTATCCTGCTGGCGGTGATGGTGGGCGTGCCCAGCGAGCCACCGGCTAATCCTGCGGATGCGAGCTACATTCCACGGCCGGAGTGGTACTTCCTGTGGGCCTTCCAACTGCTCAAGTACTTTCCGGGCAAGATCGAGGGCATAGGTATCGTGGCGTTGGGCCTGGCGATCGTCGTGGGGCTGTTCGGCTTGCCGTTCTTCGATCGCAACCCCAAACGGCATCCATTCAACCGGCCCGTCGCGACCGCGGTGATGTGCTTGATCGTCGTGGGGCTGGTGTTTCTTACCATCCAGGCTGTGGTCACGACGCCTCAGCAGGCTGAGGCCATCAACGTGGGAGGCGACTTGCAAAGCCGGATCACGGCGGGCAGCCAACTCTACGCGCAGTACTGTGCGGAATGCCACGGCAAGGACGGCGAAGGCGGCGAGATCAAGAACCAGCCGGGCGAGTTCACTGCGCCGCTGAACGACCAGGACTTCCTGACCACGCATACGCGCAATACCCTGACGCAAGTTATCGATTATGGCTGGCAATCGAGAGGCATGCCGCCGTTCGGCCTGAGCTATGGCGGACAACTGACCGCCCCCGATATCGGCGCTCTTACGGACTTCCTTGAGTCATGGTACGTTGCGCCCGTCCCCGGGGCCGCCGCGGAGGCCAGCGCGGCCGCGCTGGCGCAGATCACCAACCCTGGCTTCTCCAACGATGTCAAACCGATCCTCGACAAGCGCTGTGCGAGTTGTCATGGCGCGCGCAAGAAGGGCGGCTACAGCGTGGCCGACTACGATTCGGTGCTGCACAGCGGCGACCATGCGCCCGTCATCACGCCCGGCGATGCGGCCAATAGCAAGCTGGATCAGATGCTGCATGGGATCAAGACCGATGCCGGCGGGCAGATGCCGCCCAGCGGCCCGTTGCAGGATGAACAGATCAAGTTGATCGAACGTTGGATCAATCAGGGGGCACAGAATAACTGACGATGGATGATAGACGATGGACGATAGACGATGGACGATAGTCCACGGTCAATGGTCCATCGTCCCAACCGGAGGAATCATGAGCAAACTCTCCCGTGTCACGTTACCACAGGCTCTCGGCTACCGCGGCGGTCAGCCGATGGTTGCCTGGTTGTTGCACCGGATTAGCGCGCTGGGCATCCTGATCTTCGTCTCGGCGCACATCATCATGGGGTTCTTCCTGTACGCGACGACAGGCGGCGTGATGAACAACGTCGCCAATGCCGTGACGAACGTCTACGAGGCGGTGCCGACACAGGTATTCGTGCTGTTCTGCGTGCTCTACCACGGCTTGAACGGCCTGCGCATCGTGATCCTCGACATGTGGCCGTCGCTGCATCGCTTCAAGCGGGAAGCCATGTGGGTGCAGTGGGCGCTGTTTCTGCCGCTGTTCCTGTTGCCGGCATTCCTGATCGCGACCGGTTACAAGTTGTAAAACACCGTACATCGGTTTACCGTTGTACGCCTGAGGAGGCGGATATGGCAACACAAGGGATCACACCACGACAGGTGCATCCGGGCGGCAGCAAGTTTGAAGTCTACATGTGGTTTTACATGCGTATCAGTGGCGTTTTGATGCTGCTAATGGGTGCTTTCGGCCTCGTTTACGCCAACCTGGTGGGGGGTTACGGCAATCTGGATGCCGGCGCCGAGATGCGGTGGACGTTTTTCCCCATCTCTTTTCACGTTCAATCCAGCAAGGTCGAGGTGACGCCGAACTTCTCGAATCCTTTCTGGCAGGTGTACGCCTTTCTGCTGATCGGGTTCGCTGCGGTCCACGCTTACAACGGCTTACGGGCGATCCTGAAGGATTACGTGCGGCATCCGTTGCTGTTGAACTGGCTGCAGTGGCTGTTCGCTGTCCTTTGGGCTTTCATGCTGGGGGCGGCGATTTACATCATCTTCGTCTTCAGCGCCCAATGAGCGGACCGTCAGCACGAGCCGTTTTCACGAGTCGCTTCCACGAAAGGAGCGTGTACTGAACCATGCTTCATCGCTATGATGTGATTGTTATCGGCGCTGGTGGCGCCGGGCTGATGGCGGCGCTATACGCGTCCAGGGGCGCCAAGACCGCCGTGATCAGTAAGCTCTATCCTACCCGCTCGCATACCGGCACGGCTCAAGGCGGCATCGGTGCGGCGCTGGGCAACATGGAAGAGGATCATCCTGAATGGCATATCTTTGATACCATCAAAGGGTCAGATTACCTGGCCGACCAGGACGCGGTGAAGGTGCTGTGTGAGGAAGCCGTGGGGATGGTCTATGATCTGGAGCACATGGGCCTGCCTTTCGACCGCACCCCCGAAGGCCGGATCGCGCAACGGCCGTTCGGTGGCCACACCAACAATGTCACCAAGAAGCCGGTACGGAGGGCATGTCATGCTGCTGACCGCACGGGGCACATGATCCTCCAGACGCTTTACCAGCAATGCATTAAGAACAACGTCACTTTCTTCGACGAGTACCAGGTGGTAGACCTGCTGGTAAACGATGATGGACAGGTGGCCGGCGTTGTCGCCATACACATCGACAGCGGCGAGCTGCACACCTTCCACGCCAAGGCGACCGTCTTCGCGACCGGCGGCTTCGGGCGCATCTGGAAGATCACCTCCAATGCCTACGCGCTGACGGGCGACGGGGTGGCGGTAGCTTATCGCGGAGGTGTGCCGCTGGAAGATATGGAGTTTTATCAGTTCCATCCCACGGGCATCCTGAACCTCGGCATTCTGCTCACCGAAGGCGTGCGCGGAGAAGGGGGGGTCCTGGTCAACGGGGAGGGCGAGCGCTTCATGCCCAGGTATGCGCCGACGGTCAAGGATCTGGCCTCGCGCGACGTGGTTTCGCGCGCAATCTACCTGGAAATCCGGGCGGGGCGCGGCATCAAGGGCCAGGATTACGTTTATCTGGACGTGCGGCCGGAGACGGTTAACAGGTACTTCGAGGAGGACGGCATCAAGAACCCCGACGGCACGCCGCGGCGCATCACCGCCGAGGACATCCGGCGCAAGCTGCCCGACATCTCCGACTTTTGCAAGACGTACCTGCAGGTCGATCCGATCAAGCAGCCGATGGCGATCCAGCCGACGGCGCACTATGCGATGGGCGGTATCCCGACCGATGTCCACGGGCAGGTGGTTAATGACCCGCAAAATACGCCGATGGCCGGCTTCTACGCGGCGGGCGAATGCGCCTGCGTCTCGGTGCACGGCGCAAACCGTCTTGGCACGAACTCCCTGGTGGACATCCTGGTGTTTGGCCGGCGAGCGGGTCAGAATGCCGCCATCTACGCCGCCGGGGCCGATTGGCCGGCCCTGCCGCCCAATCCCGAGAGCCGGGCCCGCGCCGAGCTGGAAAGTATCCGCCACAGGACAGGCGGGGAGTCGGTGGCCGATATCCGCAAGGAAATGCGCTCGATAATGATGGACCACGTCGGTGTGTTCCGCACCCAGGAACTGCTCGATGAAGCCATAGCCAGGCTGCAGGCGCTGAAGGAACGCTTCAGCCGCATCGCTATCATGGATAAGGGCCAGCGCTGGAACACCGAGCTGCTTGAGGCGTGGGAGCTCGGGTGCCTGCTCGACCTGGCCGAGGTGACTGCGGTTGCCGCCAGGGAGCGCAAGGAAAGCCGCGGCGCTCACTTCAGGGAAGATTTCCCGAAGCGTGACGATGTCGAGTGGCTCAAGCATTCGCTGGCCTGGCGCGAGTCCGACGGGTCGATTCGCCTCGACTACAAGCCTGTGGTGCTGGGGCTTTACGAGCCCAAAGAGCGCGTATACTAGGATGGGGGCGAGGATGAAAGTCAAGGTCAAAATCCGGCGTTTCAATCCTGAGAAGGACCGCAAGCCGTACTGGGCCGAGTACTCGGTGGAGGCTGCGGCCACCGACCGTATACTCGACGTGCTGGTGCAGATCAAGGGGTATCAGGATGGTTCCCTGACCTTCCGCCGCTCGTGCGCGCATGGCATTTGCGGCTCGGATGCGATGGAGATCAACGGCCACAACCGGTTGGCATGCAAGGTGCTGGTTCAAGACGTGGGCAAGCACATCACGATCGAACCGCTGCGTGGCCTGCCGGTGGTCAAAGACCTGGTGGTCGATATGGAGCCGTTCTTCCGCAAGTACCGACAGATTCAGCCGTTTCTGATCAACGACGACCCGCCTCCGTATACCGAGCGGTTGCAGAGCCCCGAAGCCCGTGCCCGCTTTGACGACACCACCAAATGTATCCTGTGTGCCGCATGCACCACGTCGTGCCCCAGCTTCTGGGCCAACGACAGCTATGTGGGCCCGGCGGCGATCGTGCAGGCGCACCGTTTTATTTTTGACGACCGCGATCAAGGCGCCCAGGTGCGTCTGGCGATCCTGGCCGACGCCGATGGCGTCTGGCGTTGCCGGACGATCTACAACTGCGTTGAGGCCTGCCCGCGCGACATCGATATCACGCGCGCAATCGGCGAGGTGAAGAAGGCGATGCTGACAGGCGTGGTGGAGTGAGCCAATGAAAGGCCTGGGGTAGGGGCACGACCTTGTGTCTGTCACACTCGCTAAGCGATCGTATGATTTCGCCTTGTATCACCAGCGGGGCCTGCCGAGAGAATCTCGACAGGCCCCGCTGGTGTTTTGGCCAGTTCAGTCACCCGGGTTTGGGGTGCTGCGCAGCATCGGAAAATCCGAATAGTACACGCCCAGATAGGATTTCCCCGGGTTATCGGGGTTTTCGCCGAGCGTCACTTTGAGGGCGTCCACACTACCCGCACGCTGAACCTCCAGGGTGACCTGATCGCCCGGTTTGTATTGGCTTAGCACATCGGCCAGGGCGTGGTTCTGATCAATCGGGATGTTGTCAACCGCGGTGATGATGTCACCGACCTTCAAGCCAGCCTGTTCGGCCGGTGTTCCGCTGATAACTTCGCGCACGATGGCCCCATTGATGCCGGTCATTCGAGGGGTCGGCAGGCTCGGCAATTGGGATGGTATCGGCGCCGTACGCTCGATCCCTTGAGAAACCCGCTGGCCGATGAGATATCCGCCTACACCACCGACCAACACTCCCAGGCAGCAACCCAGCAACAGGGTCACGATCCCCGTGATGACCGCGACTGTTACGGTGCGATCCTTGGTTTCCATATCTTTCGCCTCCTCGCAGAGCGTTCTTTGTGGCTTGACCACGAGCCGCTATTCTACCACATCCGGCAAGTCGACGCATCTTCTACAGGAGGCGACTCAGCGCACTTCTGAGCGCAGACGCAGCATCAGTCCGGTCAGGATGGCCGCGCCGAAAAAGCTCAAGGAGAGCAGCACGCGCAACACCCAGACGTCCTGAATGGCCTGGGCGGCGAAAGGCCGAATCATCGAAATGCCCTGAACGACCATCAGGCCGTATCCTATCGCCAGCCAGACCGGCCGCCGGGTATCGACGGCGGTCCTAGAGAGAAAGGCATCGACCATTACGATCAGTGGGAACAAGAGCCAGACGTAATAATGATACCACGTGATCGGTGAGGCGAGAAGCATCACGCTGATGACCAGGGCAAGATCGAGATCCTGCGCCAGCGTAGGATCGGCCGTGCCTTCAGGGCGTCTCCGCAAGGCCCATATGACCGCGGCGATCAGGGCCAGGACGAGGACCAATCGCACGATCGTCAGCCAAGGCGGCACGCCCATGTTTTGCCAGCCGTTCACATCCCCTTGCGTGAACGTGTGCAGCAGGAATCCACTGATCGATTGGTTGTTGAACGCCGGGATGCCTCCGCTCTGCAATTCCGCCCAAACCATCTGGAAGTACGCCAGGTTACCCGCCCAACCGACCGTGAACAGGCTGACCACGAAGAGCGCGACGCTGCTGATCACCGTGCCCGCGACGAACGACCAGTTGCGCCGCCACGCAAAATAGAGCACGAACAGCCCGGGGTAGAACTTCAACGGCACGATGAGGCCAAGCGCAAGTCCGGCGAGGAAGGACCGCTGCCGCCGGAGCAGCCAGTAGCTCAAACAGAAGCACACGAAGATCAACCCCGAGATGTTGCCATGCCACATGTTGTCGAGCACAGGTTGAAAGGCTAATCCCATGAACGCGATCCATGCGACCCGCAAGCCGTTCAGGCGTTGGTTGCCTTGCCACGGCCGCGCCGACCACAACAGCCAGACGCATAGCAGCGCCAACGCGATATTGACGACCAGCCAGACGTACGCCGCCGCGTGGAATTCCAGGCCGGCGAGCGGGCGAAAGATCCAGATATACGCCGGCAAGTAGATCCAGCGCGTGCCCACCGGGCTATCGGCAAAGAAATAACGGCGAAAGTCATCCAGGAACGGTCCGGCATTCGCAAGGAATCCCCCGGCCTCGGCAAAATCGGTGAGCGCCGGCACATTTCCGGCGGCCAGCAACCGTCCGGCAACGTGGTACGGCAGAAAATCGATGCCGAAGACGGGGTCATTGATGGTGTTCACGCCGTAGTAGACGAAGAAGGCGATGGCGAACGCGATCAGCAAGACCGCCGTCAGCCGTAATGCCGTGTCCTGACTTTGATCGGATGTTTTGGATATCATGGCCGGCCTCCTCATCAATCCCGTGCTATAGATAGACATTAGGGCAGTTTCTCATGCCGGGTGCGGCGCCACGGCAGGTGAGAACGGCTCACCACCAAGACACAAAGACACTAAGGACCCGCAACGAAATAAGTGTCGCATCGTCGTTACTCAGCCAGAGCGAAGCATCCTGAGCGGAGTGGCGGTGCCTCCTGAGCGCAGCGCAGCGCAGTCGAAGGACCCGCCACGTAGTCGAAGGATGCGAAGCGGTCGCCCAAGGCCGTATCCTTCGACTTCACTCCGCCGCCCGAACGGCTGGGCGGCTCCGTTCCGCTCAGGATGCTAACTTCGGGTAATGGGCCGAGATGTAGCACTTATTCCGTGACGACTCCTAAGGGCACAAGGAATTGGAAGGGCTTTGTGTCCTTCGTGCCTTGGAGCCTTTGTGGTGAGCGGGCGATTTTCAAGGCAGATGTCCATGCCGCGCGGCACCACGACCCATGAAAATGTCACGCAGAGGTTGAAGAACTTTGGGAGGCGACTTTGCCCCCCAAAGCCCGACTTTCCCGAACGCGGGTTTGTCTATTGCTTGCGGAACGTGAGCTGCCCGCTCTCGCTCCCGCGGGTCCACGAGCCGGTGATCGTCTGACCATCCTCGCTTGCGGTGCCATTAAAGTAAAGCGGCGGCTGGCCGGGGATCGAGCCGGGCACTGTGATCGTCAGACTCCGGTTGCTGTCGAGCAGGCCTTCGGTGAACTCGGTGATCTCCGGTGCACCCTGGGTGATCTTGATCCAACGTCCGCGATAGCCGCACGGCAGTTGCATACAACCCATCGCCTCTTCCAGTGCCATCGTGTAGCCCTGGGCGCTCCAGTTGCCGGTCAGGTTGACCCGCTGCGGGACGGCGGTCGGCTGCGGCTGGATGACGGTGATCGTCACCTGCGCGGTGCGGGTGTTGCCGCCACAGTAGGCGTAGAGCGTGTAGGTGGTCGTCTGGTTCGGCGCGACCGTGTGATCGCCCGGCGTGGCGACCCCGCCGATGCCATTATCAATCTCCACGCGCTCCGCGTTCGAGACCAGCCCCCAGCGCAGAGTGGTGGACTCCCCGCGGTTGATCGTGGTGCGGTCCGCGCCGAAGCTGGAGATGACCGGGATGCACGGGACGGGGGTCGGCGCGACGGTGACGATGTTGACCGTCAGCACCGGCGCGGTAGTGAAGGCCGCGGCCTTCGGGTCGCGGAGCTGCCACTGGCCCGCGTGGCTGCCCGGTTGGGCCGGCGCGGCCATCGAGATCGTCAGGGTCGCGGCGCCGCCCGGCGCGGTGTCGGGCAGGGCCACTGTGCTCACGCTGGTCATCCGCTCGCCGCCGGTCCAGATGAGCTGGTAGGCGTTGTTCCACGGGCAGTTGCCGTCGTTGCGGATGGTCCAGCTCTTGTTGAACTGCTGGCCCGGCTGGAATTGTGTGCCGTCCGGGATCATTTCGTTGACGAAGGTCGCCACGTTCCGGCACGGGACCGGCGACGGCGGGACGGTCGGCGGGACCGCAGTGGCCGTGGCGGTCGGCGCAGGTTGGGTCGCGGTGGGGGCGGCGGTCGGCGCGACCGTACCGGTCACAACCTGGGTGGGCGCCGCGGTCCCCGCGGGGAAGGCTGTCGCACTCGGCGCGACCGTGGGGGTGGCGCCGGCCGGTGTGGGCGCGGCCACGACGACGATCGCGATGGACGCCCGATCGCCGGCCATCTTGTCCTTGTTGAGCGCCTGCACGCTGACCACGTGCTGGCCCGGCCCGGTCGCCGTCCACTTCTGGATCACGGTGTATGACATCTGCGGCCCGCCCGGCGCCTGGTCGCTGTGGACCACCTGGCCGTCCACGAGCAGGTCCACCTGGACGATTCCCCGCGGGTCGGCCGAGGTGGACTGGACCGCCAACTCCTTGCCCTCGGTCACGGTGCTGTTGCTGGCCGGCGAGTCAATCTTGGTGGCCGGCTTGCCGGGCGGCGTCGGCGCGACGCAGGCCGCGAGAGCGAACGTCGCGATGAGCAGCAGCGCGAGCAAATGGAGTATGGGGTGTTTCATGGGTTGCCTCCTATACTTCTTCAGATGCAGACCCGACAGGGCCGCAAAGACCTGTCGGGTCTGCAGTTGCACCTATGAGCTGCCTTTTAGCTCCAAGGGCAGGTACAGGCGGTAAAACGGCAGGGAAATGGTCTTGTGAGCCCGGTTGTCGGTGGAGATGTCCTCCTCATCGGCCTGGTAGCCGAGGACCACCCAGATGTCGTGCGTCCCCCACACGCCGGCCGTATTCCACGGGATGTCCACCGTGGCAGTGGTGCCGGCCGCGATCAGATAGACCAGATCCCCGCCGATGAACTTGCCGCCCCGCCGCGGGTCGCCGTCATAGAACATCACGGTCACGCGGGTGTAGGTGTTGCCTTGCGCTCGGACTGTAGCGCTGATGTGCACCGTCTGGCCCTGGATCGGCGTCGCGGGATCGAACGTGATGTCCTCCGGGGCGATGGACAGGGTGGAGGGCCGGGTCGGCGCGGCGACCGCTTTCACCGGCAGGATCGCGTATGCTTTGTTGTTGTCGGTATGCATCTCCGGGACAGGCGTGTTCGGATCAATCCGGGCGTAGATGTTCAAGCTCTGGTTCGCGTGCCCGCTCGTGTTGAAGGAGGCCACAACGCTGGCCGCGGATTGCGGGTTCAGTTGCGCGATGGTCCGCTGGGCGAACTGGGTGCCCCCTGCATCGGGGTCGCCGTTGTAGAGGCGGACCACGACGTTGTCGACGCCGACCAGGCTGTAGTTGCGGACCTTGGCCGTCACCGTCACGTGCTGCCCCGCGGTGGGCGACGGCGGGTCGAAGGTGATCTCCTTGCTCAGCAGGCTATAGGCGTCTGGCGGGTCGTTGTACTTCCAGGGCAGGTTGAAGGCCGGGTCCGGCTTGTCGTAGGTGTTCTGCCACCAGGTGGCTGGCTGAGCTGTGAGCGGCTGCACCTGGTAGTCCAGTTCCAGATGCCCATCCGGCTTGGCCCAGTAGAAGTAGGGGGCCACACGGTAGGAATAGCGTGCGTCACTAATTGGGTCGAAGTGGACATGGATCGAGGTATCGTTCTCAAAACTGACATCGAGCGTGGAGACCTGGCCCTGGCTGTAGGTGCCGGACGCCTTGAAGCCAGGCAGCTCAACGCTGGCATCCAGATCCAGGTGACTGGATTGCTTGGTGCTGTCGTTCTGGACGTCCGACCACGAGAGCCACTGTTCGAAGGCGTTGCTTCCCAGGTAGACCGGTGTGCCGATCTTGATCGTGCTGCTGATGTCGCCAGGCGCCTGCAGCGAGTAGGAGAGCGCATTGTGGTTCTCGTGGTTTGGCATGTAGTCCGAGAGCGGGTTTCGACCGTCAATGAAGACGGTCTGCGTGGCCTCGCAATTGCTGGAGCAGGTGGGGTCTACCTTCCGGGGGAAGACCACCAGGATGTGCCCTTGCACCAGGTCGGAGGAGTCGCTGTAGACCGGGTATTCCCAGACATCGTAGTCGGTTTCGGTGCGCAGGATGCCGTCATCGCTTTGGACAGTGGCGTTCTGGCCAAATTCCATCGACGCGAACGAGGTGGTCGTCTTTTCGAAGCCCTGCCCATAAGAGGCGCCGAGGCTGACGTCAATGATATCGAAGAAGCTGTGGCTCACTTCGCTCGAGATGCCCCAGTCGCGGGTGACGGTCAGCCCCATGGTCGTGCTGGTTTTCTGCACGTTCTCGTAGCCCGCGTAGGTATTGGTGTTGTTGTTCACGTCGTAGGTCGTGCCGTCGATCACATCGTAGTGCTTGGGCGGCTCGTTGATGACGGCAATCGGCTTCAGGGCCTGCACCACGCTGGAGTAGGTGGGCGTACCTACGCGCACGCTGTCTGCATTGAGATCCCCCAGTGCCAGCGCGATATTGCTCCTGGGCGCCGCCGCTCCCATGTCTTTCTGGCCCTTGGCGGTGATCGACCCCAGGTCGGTGGCTACCTGCAAGACCTGGGCGTAGTTCTCCTGGTGGGAAGGGTTCCACGGATCATCCCACTGCGCCCAGGCCACGACGGTCTCGGCTCTCAGGTCCCGGTTCAGATCCCCAACAGCCAGGGATCCTTCCCTTGTATAGTTGACAGACTTGGACCAGTAGGCTTTGGCGGACAGACCCAGGTTGCTGCCTGAGGCAAAGACCTGGACCAAGAGCCCGTTGCCCGAATGGCAGGTGTAGACGATCTCGTCTATCCCGTCGGTGTTGAAGTCGCCGACAGCCACGTATGAGGAGCCGCTTGAGGACCGGTAACAACCCCAACCCTGTTTGGATTTCTCTGTAAGTGAGCTCAGATCTTGGGCGACCTGCAGGATGCGGAGGTTGTTCCCGTCGCCGACCGCGATCTCATCCTTGCCATCGCCGTTGAAATCGCCGGTGGCGACGGAATTCTGCCCGCCACCGTCTCCCTTCCACTTGGCTTCAGCGGAAAGATTGCCCTGAGCATCCACATCGTAGACCTTGACGGCCGCCCAGTTCCCCAGGTCTGTCCAGGCCAGGACGACCTCGGCACGGCCATCGCCGTCGAAGTCGCCTGTGGCCACGTCCAGATCGCCGTTGGCCAGCTTCTCATCATAGAGCTTGCCTTTGGCGGCCGGATGGATGCCGCCCTGGGGATCGTAGACCTTGAGGTTGGCCCAACTGTCACCACCCAACCAGGCCATGACGATCTCATCCTGGCCATCCCCGTCGAAATCGCCTGTGGCCACCTGGGGAGCATAGACGATTGCCTGTTCACCGGTGTCGAAAGCATAGTGGACGGTGTGGAGACCATCCTCAAGGTACCCCACGTCCATCTCTGCCTCATTGTTGTTTGTCCAGGCGACCACGAAATCGTCCAGGGCATCCCCGGTGAAGTTTCCAGTTGCCGCGGCCGACTTATCGCCGGTACCTTCGCTTGCGGCGGTTATGGGCGTGGGCGCATCCAGGTTACTGTCCACATCATAGGCCTGCCACTGGGTGGTCGTCCCGGTGGAGGCCCGCGAGGTCACGAAGATCTCGTCATCCTCTGCCAGCCGGTAGTTGCCCGACAGGGGATCGGTGGCCGCGCCTTGCGCCTGGGCTTCGGCCAGACGCACGTCCAGATTCGAGGTCTTGGCCAGATGGCCCACACGGTGGTGGGACAGGATAGGCGGCGCGCCGAACTGTGGCGCGCCGGCGTCGGGCGCGGGCACGCCGGCCAGCGTGGGCCGGCTGCTCGCGGCCAGGCAGAGGGCTGCGATCAGCCCGATCAACGTGAGCCAGAAGAAAACGCTTCTCATTTTGCTTGCTCCTTTCGCTGAGATGGACAAGATTCATTCTGGCGTTACGACCGGCGGGGGGCCGTCGTCCGAATAGACTATTGCTGCTCCAGGCAGCGCGCGAAATAATCGGCGCTGGCTGACAGGCAGGTGATCAGCCCGTCACCCTCGTAGTGGTGGTCTTCGTTGGGTAGCGGGACAAAATCGAACGGCTTGTCGGCACTCATCAGCGCCTGGATAAAGTTCACCGTGCTTTGCAGGTGGACGTTCGTATCGGCCAGGCCATGGATCAGCAGCGGCCGGGCCTTGATCTGGCTGGCTCTGGCGACGAGGTCCGTCGCTGCGTAGCCTGCCGGGTTTTGGGTCGGGGTTCCCATGTACCGTTCGGTATAGATGGTGTCGTAGTAGGCCCAGTTGGTGGGCGCCGAGCCGGCGACACCGCAGCGAAAGACGTCCGGCGCGTGGATGAGGGCGTACAGGGTCAGGTACCCGCCGAACGATTTGCCGTCGACGCCGATCCGGCTCGCGTCCACGTACGGCAGCGAGCGCAGGTACTCCACACCGGCCAGTTGGTCGTCCAGGGCGGCCGGGCCGAGCTGCCTGGCGATGGGCGTCTCGAAGGCGTGCCCGCGGCCGAAAGTCCCTCGGTTGTCGAGCCGCCACACGATGAACCCCTTTTGCGTATAGAGCACGTCGCGCTCGATGTGGTTGAAGATGCTGGTAGCGCCGTACCGGTTCGATACCATCTGCAAGGTGGGGCCGCCGTACCAGTGGATGACCACCGGGTATTTCCGTTGCGGGTCAAAGTTCTCCGGCTTGACGATCTGCGCGTACAGGTCCACCCCGTCGTGGGCTTGAATTTTCAGAAACTCGCGCGTGAACTTGGGCATCTGCACCGAGGGTCCGGCGCACTGGCCCAGCACCCCCACCCGGGTCCCGTCCGCCTTGAGGATCCACGTGACCGGCGGAGTCGAAACGTCGGAGAACTGATCTATCAGGTATTGCCCATCGCCGGAGAGGGCGCCGAAGTGGAACCCCGCCTGCTGCGACACCTGCTCCAACTTGCCGCTGGCGATGTCCCGCCGGTAGATTTGCCGTTCCAGCGGACTGTTCTTCGTGGTGGAGAAATATGCCCAGGTGCCGGAAGGGTCCACGTAGACTGGCTTTCCCGGGATGAGCAGGTTCCACGCCGGGGTGTCAATCAGCCAGTCCCCCTGGGTCAGTTGCCGGATCAGCTCGCCCTGCCGCGAGTACAGGTACAGGTGCATGAAGCCGTCGCGCTCGGACAGCCAGAGGAACTGTTGCCCATCGCCCAGGAATACGGGAGGCGCGTAGGAGTTCTCGTTGATCCAGTACGGGTCCGTTTCCTGGATGATGGTGCGCCCCACGCTGGTGGACGGGTTCCAGGCTCGTAGCTCGAGGGCAGAGCTGCCGCGCTTGACCGTGACGTAGATCGCTTCCTGGGAATCCGGGAACCAGGCGAAGAATGGCAGGATGTACTCGGCGTCGGCGGGCAGGGGGACCTGGGTGCGCTGGCCTGCGTCGAGGGCGAGCACGTGGAGGGAGGGCTTCGGGTTCGGGCTGCCCGCCACCGGATACCGGGTAAAGCTGAGCGTGGGCGGCACCGGGCGGAAGTCGGTGACCAGGTGGTTTTGGACGGCGCCTTCGTCCAGGCGCAAGTAGATCAGCCATTTGCCATCGGGCGACCAGGCGTAGGCCGGCTGCGCGGCGCGGGTCGCCAGCTCCTCGTTGTATACCCAATCGAGGTTCCCGTTGAAGACGGTCTCGCTCCCATCGGTGGTGAGACGCTGTGTCTGGCCGTCGCTCAGGCGGACGGTGTACAGGTCATTGTCCTGCACGAACGAGATGTGCGTGCCGGAAGGTGAGAACATCAAGCTGGTCTTGCGGCCGCTGCCTCCAGCGAGGGGCTTCAACTCGCCCGTTTTCGCGTTGAGCAGCCAGAGCGACTTTTCGCCCGTGAGCAACAGAGCATCCCCTTGCGGCGACCACTGAGCCGAGGACACATCAATCTCGTCGCTGTTGCCAGAAGGATCGAGAAGGACTCGCCTGGCGCCGGTCGCCGCATCGTAGAGCCACAGCACGTCGTGCCCGTCCCGAGGTTCCACGTACGCCAGCATGGCTCCGACCGGACTCCAGTTGAAGCTGGATGGGCCAGGCCCCATCAGGGCGTTCGGTGCTACGAGCATCCGCGCTGTCAGGCCACCGGTTTTCAGCTCTGGAGTCGCCGTGGGCGGCACCGGCACGCAGCCGCCGGTGCCGATGAGAACCAGGGCCAGCGTGAGCAGGAGACACCATTGCACGCTGTGGAAATTCTTCATCTTTTCCTCCTGGTTGTGGTGGATCGTTTTGTCTTCCGTGCAGCATGACGATGGGTAGGCGCTAGGGTGGCGCGATCTCGTACCAGATCTCCGCGATGAAGCCCTGCTTGACGATTTCCGGCGCGCCGCTCTTGCAGCGCCACTCGTACACCGTAGCGCGGCCGGCCGCGGCGGCGGGGACCACTTCGGCCGCGGGGTTCGCCTTGCAGTAGTCCACGATCCTCGCATTAGGCGTCTTGCTCGTGTCGACTTTCTCGCCGCACGGCAGGTTGGCGCCCACGAAGCAGGCCAGCACCTTGCCGTCCGCGCAGCGCCACGTCGTCCCGTCCACGAACGGCTGGAGCGGAACATCGTCCTTTGTGCCAAGCGCGGCGCACGGCCCATGAAAATGTCATGCTGATGTCACGCAGAGCGTGAGCGGGTTTACCACTCAAGGTGCGTTGCGGCGAATGACCAGCGAAGCATCTCCTTCGTGCGGCCACGGATTCTTCGCTGGTGGCATGCCGCAACGTGACTCACGGGGTTAACCCGCTCAGAGTGACAGGCGGTAATTTCATTTCCAGGGCAGTTACTCATGCCGGGCGCGGCGCCACGGTGCATGAGAAGGTGACTACCATCGTCTATGATCAATCGTCCATCGTCGTTCTCAGGGCAGATTGTCATTCTGAGCGGGTTAACGAGTTGGCTCGCGTTACGGCGAACCGCCAGCGAAGAATCTCTCGTGCGGCCACGGATTCTTCGCTGGTGGCATGTCGTAACGGTGCTCACGGAGTTAACCCGCTCAGAATGACGGCCGATAGTGCCATTTTCAGGGCAAAATGCCTGGTACGCTCGCAGGTTACGGCGTCGCCGCGGGCTGGCCCGGCTTGCACTCCCCGCGCATCAGGGCCCATTCCTCGCACTCGCTGCCGTCGGCGAACTTGCAGTAGCCGACCTGGCCGCCGCTGGCGTCCGTGCGGATGTCGAGCGTGCCACCCTGCTTGATACAGTTCTCCGAGGCCGGGTTGGCGATGCCCGCGGCCGTGGATTGGCCCGGCTTGCATTCCCCGCGCATCAAAGCCCATTCCTCGCACTCGCTGCCGTCGGCGAACTTGCAGTAGCCGACCTCGCCGCCGCTGGCATCCTTGCGGATGTCGAGCGTGCCGCCCTGCTTGATACAGTTCTCTGAGGCCGGGTTGGGTATACCCACGGGTGTTGGTGTCGGAGCGGGCACCGGCACACAGGCCGCCAGCAAAGCCAGGACAGTCAGTAACACGAAGAACACCATGATTTGCTGTTTCATGTCTGTTGCTCCTTTAAAGCCTTGCGTCAAGTGCCACGCACCTCGAAGGTGCGTGGCACTTTTTAGCTACTGGTTCCTCATCACGATGGGCAGATAGAGCTTAGGGAAGGCCGGGGCGACCACCGCGCCGGCGCTCAGCGGATCGGAGACGGTGAGCGGGTGCTCCGGCGTGCTGGCCGCGAGACCGGCCGCGCTGGCTGCCGTGACGCCGACGTCGCCGGCGAGCAGAAGCTCGTATCGACTGTCGCCCTCGGCTTTGACCTCGACCAGGTACAGGCCCCCTTCGGTCGCCGAGAAGCTTACCGCATCCACCGGGCCGTTCCCTGCGGCTGCATAGTCGGGCCGGAAGCCGCTGCGCGGCTGCCAGACGTAGAGGTCAGGGTCACCGGTCAAGGTCGCCGCGCCGAAGATCGCCTGATCGCCGCGTAACAGCCGGAAGCGGTACTGCACCCGCTCCCCGTCGGCCAGGAATTGGCTGCCCTGCACCAGGTTGGTGAAGGCCAGGCTGCTCTGATCCAGCGCCGAGATGTTCCAGGCCATATCGGCTCCCCAGGTGCCCAGGTACTTCACGCCGTCGCCCGCCGACAAGGTCCAGTGATAGGTCGCGGCGTAGGGCACCCATCCGCTCTCCTGGGCCACAACCCATTTGCCCGCGGCGCTGTCCCAGGTCCATTCCCGCAGATACATCCGCTGCACGTCCGCGGCGCCGGTCGGCCGGATGCTTAACGTCACATCCGGGCTGTGTGTGACCTGCCCGGACGGGATGGTCAGGAACAGGGGGCCGGGCGGGGTCACGTCCACCCCGGCCGGCAGCGTCGGGTTCACGGCCAGCGTCGCGGTGACTGCGGCCGTGGTCTGTAGCGCGGCGAAGCCGGGCAGCGCATCGGCCGGGCAGTCGGGCGTGATAGGCCACGTACCGAGCGCGGTCAGCGTCAAAGCCAGGTCGGCGGCCGGCGCACCGGCGTCCACCTGCGCGTTGAAGGTGAAGCGGCGCTCGCGGCCCGGCCACACCGTGTCCGCCGGCCAGGCAATCGTGCCGGCGGCTGGATCATAGACGCCGTCCGCCCCGATGGTCTCGGTCAGGACGTGCAGGCCCGCCGGCAGCCGGACCGCGATGGACGCCAGGGTTTCCTGCCAGTTGCTGTTGGGCACGACCAGGGTGACGGTGACCGTCTCGCCTGGACGCACCTGCGGGGGTGTCACCGTCAGCCGGCTGCCGGACAGATCCGGTTGCGCCGTGGGCTGCCAGGCCACCACGGGGCCGAAGTGACGCAACTCCTCGACGCTGCCGGCCCGGTCGCGGGACTGGATCTTGAAGCTATAGCAGCCTGCCCCCAGGTCGGTTGTCGAAGTGTAGGCCCAACGGGTGCCCACGATCTCATTCGCTGCGGTCCACATCTGGTCATTAATCTGGATGCCGACGCCCTGCACTCCCGAAAGTGAGCCGCCGAGCAGGCCGGCCAGGTGCAAGCGCTGGTTGCCCATGGTATCGGTGATCACCTCGGCAGCGCAGCCTCCATCCGGCTCCCAGCAGCCCGGATAGTAGGAGTTGGGCATGTCCAGGTCTATCGCAAACGTGACCGATATCGGCTCGGAGACGTGGCCCACTCCGTCCGTAGCGCGGGCCCACAGCTCAGTGTGACGCGACGCCCTGTCGAAGACCAGCGCCGCGGTGTAAGGCTGCCAGGCCAGGCCGTCGGCGCTGACCTCGATGCCCTGCACGCCGGAGCCGGCTTGTCCTGAGCTTGTCGAAGGATCGGTGGCCGTGACGGTGGCGGTCACAGGTGTCTTGTACCAGCCGCCGTTGTCGACGGGGCGGGGCGGGTTCAGGCTGATCGTGACCTGGGGCGGCCGGGTGTCCACGCGCACCGCGCGGTGGGCGGCCTCGCTCCACTCGCCGCTGGCATCCTTCGCCCGCAAGTGCAGAACCCACAGCCCGTCGGACAGCCCTTCATAGGTGACGGTGTTCGTCAGCCCCAGGCTGACCGGGCTGGGGACGGTGTCGGCCGTGTGATCCAGGTACCAGCGATAGCCGTCCACGGCCGCCGGGTCGCCGGCCGGCTGCGCCCAGTTGAAGACGACCGTGCTGTCGGCATACCAGGCCTCGGGGTCGGGATGGCTGGGGCTGGCGATGACCGGCACGCCGGGCTGGACGGCCGGGCCGGCCATGGGCGCCACCGCCGGGCCGGCAGCTTCCGTGGCGTTCGTGGCCCGGCAGGCCTCGTGGCCCACGCAGGTCACGAAGTAGTCCAGCACCATGGTCGCCTGTTGCACCCCGCTGGCGGAGGTCGTCGTGACCATGTAGGTGTAGGGCACGTACTTGTATTCCTTGTCATAGGGTGAGGCGCCGCCGGGCATCCACGGCAGGCCCTGGCTACTCCCGTCCATGTGCAAGCCATCTTCCCAACTGATGGTGTAGGAATGGCCCTGCTCGAAGCCCACCGTGTGGGTTCCCTCGTAGCCGGCACCGAGGACCATGGCCTCCCCGCCAATCTCGTAGTTGTAGGATTCGCTGGTCTCCGTGGTTTCTTCCTTGAACTGCGTGCGGGTCACCCCCCACTTGGATACCCCGCCGCCCACGCTCACAAAGACCGGCTTTTGGGACTCATCATAGCGCCACAGGACCTTGCCGCTGACGTTCCACCACTGGTCGTAGAGCTGCATGCGGAAATAGTCGGCGGGTTCGGGTTGCGGCTCTGGGGCCTTGATGTCGGTGGGGAACCAATCCACCTCGCCATAGAGCGGCTGCCATTTGCCGACGCGCAGCCAGGCCGCGTTGTCTCCCGCCGGATTATCAACCCAGGAGGCGATCCATTCGGGCCCGGCCGGGTCGTCGATCAGCTCGGCGGAGGCGAGGCCGGCCCCCGCAGTCGAGCTGCCCACCTCGCCCGGGATGCTTTGGCCGGGCGTCCAGGAGGTCGCGGTGGCGGCGCCGGTCAGGTTTTCGCCGATGGCGTAGGCCCACGCGTTTTCCCCGTCGAGCTCGCGCACCCAGGCGGCGATCAGCTCCGGCCGGCTGTTGCCATCCATGTCGTCCAGCGTCAGGCCCAGGCCGGCGTCGTGGTCGCCAAAGATGCCTTCGATCTTTTGGGGGTTGGCCCACCAGTTGCTGGAATTGCCGTTTGCGTCCAGATCCCAACCGACGCGGTAGTAGCCCTGGTTGAGGCCGGGGGAAGCATCGTCGATCCACCCGAAGACCAGATCGGGCCGGCCGTTGCCATTGATGTCAGCAGTGTCCAGGCCGGCGCCATCGGTCGACCAGCCTATCCCGCCAGGGATGGTCTTCTGCTCACTCCAACTCTTGACGTTGCCGTAGACGTCCATGTCCCAGCCGATGCGGTAGTAGACCTGGTTCGCGCCGTCAGGATCGTCCACCCAGGCCAGGATCACGTCCGGCTGATCGTTGTTGTTGATCTTAGCGATCGCCGCGCCGAGCCCGCCGCTGCGCGCGCCCACATAGCCTTCCATGGTCCGGGTATCGCTCCATCCCGCGGCCTTGCCGGTAGCGTCCAGGTCACGGCCGACACGGAAGTGCACCCGTTTGCCGGGCGCGTTGACCCAGGCGAAGAGATAGTCCGGCCGGCCGTTGCCGTCGATGTCGTAGGCGTCTGACCCGGCCGCAAAGCCGCTGCTCTCGCCGATCCAGCCGGGGATCGGTTGTTGGTCCTGCCAGCCGCTGCGGTAGGCGGGCACCCACGACTCGGGGTACATGGTCTGTCCCCCGTCGCTGTTCCAGATGCTCATCAGCTTGGCGTCGGGTTGGGTGCCGACTGGGATGCTGACGCGCGCCAGGCCGGCACCGTCCCGCTTCCGGTACTCGTAGCCATAGTAGGCGACGTCGTTGAGCGTTACCAGCCCATCCTCGGGCGAGGTCCAGCCGGCCTCGGTTTCCACGCTGCTGCCGTGGGCCGAGGATTGGGTGACCGAATGGTCCCACTCCCGGGTGAAGTTAGGACCCAGGATGAATTCCCCGAAGTGGAAGGAGGAATCGAAGGTAGTAGAGCCGCCATAGCTGTTGGTGACGGAGTCCTCCTCCGAGCTGCCGCCCGCGATGGAGGTGCCGTAGCCGACGTCGGTCCCCGGGTTATACTCTTCCCAGTAGGGCGGCCGGCCCACCATGGAGATCAGGTGCGCCTCGTCGAACGCCTGGCACTGGCCTGTATAGTCGGCGTAGAGATTGTTCCCGTCCACATCCCCCAGGGCGACGGCGACCTGCACGGATTTTGAATAGTCGGCGTACATGTCGCGCCACGTGAGCCCATTGTTGTCGGATTCCTTGCAGGGGCACTTGGGGTTGTCGTCCAGGGAGATGACCTCCGTTCTATCGACGTTGTCGATGAGGCTGACCACCACGTTCGCCTTGCCGTCACCGTCGAGGTCGCCGGCGGCCACCGCCAGATAATCCAGGTTTTGCCGATTGCCGCCGCTATTCGCATAGAAGCCGCGAGGTGTGGGCGTGCCAGACTCGGCATCGTAGGTGATGATCTGCATGCGATCCATGCGGTCCATGATCCCGGTGACGATCTCGTCCCAGCCGTCGCCGTCGATGTCGCCGGCGGCCAGTGAGACCCCGTGCACGTCGTCGCGGTAATTGGCGGAATCCTTCCAATAGCCCGTGCTGTTGATCTTGTCCTGCGGCGTCGCGCCGTTGGGGTCATAGATGACGGACATGACCTGGAGATCGCCGTTTCCGTCCGCAAAGCCTACGGCCATGTCGTCCCGGGGATCCCCCTGGAAGTCGCCCACCGCCAGGCTGATGTGTTGGGCGTTGTGCCGCAGCGTGTCGCTCCAGTAGTCCCAACCCAGTTCCTGGAACCCGTCAGGGAAAAACGCGGAGGAGCTGCGCGTGTACTTGAGCACGACGATCTGAAGGTCGCCCCCGCCATCGTTGAAGGCCAGGACGACTTCGTCATCGTAGCCATTGCCGTCCAGGTCGCCCACGGCCACGGCGAGGTCCGACACGTTGGTACGCTGATGGTCAGTGCTGATCCACGCGCTCCTTCCTAACGAAACCCCTCCGTCAGAGGCGCCGTTCGCCATAATCACTTCGAGCTGTTTCTGCGAGTTCCGGAAGGCCACGGCCACCTCGTCGTCGTCATCACCGTAGGCAGCGCCGGTCAAGTTGCCTGCGGCCGCGGCGACCCAATCCACGCTGTCCCCTTTGCAATAGGGCGCGAGGCATGGATCGAGGTTATAGGAGAGATCCCCTTCCCCGGCCTCGGGGTTCTTGATGGCATAGCCCATCAGTTGGGGGTCGTGCTCATTGACGAAGACACCGACCGCTTCGGCCTTGCCGTCGCCGTCGATATCGGCCGCGGCCAGCGCCTGGGACCGAGGCTGGTAAAAGTCGTAGGTGCCGGGGTCCCAGGTCCAATTGTAGGCCAGCCCCTTGTCAGTGGCGCCTTTGTTGTCCAGCTTCTCGACTCTGATGTCCCGGTTCACGTTCGAGGAGACCGTGGCCAGGATCTCATCCTCCTCGACCAGCGTCGCCTTCTGGCCGGTGAGCGGCTTGTTGCAGTCGATCGGATCCACTGCCGGGGACGCGGGAACGCTGGGACGCGGAGACACGGAGACGTTGGGACGCGGGGACGCGGAGACACGGGGACGCGGAGATGTCTCCGCGTCTCCCCCTCTCCGTGTCTCCCCGTCTCCCAGTCTCCCCGTCTGCGCCAGGGCCGGCCCCGCGGGGGAGAGCACCAGCGAAAGCAATACGAGGAGGTTGAACAATGCGGGTAGTGTTCTCTTGCGCGCTTTCATTTTCGTCTCCTTTTTGTTTGCGACTTCACTCTGCCGCCCGTCCTTCGACTGCACTTCGTTTCGCTCACGCGAAGCGTGCCGGGCGGCTCCGTTCCGTTCAAGATGCTCACGGTTTCATGACCAGCGGGAGATAATGATCGTAGTGCGGCTGTTGGAAATTGACGAAATTGACGGAGGTGGATGCCTGGATCGTGCCGCCCAGGCCGTGGGTCGTCGCCGATACATTCGCCGTGCCGATCGTGGCGGAGGTGAGGGTGGCCGTGGCCACACCGCCGCTGGTCACCGCGCGAGGTGAGATCGTGCCCAGGCTGGTGGTGAAGGTCACCAGGGCGCCGTCCGGGACCGGAGCGTTGCTGCTGTCCTTGACGGTGGCCTGGATCGTGACGCGGCCGCCCGCCCCCTGCGTGGGAGGACTGGCCGACAACGGGGTGTTGATCGAGTACGGGGCGCCGGCACGGGACGCCGAGGTATAAGCATCGTCGTTGGGCGTGGGCGTCAGGTTTCCCGCCGACTGGGCCCAGGTATAGTCGGAGCGGGAGACCGCCGCCAGTTGCGCATCGCTCAGCCTGGCCAGGAGCCGGTTCATGCCCAGGCAGGCCTCCCCGCTGCACGCCGCCGGCCCGGCAAAGGCATACGACCAGAAATAGAGATTGTAGGCGGCGCAGTGCTTGCTCATGTCATCCCACTCGTAATCCGGGTGCATGTCTGCCCACAGTATCATCGGTTTGAGGCCCTCATTGGAGTCACCCCAGGGTTCGACGGTCAGGCTCGAAGAGTGGTACCATTCGAACAGCGTCCCTGTGGGCAGCAGTCCGGCGATGTACTCGCGGGACATTTGCGCCGTCGTCTTCCCGCCCAGGTAATCCTTGGCGCCGATGGACCAGTAGGGGTCCAGCAGGGTGACTCGTGTGGGACGCAGCTTTTCGGGCACGGTGCCGGCCTCGATGCCGTCGTCGATCAGCCTGGCCAGGCGCGTCACCATCTGGTTGCCCAGCGAATGGCCGGCCAGGCGGATGTTGCCGCCGGTATAGGCGTACTCGGTCATGGCGGCCAGGTAAGCTTCGTAGAGCAGCTCCCCTGCGCCGGGCGTGCCGGCGGGCGCTTCCTCGTAACTGCCGCCGCCTTTCTTCCAACGCATGCGCTGCGGCCCATCGTTGACCCAGATCTTGGCTTCGGCGTCTGTACGATCCGCTTCGTCTGAGAACTGGTTCCAGTAAAAGATGCCCACGTTCCACCCGGCGTTGATCCAGGCGTTGGCGGTGTTGACGCTCTTGGGGATCATCCCCTCGATATAGCTATAGGTAAAATTGGGCGGATTCAAGGCCGAGATGCCCGGCTGCCAGCCATGAACGAAGATCAGCGTGGGCTTCGCCGGGTCGAAATAAGGGTTGGCCTCGCCGTGGACGAATTGCTGGTTGGCGTTATTCAACCCAAACCAGTACAGGCCATAGCAGAGGTTATTCGCATCGTAACAGCCGGCCAGAGGCGCGGCCCGCACCGGCTCGGGCATCACCATCGCCAGGCTGGCAGCCAGCAGCACGATGATGAGAAGGATGTGAGACAGTTTGGCGTTCATGATTCCCTCTTGATGAGCTGCACCAGGTCGCCGACATTCTGTATCACCTGCTGTTTGCTGGACAGCAGGATGGCTGTGCGGCTGTTGGGATCGAGGCCGATGAGCGTCAAGTCAGGATGTGCCTGTACGAAGATGAGCATATCGTGCGTCAGGGGAATACTCGGCTCAACGATGATCGCGTCAGGGACAAGCTCGCTCACCCGCTGTTCAAGGTCGGGCAAGGAAGCGCGGACGCACACCACCTCCAACCCAGGCTGGCGTTGCAAGGTGGCCTCCACGCTGGCCATGAACACGGAATCCCCGTACAGGATCACGCGGTGCCGGTCGCTCGCCTGTGTTTTCATGCTTGCATTGTACGCTCTGTCTCCGGCCTGTCACTGTCTGATGGTGTAGTTGGAGGAGATAAAAAAGTACAGTTGTGGTATGATGCAAGAATGATGTGGCAAACTATGATAGAATGGAGATATGACCATCCCTATCTTTCCCAGGAGACGACCCATGAACATGACCAGTGAGCAAGTTCCCGCCTCAGTGCCGGTTACCATTTTGCGGCTGATGGGCGACGTGGATGGTTCTAACTATCGCGAGATCATCAGCCGGTCGCACGAACTGCATCGAGCCGGTGCTCGTCACCTGCTCATTGACCTCGGCGACGTTCCGTTCATGAGCAGCGCGGGCCTGGTGGCTCTGAATAACATTGCGTTGCTGTTCATCGGAAAACAGGCGCCCGATCCTGAGGACGGTTGGCAGGCCATTCATGCGGTGAGCCGCGCCGGAGAAGCCGGGCTGCAAGTGCACGTCAAATTGCTTAATCCCAGGCCGCAAGTGGCTCGGGTGCTCAAGCAAACGGGGCTGTTGTCATTCTTCCAGGTTTACGACGATCAGGCGACGGCTCTCGCCTCTTTCTGAGAGCACACCTGCCGTTCGCCGCCATACCAGCGGTGACGTTAGGCGTTTACGGGTGAGATTCTTGTACAGCCAGCAAGAAAGCCTCACGCAAAGCCGCAAAGTCGCAGAGTGATTTCTTGGCGTCTTGGCGCCTTTGCGTGAGCCGTTTTCCGGCTCGTCCGGGTTAGGTGTTACAGCGGCGGACCGGCCGCTGGCCCGCGGCCCAGGCCCATGCGTAGAGCATACGCGATGACCTCGGCTCGCTTTTCGAAGTGGAGCCGGTTGAGGATTTCGCCCATGTGGTACTTGACTGTGCGCTCGCTGAGGCAGAGCGTCTCGCCGATCTCTTTATAGGTTAACCCCTGGGCAACCAGGGTGAGCACCGCTACCTGGCGTGGGGTCAGCCCAGGGAAGGCGGCCGACCGGTCACCTTCCGCGCCGGGCAGATCCAGCGGTTCTTCTACTTCGGCGGGGCCCCCACGCAGGCGAGAGAACTCCTGCAGGATTTTAGCGGCCATGCCGGGCGCGAGAGGCGCTTCCCCGTGCTCCAGGTCGGCGAGCAGCTCGAAAAACTTGGAGGCCGTCAGACTTTTGAGTAAATAACCCGCAGCGCCGCTCTTGATCGCTTCGAACAGGTGTTCATCCTCCGCGGATACGGTCAGCATCACGATCTTGACCTCTGGCATCTCGGCTTTGATCAGCCGGGTGGCGGCCAGCCCATCGCAACGCGGCATCTCGATATCCATCAGGATCGTGTCGGGGCGCAGAGCTCGCGCCTGCGTCAATGCCTCCAGGCCATCGTGAGCCGTGCCCACGACTTCGATGCCGCGAGCGATCAGCAAGTTTTGCAGCCCTTCCAGGAACAGGGGATGATCGTCGACGAGCAGGACGCGGAGACGCGGGGACGCGGGGACACGGGGACACGGTGACACGGAGATGGGGAGATTTGTCTCCGCGTCTCCCCCTCTCCCTTTCTCCGTGTCTCCGTGTCTCCCCTTCTCCGCGTCACTCTTCACGTGGGGATCAGGCATGATTACTCTCCTCCTGGTGGACCGGACGAACCACCCATTGTTCGGGGTGCAACATCATATTCACCAACTTGCCCAGGATGTGCTCAACGAATACTTTTCCTCGGCCGGAAAGCCTTTCGACAATTCGAAAATGCGCACGGCCGCTTCCATCGCCACTTGGTACACTTCCAGTTCTCGAAAGTGCCGTATATTCCCCACAGTCTCCTCCCCGCCTCTCCGCGTCCCCGCGTCTCCCTGTCCCCGTGTCTCCGCGTCACTCCCTCGCGTGGCGCAGGGGCACCCGCACGATGACCTTTGTCCCGCGACCGGGCGATGATTGCACCTGAAGGCTGCCGCCCACCTCTGCGGCCCGCTCAGCCATGATATGCAGGCCGAAGTGTGCCCCTTCCCTTTGTCCTTCCCTCGAGATTGGGGAGTGCACCCTCTCCCGTTCTCCCTCCCCCAATTTTGGGGGAGGGTAGGGGTGGGGGCCGGGATCAAAGCCGCAGCCGTCATCTTCGATAGTCACCTGCGCCTGCGCGGCGTGACGCACGAACGTCAGCCGAACAGAACGGGCGTCGGCGTGCTTTCTGACGTTGGTGAGCGCCTCCTGGATGATGCGCAGCAGTTGGACCTCCACGACCGGCTCGAAAGCCTCGCCCTCCCAATCATCGGGGAGGATCAGCTCGGTATGCAGTCCGCAGTGATCGCTGAAACGCCGCAAGTATTGCTCCAGGGCCGGGATGAGGCCCTGTGTCGTGAGGGTGATCCCTTTGACGCCCAGAATGTATTCCCCCACATCCGCCTGGGCCTCTTGGACAACCTCCGCCAGGCGGGCCAGCAAGGCGTCGGCAGGGATAGTTTGCTCCCTGGCAAGCATCTCACGGACGGCCTGCGCCTGCACGTTCACGAACCCCAACGTCTGCCCCAGGCTGTCGTGAAATTCACGCGCCAGCCGCTCGCGCTCCTCCAACACCGCCAACGCCCGTTGCTGTTGGAGAAGCTGCGCCTGGGCAAGTTTGCGGTCGGTGACGTCACGAAAAACGATGACCTGCCCCATGACCTGGCCGCGGCCGTCAGTCAACGGCGAGCTGTGCAGATCGTAGACCTGTTGTGTCCCTTCGCGCTCGATAGCGGTCTCGGTACGCGTGACGGCTGCATCCTGGCACAACTCAATCAGCGCGGGCCACGGGCCAAAAACCTCCGCAGCCGGCCGGCCGATGGCCCGCGAGTTTATCTGGCCCAGGATGCGTTGAGCGGCCGCGTTGAGATCCACGATCCGAGCTTGCGCATCCAGCACGATCACGCCATCATCCATCTCCTCGATCACGGTCGCCCGCGCTACCGGCACAAGGTCGAAAAGCCGGTAACGGAACAAGCCCCACGCGCCCACGATCCCAAACAAGCCGAAAAGGGCTGGGGTGACATCATGTCGCGGGAACGGGCTGAGGCCCAGGTTGAACAGTGCGCTCGACAGCATAGGCATGATCGCGACACTTGCCAGTACCAGGGCTTGCCCACGATAGATGGCCGGCAGCCGTTTCTGGGAGTCTATCAGCAGATACACCGCGATCAGCATCAACAGGTAGCCGTACGGGATGCCGACCCAGAACCACGACCCAGCAGTCTTGCTGATCACGGGGAAAGGGCCGGCGAAGTCAAGATGGACATTCCGCCGCAGCAAGCTGTGGATTGGATCCGTCCAGGCAATGATCATCGTCGTGACTGGAATGAGGGACGCCAGGACCAGCCTGCGACGCGTCAGCCACGCACCCCGGCCGGTGTATTCCAGGGCCAGGGCCAGCCACGCCAGTGGACTGATCGCGAAGGAGAGATACTGGGTGTTAGCCCAGAAGAGCTTGGTCGGCAGATCCGTGCCAGCCATCTCCAGCCCGTTCGCCAGTGCCCATACGACGGATGCCGCCATGAGGGCGACAAAGGGCGTAGCTCCTGGGACGGTGCGATGGCGCCAGGCGTAGGCGCCCAGCGCCGCGGCCACCACGGCTGAGGCCAGCAGAATCCACATGTAGGGGATATATTGAAAGTGCATGGTCACCCTGCCCTTATCATCATACCACAAGGACAGGTATGCTGTCATCTGTAGCGTCCAGCGGGCAGGGCGAAATCATGTTGCAGCAGTCCGGCAGTTGAAACTGCGCCTACCATCGCAAAACCGACCTTCGTCGGTTGAATTTCAGTCTGCGGCGGCAGACTTCGCAATGGTAGCAGCAACTTCAGTTGCCTGGCACGACTATTTCGCCTGTTCCACGATCTCATCGATCTTCCGCTGCACATCGGCCGGCAGCGGCTCGGGCTGGTGTGTGTCGAGAATCTTCAATGCTCGCTCTTTCGCCCGCGCCCGCAACGTCTTGGCGCCCGCAGCGTTCCAATCCTCGTAAGGCCGGCGGTCGAACAGCCTGGGATACCAGTCCTCGCGATAATGCCTGCGGGTGTGGTCGCTGCCCATGAAGTCGCCGTGCGGGCCGACCTGGTCAATCAGGTCCAGCGCCAGCGTCTCGTCGCTGATCTCCAACCCTTTCATGAACTGCCGGGTGTACGCGATCATCTCGTCGCACATCACGATTTGTTCGATGGAGTTGCACATACCGCCCTCGAGATAGCCAACGTCGTGCACCATCTGCGCGCCGGCCAGGGTTTCCAGGATGATGGAGAATGCAGCCTCCGCGGCCGCCTGCTCGTCGGGGAGCTTCGAGTCGCTGCATCCGGCCAGGCCGAAGATGGGCAGGCCGTAGCGGTGCGCCAGCTCGACCAGCATCACCCGGTTGTTCGGGTCGGTGTACGCGTCGACGGTGGTGCGCATATCCAACATGTCGTTCACGCCGCCGGTGAGAATGATCGGCGCACCCTCGCGCTTGAGCTGGGCGATCACCAGGCCCGCCAGCTCGCCTGCGTTGGCCAACGCGATCGCGCCCGCCGCGGTGACCGGTCCGCTGACCCCGCGCAGTACCACGGGAGTGTAGGTGGTGGGCAATCCCTTCCCGGCCATGAACAACAGCTTCTGCAACGCTTCCGCGTTGTGCCGCAGCGGGCTGGTGACGTTGATGTAGAGCGCGCAGAGCGGGTTTCGGCGCAATCCCTCTTCACCGCCGGCCACCGCCTCGGCCATCTTGATCGCGTCGACACAGCCCGGAAACCCTGTGGTGACGAACAGGATCGGCTTGGTGCTGTTCATCAGCATCGCGGCCATCTGGTGCCGGTCGGAGATCTCCGCCGGGATGTCAGAGGCGATGCAGAACGACATCAGGAAGTCAATGTTCGGCAGCGCGTCGCAAACACGCGTCGCGTCGACGACATCCTGCAGCGTCCCACGGCGGCGTTCGCCCGTGCGCACGTCGATGACGTTGGGACAATCGGAGCCCGGCCCGTAGAACACGTTGTTGCGTTCTAGCGGCATCACGCGCCGGCCGTTGCGATCGCAGATCACGGCGCGCTTCGGTGCGATGCTCAATGCCCACTCCACCAACCCCGGCGGGATGCGCACACGATTGCCCTCATCAACCTTCAGGCCCTTCCTTCTCAGGAGATCCAACGCCTCCGGCTCGTACAGGCAAACGCCAGTGCGATCCAGGATTTCCAGGCTGGCGTGATGCAGCCGCTCGGTCTGGTCGTCGGACAGCTTGCGGAAGCGCGGGGTGTCGAAGGATGTGTAATTGCTTTGCACACATTGTGTCACGGGACGAGCTCCTTGTTTGATGTGAGTGCGTGTGGATGAACTGCCCTGAGAATCGCACCTAACCCCCAACCCCCTTCCCTGCGAAGGAAGGGGCAGGCCGACATCCCTTCGCCTGGTAGGAGAAGAGGCAGGCCGACATCCCCTCGCCTGGTAGGAGAGGGGGCAGGGGGTGAGGTTTTCACCCGTCAGGTGCCACGTGGGCCGCTCGTTCGAAGGCCATCGCCAGCGCGTCTTCGACCAGCACCGGCAGGATTGCCAGGCGGTATCCTCGCGAGGCGCGGTGGATGCTGCTGCGCGGGTCAGCATCGCTCGTGGCCAGGCGGGCAGCTTCAGAGAACGCCGCGGCGCCAGACGCCTGGCCGGCGAGGAACGCCTCGGCCTCGGCCGAACGGTGCGGGCATGGGGCCACCGGCCCCAGCGCGACGGCCGCGGCCGCAATGCGCCCGGTGCTTTCGTCCAGCACGAGCTTGACTGCGCAATTGAGGGTCGGCAAGATCAGCGAAGGTCGCCGCCCTGCGCGACGCCAGGCCGTCCCCCAGGGCGCCCGTGGGATGGGGAAGCGGATATGCGTGATCAATTGCCGCGTGGGGTCGATGGTCGAGCGACCGGGGCCGGCGAAGGCCGCCCGCACGGGCATCCATGTCGCGCCCTTTGCATCCAACACGCGCATCTCCGCATCCAGCGCGATGGCGACGATGGCGCCATCGGCGGCGGGCATGGCCTGGACCAGGTTGCCTGCCCACGTCGCGGCCGACTGGATCGACGCTGCACCCACCGAGCCGGCCGCCTCGGCCAGCGCGGTGACGTGCCGGCACAGGTACGGATGCTCGCGCAACATCGCGAAGGTCACGGCCGCGCCGACTTCGACACGCCCATCCTCAACCCGGATCTCCGCCAGCTCCGGGATGCGGGTGATATCCACCAGGCAACCGGCCGCGCGCTTGCCTTTGCGGATGTCGGGCAGCAGGTCGGTGCCACCCGCGACGATCATCGCCTGGCCGTGATGGGCGGTCAGCAGTTGCAGGGTTTCTTCGATGGTATCAGGGATCAGGTATTCGGTCATGGCTGGCTTTTTATCGCGTTCAACACCCGCTCCGGCGTGGCGGGGATCTCCCGCAGCCGCCGGCCGATCGCGCGGGAGATGGCGTTAATGATGGCCGGCGTGGCCGGCAGCATGGCCGCCTCGCCCAATCCTTTGACGCCGTACGGTCCATGCAGGCCGGGCACCTCCACCAGGATCACGTCGGTCTGCGGCATCGATTTGGCGGTGGGCAGATAGTAGCTGGCGAACCCGCGGGTGTGGCCGGGGATCACCTCTTCCATCAGCGCCGCGCCGGCGCCCATGATCAGAGCTCCCTCGATCTGGCCCTGCGCGTCCAGCGGGTTAACCGCGCGGCCGACGTCGTGCGCCGCGACCATCCGCAGGACGCGGGTTTGTCCCGTCCGCAGGTCCACTTCGACCTCGGCGAGGTGCGCGCCGGTGACGAACAGCGGCACATACTCCGGCTTCGTTTCGGCCGGGAACCGGTCGGAGAGATCGTAGATGCCTCGGATGCGCCGGGATTTGCCGATGCGGTCGAACTCTGCCGCAAGCTCCGCCAGCCCCACGGCAGCCTCCCCTCCGTCCGCCGCCACCCGATCCGTTCGGATCGCCAGCGAATCCGGCGGCCTGTCGAGCAACTCAGCGGCCATGCCCAGGATCTCGCGCTTGAGCGCCAGCGCCGCGGCCGTCACGGCCCCGCCGACGAAATAGGTGGCCCGCGATGCGCCCTGGATGCCGCTGTCGGGGACGCGGCCAGTATCGCCGTTGACAACCTCGATCCGCTCGCGCGGCACGCCCAGCCCCTCGGCTGCCATCTGCGACATGACGGTGTTCGTCCCCTGGCCGTAATCGGCCGCGGTGCAGTAGATGACAAACCGGCCGTCGCGGGCCAGCTCCGCGTGCGCCTCAATCCGCAGCGAGCCGGATTTGCCGAAGCGATACCACATGCCGGCCAGGCCAACGCCGCGGGCGACGTTGGAACGTCCGTTGAACGCGTTCGCATCGGCCAGGCAGGCCTCGTAGTGCGGCCGGATCGCTGCGAGCACCAGCTCGAAGCCCAACGACTCGCCAACGGGGTAGCCCAGGAAGGATGGATCGCCCATACGCAGGCTGTTCTTCAGGCGGAGCTCCAACGGATCGCTGCCCAGCCGCTCGGCCAGCTCGTCCAGCGCGCATTCGCTGGCGAAGACCGCTTGCGCGGTGCCGAAACCGCGATACTGGCCCGCCTTCGGCCCGTTAGTGTAGACCGTCCGCGCGTACGCGTCCACTGCCTGCCACCGGTAGGGGCCGCCGCTCGCGGTGACGGCATAGTTGGGGATGTACTGGCCGTGCGCGTCATAGCCGCCCGTGTTGCAGTCGATGCGCACGCGGATGCCGGTGAGCCGCCCGTCGCGCGTCGCGCCGATCTTGTTGCGGACGATGTATGGGTGGCGCTTGGGCGAGGCGTCGAACGATTCCGCTCGCGAATAGACCAGGCGCACCGGCCGGCGCGTGTGAAACGCCATCAGCGCGGTGGCGATGAACGGCCACGGATCCTGTTTGCCGCCGAACGAGCCGCCCGTCGGGGGCATGATCACGCGCACCTGCTCCAACGGCAGCGCCAGTGCATCAGCGATATAGCGTTGCTGGTAGAACGGCTCATGCGTGCCGCCGGTGACGGTCAGCCGCCCGGCCTCGTCGAAGTAACCCAGCAGCGTCTCGCGTTCCAGCGCCGAGTGTTCCAGGTAGGCGGTGCGGTACTCCTCTTCGATGATCACGGCAGAGGCGGCGAACGCGGCGTCCAGGTCGCCGTGTTTCACTTCAAAGCTGGTCAGCACGTTATCTCGGCCGGCGATGTGGGGCGCGGCGGGCCGCAACGCCTCGGCGGGCTCGAAGACGTGCGGCAGGATCTCGTAGCCGACCTCGATCGCCGCCAGCCCGTCTCGCGCCGCCCCAGGGGTCTCGCCGACCACCAGCGCGATGGGCGCGCCGATCATGCGAACCGTGGCACCGATCGGGGCCAGCACCGGCTCCTCCCGGCTGTAATCCCCCAGGCCGTTCTCGCCGGGAATGTCGTCGGCGGTCAGCACGCGCACGACACCCGGCAGGCGCGTCGACGGCTCGCACTTCAGCCACAGCAGCCGGGCGTGGGGGTGCGGCGAGCGCAGCACCGCGGCGTGCAACATGCCGGGCATGGCGATGTCTTCCACATAGCGGGCCTCGCCGGTCACCTTCGGCACCGAGTCCGATCGCAACATCCCGCCGCCGATGATGGGGTGGGGGGGTGGAGGTTGGAGGTTGGAGGTTGGAGATTGGAGGTTGGAAGTTGGAGGTTGGAGGTTGGAGGTTGGAGGCTGGAGGTTGGAAGTTGGAGGTTGGAGGTTGGAGGTTGGAAGTTCATTTGCAACCTGCAACCTCGAACCTGCAACCTGCAACTTGGAACCCGCAACGCCGTTCGCCTCCCCGCGCAGCCGCGCCGCGGCCAGCCGCACCGCATCGATGATTTTGACATAACCGGTGCACCGGCAAAGATTGCCCTCCAACGCCTCGATGATCTGCGCGTCGGCAGGGTCGGGTACCCGGTCCAGCAGCGTCTTGGCGGCCATCAACATGCCGGGAGTGCAGTAACCGCACTGGACCGCGCCGCGCTCGATGAACGCTGCCTGGAGCGGGTGAAGGTGACCCGCCGCGGCCAGACCTTCGACGGTCTCCACCCGGCGGCCTGCCACTTTGCCCACCGGTGTCAGGCAGGAACGCACCGGCCGGCCGTCGAGCAGGACGGTGCACGCGCCGCACTCGCCCTCATGGTCGCAGCCCTGCTTGGCGCCGGTGAGGCGCAACTCGCCGCGCAGGACATCCAGGAGCGGGCGTACCGGGTCGGTGTCGATGCTGATAGGTTTGCCGTTGATCACAAAGGAGATTCGGGTCATGAAAATCTTTCAACTGGTCTTATCGCGACCGAAGCAGTTGAGGATTTCGGCCAGGCGATCAATCGTCCTCACCGAGGGCTTTTTCATGCGATGATGCCTTGGCTGGAGGGACTGACTGCGTTGCTCCAATAATGGGATGGCTTTCAGATTGGCGGGACGATAGCATAACGGCACGGGACTGTCAAATTGCTCGCTGTTGCGCCATGCCTGGCTTGTACGGATAACCTCTCCCCCGACCCCTCCCCCTTCGACAGGCTCAGGGCAGGCTCTACGAAGGGAGGGGAGCCGCCCAGTTCCCTCTTCCTTCGCAGAACCCGCCCCGCCTGGCGCGGCCCCGGCGCTTCGCGCCGGACAGGGCGTGAGCCTGTCGAAGGGGAAGGAGGTCAGGGGGTTAGGTTCGATTGACAGCTCCTCACCGTACGATCAACGGCAGGTAGGTTAGCTGGCCGCCGATGAAGATTGTGCGGCTGGCCGTCGCGACGTTCCCATCCGCGTCGGTGGCGCGCAGGGTGATGACATGCTGCCCCGGCGCCAGCGGCCCCACGGAGAGCAGCCGGCCGCTCCCCAATGACGCCTGGTCGTCGAACCACGCCAGCGCAGCATCGGGCAGGATGCCATCCTCCGGATCATAGCCTTGACCCACCAGCGTCGGCATGTCGGTGGCGGTGTAGGTCGCCCCCTCAGCGGGCAGGCTGATGGTCGCCTGTGGCGAGCGTAGCGGCACGCTGAACGTGGCGTCGGAGACATCCTCGGCCGTGTGGAACCCGTCGCTGACCCGCACCTTGACCAGGCTCTGTGAGCCGCCGGCCAGGGCCCCGGTGTCCAGGCTGAAGCTCGTCCCGGTCAGACCCGTGTCCAACGGTACCCAGGACGTTCCGCCATCCCTGCTGTAGAGCACGGCAAAGGTGAGCGGATCGTTGTCGCCGTCAGTGGCCGTCCAGTGCACGGTCTGGATGCCGCTCCACGTTTCACCGCCGTTGGGTTCGAGCAGTTGCACGGCAGGTGCGTTGGCGCTGGCTGCCCGCTGCGCCAGGATCGTATCGCCGTGCTTGAGTAACACCTTGACCGTGCCATCAGGCCACAACAGGGTGAACGCGAAAGGCATCATGCCGTGCTCTTCGCCGCTGCCGTCGCCTTCCAGGACCAGATCGAAGCAGTTCTTCTGTAGGACGGTACTGCTGGCGTCCTGGAACTCCAGGCAATAGGTCTGACCGGTGGGTGCGGGGATGACCTGCGTGCGGGTCACCCGCTGGAGCGGCTTGAGCTCGCCGGTGACATCCTGCTGGGAAGCGATGATGTAGCCGGAGGCGATCACGTGTGCGGTGGGAGCCGTGGACAATTGCACCGCGTATGAGCCCGCCGCTCCGGAGGCGGGCTCTGCCGCACTGCTGCTGACGGGCGCGCTGTAATAACCCCACGCCTGGTACTTCCGCCAGTAGGTATCCAGGTCGGCCCAGGCCTCGCGCTCCAAACGGGCGGCGCACATCACCTCGAGCATGGTGTCGGGCTTCACCAGGCGGTTGGCCACGTCAAACCCCCGGCCGCCCAGGCCGACATCGCATTCGTCGTGCGTGAGGCCGTAGTTGTGCTCCAGCTCGTGGGCCAGGGTGCGACGGTAACGGGATGTGGCTGCGCTGCCGTCAGTGTCGTTGCCGAAGGCCGCGTGTTCCGGGTCAACGAGGCTGCTGCCGATCCAGGCGCATCCGTTGCCGTTAAAGATGCCTCCCGCCAGCCAGCCGTAGAGGTGGTCGGGCCGTGGGTCGAGGTCCTCCCGCAGCTCAGAAATGTGCGAGAGGAGGTGGGGACACCCGATATTGTCTCCGGCGGCGTTCACCGCGTTCACGTTCTCCGTCCAGTCGATGTCAGGGATGGGCGCCGCGTAGTAATCAATATAGTCGGGCCGCACCGGCCAGGTGGCTTTCAGGAACCAGTCGGCCGTCTGAATGCGGGTGCTGGGGTCCTGCGTGCCCCCATAGCCCGTCGGGTGGTAGTGGATGGGCACGTAGGCGATGGAAATCTCCTTGGCCAACTGCCGGAAGCTCACCGTGCGGATCATGCCGCGGTTGTTGTCGTAGTTTGTTTCGGCCACACGGCGGTCGTAGTTTACCCACGGTCGCAGCGCGATGGTGCCCTGGAGCACGCTGTCCGGCAGCTCGAAGTTGAGCGTATTGTCCAGCACGCGCCAATCAGGCTCCGTCCCCGGTCCGGTCAGCGCGGGCGCACAGATCGTGGCGCCGGCATTGAAGGGGAAGACTGTCGTCAGGCGCACGCCGTCGGCAGTATCACGATACACGTCGAGCCATGCCGTCACGTTGCGTACACACGGCGAGCCGGCGGAGATCGTCGGATCGATGTAAACTCGCACAACGGTTGGCTTGTGCCAGATCAGATCGAAGTACCAGGGGTGGCCGGAGATGGCCTGGTTGACTTCGATGGACAGCACGCGCAGGTCGGGGATGAGGGGCGTGGGGGTAGGTGTGCGCGTGCGGGTAGAGGTGGGTGTGCGGGTGATGGTCGGCGTGCGCGTCGGTGTACGCGTGGCGGTAGGCGTTGAGGACGGCTGCAGAGTGCCCGTCGGCGTGATGGTGGGCGTGCGCGTGCGGGTGGGGGTACGCGTGCGAGTCGGCGTGCGGGTGGGCGTCGGGGTCGGCCGATAGTACTCGACCACCAGCTCGGGCGGTCGGCCGCTTTCCCGGCTCCGGAACCGCCGGTCGTAGAAGTCGCCGCCGCTTGGCCCGTAGAGGCACACCCCGTAATTGGTATAGCCGCCGTCCAGCCAGTCGTGGAGCAGATTGAAGGCATTCCACGAGTACCACCCGTCGGCCGAGCCGACCGCAATCGTGGTCTTTGCGACGCATGAGGGTTTGTTGCTCCAGGTCACGCCGTACTCGGTCCACGTCCCGGAGTTGCGGCCCATCGTCAGATTAACGCTCGCGAGCTCGAACGATTCGTCGAGATAGGCGCGGAAGGTTGCGCTGTGGATAATGGCGTCGTCCGGGATGTCGGCCAGGTTGAACTTGACCAGGCTCTGCCGCCGGTAGCCGAACTCGAACAGCTTCCCGACGTGCAGCCTGGCCGAGCCGCCATAGTTCGTGTTGGACATTTCTTCGTCCACGTAGCTGTCGATGATAGCGCCGAGGGTGATGGTTTCGGGAGTTGGGTCGGGGATCGGGGCGAGCGGTGTGTTGGCGCCCGCCGAGGAGCCTGCACCGTCCAGCGCCGGATCCGATCGTCCGGCTGGCGCTGCGAGGACAGTCGCCGCCAGGAGCAGGCCCGCGATCACGATCATGGCCGGGAAGACGATGCGATGCGAAACAACTGAAGACGCGTTCATGGATACCTCCTTCGGGGAAAGTTGACGGGTCTTACGTCGATCCGGCAGAGGCTCGTGGCTTCACTGCGCACCTCCTTCCAGACGTGGGACAGGGGGAAATCATCACAACTGCTCTATTTTACAACGGTTTTCGTAACCTGGCGCGGCGAATCGCGAGGGATACGGGCAAGGGCGTAGCGTCGTGATGAGCGTTGGCATGTTCACTGTGACCGATATGATCAACAACCTGCGCGCCCACCTGTTCGAGATCAACCGCGCCGCGGCACCTTTCACCATCAACGGGCGGCAATACGCGGCCGGTGACTACGTGATCCTGACCAACCAACCTTACGGTCTGTTGGTCAAGGATCTGCTGGGCATCCAGACGTATCCGCTCAACGAGACCCCGTTCGATGTGACCGGTTGGTCGTACGGCCTGCTCAGGGATGTGGAGACTATCCCAGTCACCACCACCTGGCCTTCGTCCGTCGGGCTCATCCCCGTGACGGCCGACATACCCTACGCCGGCACACTGATGGGCGACGTTTCGGATCGCTACGTCATCGAGCACCAGTCCAACAACAACCTGGCGGTGGCGTTGCCGCAGCTTTGGGCGGACCCGGACATGAGCGTGGCGCAGGCCGACGCGGCGTTCGCCGCCGGCGGTCGTACCTTCCCGGCGGGCACGTTCGTGGTCACGACGAGCGGCAGCGCGGCCGATCACGCGAAGATTCAGGCGCTAGCGGCTGACCTGGGCCTGACGGCCTACTCAATCACGGAAACCGTAACAGCCACCCCGCTGCGGCAGCCGCGAGTGGGCCTTTACACGCCCAACAACTCGACAGGCAGCACGATGCCCGAGGGCTGGGTGCGCATGCGTCTGGACCGGGCGGGCTTCCCGTACACCCGGCTATACAAAGAAGACATCAGTAGCGGCGCGCTCTCCGATTACGATGTCGTGGTGATTCCTGATATCACCACCTCGGGCCTGGTCAACGGCTCCAGCTCATCGAGCCTGCCGCCGGAGTACCGGGGCGGCATCGGGAACACAGGAGTGGCTAACCTCAAGAGCTTTGTAGAAAATGGTGGCACGCTGGTCATGATGGGCCGCGCCTCTGCCGTGCCTATCAACAAGGGTTGGAACGTGGGTGTCACCTTGCCTGCGTCCGTGCAGGCAGCCATCGCCGCAACTGAGCCGGCGCCGGGCGAGGAAGAAGACGTGGACTTCCCATCGGATAAGCTGGCAAAGCAAGCCGCCGCGACCGCAGGGACCGCGGCCGAGCAGTTCTACTGCCCGGGCTCGATCCTCAGGATCGAGGTCGATCCGTCTGCTCGCGTCGGCTACGGGTATGACCCGGAAGAGGCGTCCTGGTGCGAAAGCGGCATGCCGTTCTTCGTGCCCACCGCGGACTCGACGGCAACCATCGTGGCCCACTATCCTGACACGGGCACGGTGCTCTTGAGCGGCTATACGTCCGGGGAAAGTCAGATCCTGGGGAAGGCCGCCATCGTAGACTCGCCCCTGGGCAAGGGACACGTCATCCTGCTGGCCCCGAACACGCTCTACCGGGCCCAGGCCACCAGCACCTACATGTTCTTCTGGAACTCGCTGATTGAAGGCGCCAGACCGGACGCCACGCAAAAGTAGTCACGGAGGAGGAAACTCGTATGAACAAGCACCGAACGGCACGGCGATGGGGCGCGGCGATGAGCTTGTTGCTCCTGATCACCATGCTGACGACGATGGTGGGCGCGCAGGCAGCGTCGCCCATAGATTACAACGTCACAACACCGCGCGCGTTTTTCGGCTATGACATCGGCCAGGATTACAAGTTGACCCCCTGGCAGACCGAAGAACTGCCTGGCGAAGGTCTGCGCAAGGGCATCGTGGATTACGCGTACGAGTTGGAGCGCACCTCGAATCGCGTCCACGTGTTCCAGTACGGGCAGTCCGAGATGGGACGCCCCATGATCCTGACGGTGGTGACCTCGCCCGAGAACTGGGCGCAGATCGACAACCTGAAGGGCATCCTCGCCAAACTGGCCGACCCGCGGCAGGTGGCGAGCGATGATGAAGCCCGCTTCCTGGCGGAACAGGGCAAGGCTGTCTACTGGATCAGCGCAGCGATCCACGCGACCGAGCGCACCAGTCCCGAGGTGTTGCTCCGGTTGGGCTATGACCTGGCTTCGAGCAACGACGACGCGACCCTCAACATCCTGAACAACGTGATCGTCGTGCTGGAAAATACCATCAACCCCGATGGCCTGACGATGGTGACGGATTGGTACTACCAGTACAAGGGCACCCCGTATGCCTCCTCCACCCCGCCGTACTACGGCAAGTACGTCAACCACGATGACAATCGTGACTTCGTGGGCATCAGCTTGGCCGAATCGCAGAACAACGTCAAGGCCCGCATGGAGTGGAACCCGACGGTGTACCACGACCTGCACGAGTCTAAAGACATGCTCTACATGTCGCCCGGCAACGATCCCACCAACGAGGCGGTCAGCCCCATCACGTCGGCCGAATGGCTGGCCTTTGCAGGCCACAACATCAGCCAGTTGATCGCGGCGGGTTGGAAGGGCGTCTTCACCTACGACTACGCCGACATGTGGTATCCGGGCTACAACCACGGCTATAGCTTCATGCACAACACCAACGGCCGTTTCTATGAGCTCCAGGGCGCATCCCTGGCCACGCCGCGCAACTTCACCCGGGCGCCGAGCCGCGGTCGCACGTGGTACAACCCGCTGCCGTACACCGTGCCGTTCACCTGGCACCTGATGGACGCGGTAAACCTGGAAGAAGACGCGCTGCGCAATGACCTGACCTACACGGCCAGGAACAAGACTAACCTCGTCTATAACTTCTACTTGAAGGGCAAGACGAACATGCAGAAGGCGGCCAGCGAGTCGCCTTACGCGTTCGTGATCCCGCAAAACGGCGGTGACAACGCCGACGTGGTGGACCTGATCAACAACCTCCACCTGCTGCAGAACATCGAGGTCGATCGGGCCAGCGCTGCCTTCACGGCTGGGGGGCAACAGGTCGCAGCCGGCGATTACGTCGTGCGCATGGATCAGCCCTACGGCCTGACCGCCAAGAATCTGCTGACGGTGCAGGACTACCCCCCCATCAAGACCCCTTACGACGTGACGGCCTGGACCTACGGCCTGATGCGTGATGTCCAGGTCATCCCGATCACTGCCACGCTGCCGGCCGGTTTGAGCCTGATCCCGGTGACTGCCCAGGTGTCCTACGCGGGTACTCTCACCGGCGACGTGTCGCAGCGCTATGCGATCGAGAATGACACCAACAACAACTGGTCGGTGGCGCTGCCTCGCCTGTGGGCCGACTCGCACATGGTCGTCTCGCAGGTCGACGCGCCCTTCGCCGCCGGCGGGCGGACCTTCCCGGCGGGCACCTTCCTGGTTCGCACCACTGGCTCGCAGGCCGATCACGACCAGCTCAAGGCTTTGGTCGCCGAGCTGGGCCTGACTGCGTACTCGATCAGCGGGCGTGTGCCCTCAACACGCCTGGTGCAGCCAAAGGTCGGCATGTACACAACCAACAACAACACCAACACGACCATGCCGGAAGGCTGGACCCGCCTGCGCCTGGATCGGGCCGATTGGGACTACACCCGGCTCTATCCGACCGACGTAGTCAGCGGCACGGTGGCCGACTACGATGTGATCATCCTGCCGGATGCGCCGACCTCCACGATCGTCAACGGTACCAACTCCAGCAGCCTCCCGCCGGAATACCGGCTGGGCATGGGTGCCGCAGGTGTTGAGAAGCTGAAGAACTTTGTGGAAAGCGGTGGCACCCTGGTCTTGCAAGGCCGCAGCGGTATGCTGCCGATCGAGCGCGGCTGGGGCATCAGCGTCACGGTGCCCAGCGCTGCCCTGGCAGCCGCGTGGACTGCACCGGAACCGGAGGATCCCGAGGATATCCCTGACTTCGGCGGCGAAGCGCCCAAGGGAGCCCAGGCTGCCGCGGCGCCTGCAGCCGGCTGCCCGGGGTCCATCGTCCGCATCAACGTTGACCCGACCACGAAGGTGGGCTACGGTTATGACAGCGTCGAGGCGCTGTGGTGCGAAAGCAACACACCGTACTTCGTGCCGGTCACCGATGGCACGGCCGCGGTCGTTGCCTCTTACCCGGCCGCGGATGACGGCGACCTGCTTCTGAGCGGTTACCTGGCTGCCAGCGCGGACGCGGCGTTGCGCGGCAAGGCGGCCATCATCGACGCGCCGCTGGGCGCCGGCCACGTGATCCTGCTGGCCCCGAATGTGCTCTATCGGGCCCAGACCACCGGCACCTTCATGTTCTTCTGGAACTCGCTGGTCGAAGGTAGCCGGGCCGGCTCCGCCGAGAGCTGGAGCTACCTCCCCTTTGTCCCTAAGCAAGGGGACGCAGGAGGTCAATAATGAACTCACCTGCACGCAAACGCGCCGCGGCCCGCGTTGCCACGGTGTTGACCTTACTGCTGCTGCTGTCTGTCCTGGTAGGTGCGGTTGGCACGAGTGCCTCGCCTGCCCGGTTACCTGCTGCACCCGTCAACGCCGCGGTGACGACGCCGCGTGACTTCTTCGGTTACGATATCGGCCAGGACTACAAGCTGACCCCTTGGGAGACCCACGAGCTCAAGGGCGAGGGTGTGCGCAAGGGCATCGTGGACTATGCCTACGAGCTGCAACGCACCTCGCCGCGCGTACAGGTCTTCCAGTACGGCACCACCGAGATGGGCCGGCCCATGATCATGACCGTCATCACCTCACCCGAAAACTGGGCGCAGATCGATGATCTCAAGGGCATCCTCCGCAAGCTGGCCGATCCCCGGCAGGTGGCTTCGGACGACGAGGCAAAGTTCCTGGCTCAACGGGGCAAGGCGGTCTACTGGATCAGCCCGGCCATCCACGCGACCGAGCGCACCAGCCCCGAGGTGGGTGTGCGCTTGGGCTATCGGCTGGCCTCGGACGAAGATGCGTGGACGCGCCAGTTGCTCGACAACGTGATCGTCGTCATCGAAGGCACCATCAACCCCGACGGCCTGGATATTGTCACCGACTGGTACTACCAGTACAAGGACACGCCCTACGCCAACTCCACGCCGCCGTACTACAACAAGTACATCAACCACGATAACAACCGTGATTTCCTGGGGCAGGGCATCGCCGAAACGCGAGCCAATACCGCGGCTCGCTTCGACTGGAACCCGACGATCTACCACGATCTGCATGAAGCGCAGAACATGCTCTTTATGTATCCGGCCATGGACCCGACCAACTACGCCGTCAACGCGATCACGGTTGCCGAATGGCTGGGGTACGGTGGACACACCCTTACGGGCTTGATCGCCAAGGGTTACACCGGCGTCTTCATGTACGACTATACCGACAACTGGTATCCGGGGTACAACGACATCTTCAGCGCCATGCATAACACGATGGGCACCCTCTACGAGCTCCGTGGCGCAAGCCTGGCGACCCCGCTCAAGATCACCAGCACCCCGCGCGGCCGCAGTTGGTACAACCCCGCGCCCTACACGCCGGGTTTCACCTGGCATCTGATGGACGCCGTGAACCTGGAAGAGGACGCGATCCGGCAAAAGCTGGACTACCTGTCACAGAACAAGGACGAGCTGCTCTATAACTTCTACCTGAAGGGCAAGCTCAACATGCAGAAGTCAGCCAGCGAACCGCCCTACGCCTTCATGATCCCGGCCAACGGCGGTGACAACGCCGATGTCACCGACCTGATCAACAACCTCCATCTGCAGCAGCACATCGAGGTGGATCGGTTGGCAAAGACGACGACGATCGCCGGACGAGAATACCAGGCCGGTGATTACGTGGTGCGCGCGGATCAGCCCTACGGGCTGACTGCCAAGAACTTCCTGGCGACGCCCCCCTACCCGGGCGGCCAGACGCCGTACGATGTCGTGAGCTGGGATTACGGCTTGCTGCGCGATGTGGAGGTCATTTCTGTAACGACCACGCTGCCGGCCGGCCTGAGCCTGATCCCCGTCACCCTCCAGGTGCCGTACGCTGGTTCCCTGACCGGTGATGTTTCCAGCACGTACGTCATCGAGCACCAGTCCAACAACAACCTGGCCGTGGCCCTGCCACAGCTTTGGGCGGATCCCGACATGAGCGTGGCTCAGGCCGACGCGGCCTTCACAGCCGATGGGCGCAACTTCCTGCCCGGCACCTTCGTTATCACGACGACGGGCAGCGCGGCCGATCACGCCAAGATCAAGGCGCTGGCCGAGAGCCTGGGTTTGACGGCTTACGCGGTGGTTGATCCTGTAACGGCCACGCCGCTGCATCAGCCGAAGGTGGGGCTGTATACCCCCAACAACTCCACCGGCGCGACCATGCCCGAAGGGTGGGTGCGCCTGCGCCTGGATCGGGCGAACTTCCCGTACGTCCGGCTGTACAAGACCGACGTCATCAGCAATACCATCGCCGATCTCGACGTCGTGGTCATCCCCGATATGACCGCTTCGACCTTGATCAACGGGTCCAACTCATCGAGCCTGCCGCCCGAATATCGCGGCGGCATCGGCGCGGCCGGCGAGGCGAACCTGAAGAGCTTCGTCCAGAACGGCGGCCAACTGGTGCTGATAGGTCGAGCATCGAGGATCCCGATCGACAGGAACTGGGGCCTCGGGGTCAGCCTCGGCGGCGGCTCCCTGGCGTCGGCCGCCCGTGTGTCAGTCAACGCTGACGGAACTTCGGCGGTGGTCGCTTCGCCGCAGGAGCAGGACATCGAGGAGCCGGATCGTGGGATCGTCAAGCCAGACATGGCTTCCATCGCAGCCGGGGCGCTCTATTCCCCGGGCTCGACGGTGCGCATCCTGGTCGATCCGACCACGAAGGTCGGCTACGGCTACGATGCGGAGGAAGTCTCCTGGCTGGCTGATTCCTCCACGCCGTTCTTTGTGCCCACGTCGAGCGCCGTGACGGTGGTCGCGACCTATCCTTCCTCCGGCCCGCTGCTGTTGAACGGTTACGTCGAGAATGATAGCGTGATCCGCGGCACGGCAGCGATCGTGGAGGCGCCGATGGGCGATGGGAACGTCGTGCTGCTCGCTCCCAACGTCGTCTACCGTGCTCAAGCGACTGCCGACTACATGTTCTTCTGGAACGCCCTCATCGAGGGCGGAAGAAAGTAACGTCGCACGGAATCCGGCGGCCTCCCGATTTTCAGGAGCCGCCGGACTGATGGTTTGATCGAAGAGCCTCGTCCCACGAGACGGGGCTCTTTGTCTCTTCGCCGCAATCTTATGCTGTTGCGTTGCGGGGTGGTTTCATGTTGCGGTCGAGCGCGCGGCCGTCCACGAATTCGGCACGAACATCTGCCCCGACCGCAGGTGTGGGGTAAACGAATGTCCGCTCGTCTGGCGCCATCCATTCGTTGATTCGTGTGGCAATTCGTGGATGGCACGCTCTGCCCGCACAATTCCTGCCGCCGATCACGGAACCGCCTGCAACATGACTTCGTCCTGGGTGCATTGTCGTGTCTCTCCGCCCGTGGTAGAATCGACGCAAGGTTCTGACGGATGCGTATCGCCCTGGTTGCCCCCTTCGGTCTGCGTGCCAAAGGCACCACGCGCGCGCGCGGCCTGCCGCTCGCGCGGGAATTGGCGCGCCGCGGGCACAGCGTCGCGCTGTTCATCCCCCCTTACGATAGCCCGGAAGACTCCGGCCGGCGGTGGCGGGAGGAGGTGGCTCCGCGGGGAGCGGGAAGCGACACCATATGTAACGGGCCGCAGCAGGGAAATGGGGTCGATGTTATCAACCTGGCGTTGCCCGATCCCGGCCGGGGCGGCGCGGCGTGGCACCTCCGGCTGGGCTGGCGGTTGTTCCTGGCTGTGCACGCCTGGCGACCGGACGTCGTGCACGTCTTCAAGCCCAAGGGCCCGTCGGGACTGGCAGGCGCGCTGTTATGGATCAGCCGACGAAGGACAAAGGACCAAAGACCAACGGCGATTTCTTTCGTCCTTCGTCATCCGTCCTTGGTCATAGATTCCGACGATTGGGAAGGCCCCGGCGGCTGGAATGATGATCCTCGCGCCGGTTATTCTTTGTTGCAGCGGCGGTTCTTTGCCTGGCAGGAACGCTTTGGCCTCTCCCACGCCGACGCCTGGACCGTCACCAGCGCATGTCTGCGCCAACGCGCCATCGGTTTCGGCGCCGATCCGGTGCGCGTCTTTGTGTTGCATAACGGCGTCACCGACGCGGGGTCAGGGGTCAGGGATCAGGGGTCAGGGGTCAGGGGTCAGGGGGCAGGGGTCAGGGGGCAGGGGGCAGGGATCAGGGATCAGGGGTCAGGGGTCAGGGGTCAGGGATCATGCATCACGCATCACGCATCACGCATCCGAAAACCAATTCGCCATTCGCAATCTGCCATCCTCTACACCCGTTTTGCCGGTACCCGTCCTGCCGATGTGGCTGCGATCTGGGCGAAGGTTCGGCAAAGAGCGTCCGAGGCGACGCTGACGGTGGTGGGACGGGGACTGGGCGGTGAGGAGCGCGAGCTGGCTGGCCTGGCCGGGATCGAGATACAAGGATGGGTCGAACCGGCGGAGATGCCGGCGCTGTTTGCCGGGATGTCGCTGGCCGTGGTGCCCTGGGCCGATACCCCGTCGAACCGGGCGCGACACAGCGCCAAGGTGCTGGAGCTGATGGCTGCGGGGCTGCCGATCGTCGCTTGCGCGGTGGGCGAGTTGCCTGTTACCCTGGGCGAGACCGGTGTGCTGGTGCCGGCGGGCGATTGGGATTCCTTTGCTGCGGCGGTCACGGCATTGCTGGACGATCCTGAGCGGGCGGCCCGGCTGGGAGCGGCGGCGCAAGCGCGGGTGCGGGTCGAATTTACGTGGGCGCGGCTGGCGGATGTGGCTCTGACAGCATATGGGACAGCGAGGATAGGGAGTGGATGATTCTTGAGAAAATCCTGGGATAGCCGATTCTTGCGCTGGGCTATGCTTGCGGCCTGGATGGGTGTGATCTTTCTGCTGTCGGCGCAGCCCACGCTGCCCGATCTGACCGGGGGACGATTTCCCGGACTGGAAAGCATTGCCGGGCATTTCACGGTCTTCTTTGTGCTGGCTCTGTTGTGGCGCAGCGCGTTGATCAGCAAGGGTGTCCGTCACGCGGCGCTGTGGGCCTTCGTGATCGCCGTGCTCTACGGTGCCAGCGACGAGTTTCACCAGCACTTCGTCCCTAACCGCAACCCGAACATCTTCGATCTGGCCGTCGATGCTATCGGTGCCGCCGTTGCGATCTCCGTCGCCACCTGGGTGCGCGCTCGCCAGCGACCGGCGGTCGCATCACCGGGCAAGCCGAGTGAGTAGAATCCACGGGTGAAGGTATCCCTTTCTCAGCTCAGCGTGTCGCCGTCCTCGGCCGCTGGGATGGCGCCTGCGATCGGCGTGATGGTGATCTCGCCGAAAGGTCGCTCCTGCGCGATTTCGACCTGCCGGCGCTTGATCAACTCAAGCACAGCCAGCAGGGTGACGATGATCTCGACGCGATGGCGAGTATACGTTAGCAGTGATCGAAAGCTTACTCCCCGGCCTCCAGAGGTGACGCGCTGGATGAGGGCGATCTGATCCTGGATGGTCAGCGTGAACGGGACCACCATGCCGTCCAGGTTCTCCGGCGTGGGCGGGGCACTCGCCAACGCAACGCGCGCGGCTGCCAACAACTCAACCAACGTGGAAGATTCCGGCTGCAAGCGGCGTTCGAGCTCGGGCGGCGGCGCAGCACGGATGAACGTCCGATAGCCGGTCTCTTCGATTGCCCGCAGCGTGCCGGCTGCCGCCTTGAACCGCTTGTATTCCTTCAATTGCTGGGCCAGCGTCTCGCCCGGATCCTCTTCTTCCTCTCCGTCACCCCCTGTCGAGGCGGGTGGCAGCAGCAGGCGCGACTTGATCCATACCAGGCGGGCCGCCACCACCAGGAAGTCCGCCAGGGTATCGGCCTGAACCTGTTCGAGCTCGCGCACGTGGGCCAGGAATTGATCAGTGACCTGGGCGAGCGAGATAACGCTGATGTCCAGCTTCTCGCGCTCGATCAGTTGCAGCAGGAGGTCGAGCGGTCCCTCGAAGATGGGCAGCCGGACCTGGTAGGGGTCTTCCCGTTGCGCAGGCAGCATCAAGCCACCCGTTGTCTCGCACGGTTCTCTTGAGGCAACAGCGCGCCATAGAAAAACCGGAAGATCGGCGTCGGCACGCCCAGCTCGGCCCCCAGGCGTACGACGACGCCGATGATAGACTCCAACTCGGAGGGCTTGCCGTCGAGCACGTCCCGCTGCATCGAGGCCGTCTGACCCGGGGCCATGTTGGCACAGAAGGTCATGGTTCGCGGCACGATGTCGGCGTCCAGTGCGACGCCCGCTGCGTGTGCGACGGCGTTGACCTCGAGCATGGCCGCCTCCAGCATTTGCCGCGTCTCGGGGCAACCAACGATCTCGCCGGCCGGGACGCGAGCCACCGCGCCGACGCCGCTGAAAGGCGCGATGAAGATGAACTTGGTCCAGCGCGCCTTTTGGATGTTATCCGTCGCTTCGGCGGTGACGCCGGCATTTTTGAATGCGGCGACGATCGCCTCGACGCGCGGGGTGATCCGCCCGTCCAGCTCGCCGGCCACGACGCGGCGGAACTGGCTGACGTGCTTGATGACGCCCGGCCTTGCGATGAAGCTGCCCACCTCGCAGATGCCGCCCAGCACCGGTCCCCGTCCGAGTGTCGCGATGGTGCGCTCGGAGGCATCGAGGCCGTTTTGCAGCGGCAGGATGGCTGTGTGCGAGCCGATCATCGGCTGCATGGCTCGTGCGGCATCCTCGATCTGATAGGTCTTGGTGGTGAACAGCACCAGATCCACCTGCCCGACGGAGCGCGGGTCGTCGGTCGCCTGCGCCGGCCGAACAGTAAAGTCGCCGTGGACGCTCTCGACCTGCAGGCCGTGTTCCCGGATGGCCCGCAGGTGTTCACCGCGGGCGATGAAGGTGACATCCTCGCCGGCCTTTGCCAGCAGCCCACCGAAATAGCCGCCGACCCCGCCGGTACCCATGACTGCGATGCGCATGGAGTGGGTTCCTTTCGTGCTGCGTATTGCGTACTGCGTATTGCGTGCTGCGTATTGCGTACTGCGTATTGCGTGCTGCGTATTGCGTACTGCGTATTGCGTGCTGCGTGGAGCACCAGACTTCTGTCGGAATGGAGCGCGCCTCACGTTTCACTGGTCACGTCTTCCGTTTTCTCCGTTCCAGTGCAATCGACGCATATCGCGCGTACTCCGATGCCGGCCACGTTTCGAGCACAGCGTTGAATTCCAACACAGCCTGGCTGTCCAGGCCCTTCTTTTGGTAGGCGACGCCCAGGTTGTAGTGGCAGCCGCTCTCTTGCTTGACCCCCAGGTAGCCGCTGCCGGATTGAGCCAACACCTGGCGCAACGTCTCGATCGCCTCATCCAGCCGGCCGCGGTGAATGTCCAGCACACCTTGATTGAGCTGAACCATCAGGCGACCGGTCTCATCGGGCCACAGGCGCAATGCCCACCGATAAGCCGTCGCCGCGGCCGCGTGATTGCCGCGGCGGGCAAGCAGATTGCCCAGATCTACCAGCAGGCGGACGCGCGCGGTCAACAGGTAAAGCACCGCCAGGAACAGGACGGGGTTGACCGGGTAACCAGTCAACGCGGCCAGCCCTGCGACGGTGACGGAGAGGACGACACCCTCGATCGCCAGCCGGGTGGGCAAACCTTCCCGGCGCAGCAGTGCCAGCCCCCCAAAGATCAATACATACAGCAGACCGAGCAGCAGCAATATCAGTGGTTGCGCCATGGTTTTCTCCCCGTTAGTGGATAGATCGAGTATACCGTTCCGAGATCACTTGGTCAACTCGCGCGCTTGACGCGCGAGCCAGGCTAGTGCTAAAATTGTAATCGCCATTCTGAAAATGGCTGTTCTTGAGTCATTGCGAGGGGCAGCGACCCCGAAGCAATCTCTATCGCATGCCGGGGATTGCTTTGCTTTGTCCCTCGCAACCGGGCTATCGTTTCCTCGCAACACTTGCGCCTATGTTGCGCTCCAGCGCAAGTGCAGGTGTGATATTCGCATCGACCGTGGCGCCGCCAACGACATGAGAAACTCTCTGGGAACGACGATGGACGATTGACCATGGACGATGGCAGTTGCCTTCTCACCCGTAGGGGCCGTGGCGCCGCGCCCGGCATGAGTAACTGCCCTGGAAATGGGACTATCACCTGTCACTCTGAGCGGGTTGACTCCGTGAGTCACGGTGCGGCATGCCATCAGCGAAGAGTCCGTCGCCGCACCCGGCATGAGTAACTGTTCTGAACATGCCACGGACTGTCACTCTGAGCGGGTTGACTCCGTGAGCAACGGTGCAACATGCCACCAGCGAAGAGTCCGTGGCGTCGCACAGGGACCTGTCCTGAGCATGGCGGACGGATGCTTCGCTGATCATTCGCCGCAACGCACCTTGAGTGGTAAGCCCGCTCACGCTCTGCGTGACATCCGAGGACATTTTCATGGACTGTGGCGCCGCGCCCGGCATGGGCAACTGCCCTGAGAATAGCAGGGATAAGAGGATCAGAGGATGGAGCAGCAGGAGCAATCCCCTGATCCTCCAATCCTCGCCAATTCTCACTCGCGGTGGCGCCAGACCTGGCGTAGAGTTCTGAGAGGAAAACCGCACCGTCTGTGACCGGCCCGAGCAGTGGAGGGCAGCGGGTCGTGCAAGCGGTGGGGGGAACCTCGAAAGGAGGTGTCGCGGAGGGATAATTTGCTTTGCCTGGTTGGGCCGTTCGTCGTTGAAGCCGTTCACATGGGCCCGAGGTGTTCGGGCCTGGCTCTCAGGAGGGGCAAAGGAAAATGAATGCGCTTGTTGCTTTGCTCATCGGTGCCGTGGCGCTCGCCGTTGGATATGGCGTGTACGCCAGGACCATCAACCGGTCGGTGGTTCAGCCTGACGCTAAGAAGGCGACACCGGCCAAGATGTACATGGATGGCGTGGATTTCACGCCGGCGAACCGGAACGTCCTCTTCGGCTATCAATTCAAGTCCATCGCGGCGTTGGGGCCAATCCTCGGCCCGATTATTGCGGTCCAGTGGGGCTGGCTCCCCGCTCTCTTGTGGATCGTCATCGGCACTTCCTTCATCGGCTGGGTACAGGACTATGGCAGCATCGTCCTGGGTGTGCGGGAGGAAGGCCAATCCTTCGGCGCTCTTAGCTATCGCCTGGTCTCCCCGCGTTCCCGCATGATCCTCATCACCTTCATCTATTTCTACCTGTGGCTCATCATGGGCTCGTTCGGCACCACGGTCGGCTTCACCCTCCTCACTAACCCGGTCGTGCCCCTGGGAGTCATCATCGTGATCCTGGTGGGCATCCTGGCGGGTCAGATGACCTACAAGTGGAAGCAGGATATCATCCTGACATCGGTCGTCACGGTTGTGCTGGCGTTCCTGGGCATCTGGTTGGGCACGCTGCCGTTTGCCAAGAACCTCTTCTCAGCGATTCTGGGTATCGCAGGCGGCCAGGCCAGCCCAACACTGTTCCTGACGATCACGCAGGCAAAACTCATCGGCAGCCTGCTGGTGGTCATCTTCTGCTACTTCGGCGCAGTGCTGCCCATCTGGCGGTGGGCGCAGCCGATCAACTACGTGTCGTTCTGGATCGTCTCCCTGGGCATCCTGGGAGGCATCGTTGGTCTGCTGATCTGGCACCCCGGCACGGGCAACTTCCCGATCTTCACTCAATTCAACATCGGTATCGGCCCGCTGTGGCCGATGTTGTTCGTCACCATCGCATGCGGCGCGATCTCCGGCTGGCATAGCCTGGTCTCCTCGTCGGGCACGGCGCGTCAGCTCGAAAAGGAGACCGACGCGCTCTATGTCGGCGGTGGCGCCATGTTCCTGGAGATGGTCTTCGCCATCGTGGCGTTCCTGACAGCCACGGTCGCTTTCGGCACCTACGACGGTTACGTCAAGGCTGGCGGCGGCGCGGCCCCTGCTGCGGTCTTCTCGGCCGGCCTGGCCACCTTTATGAACCAGTGGGGCCTGAATATAGATTTCGGCAAAGCCTATGGCGGGGTGTTCCTCACCCTGATGGCGCTCACAATCATGCACCTGGTTGTGCGCTTCATGCGTGTGGCGAGTGCCGAGGCGCTGGGCGACAAGATCCCGGTCATCAAGAACGTCCACGTCGGCACGGTCATCGCCTTGCTGCTGACCCTGCTGCTGATCTGGATCGTGCCGTTCCTGCAGATCTGGGCGGTCTTCGGCGCGGCTAACCAGCTCATGGCCTCGCTGGCGTTGCTGCTCATCACCCTCTGGCTGATGTCGAAGGGCAAGCAGTATCTCTGGACGCTGATTCCCTTCGTCTTCATGTTTGTTACTACTGTCGCGGCGCTGCTCTACAAGGCTTACGAGGCGTTCTTCATCAACCTGCCGAAGATGGCCGATCCGGTCGCGAACAAGATCGCGAGCGTAGGGCAGTTTGCGACAGCGCAGATCATCATCGGCGCCGTATCGCTGGTCCTGGTGGTCGCAGCGCTCATCCTGGCCTGGGACGGCGTCAAGGCATTCGGGCGCTTCCGCGCGGCCGCTCCGGTCAAGGCTGGCGCGAAGACGTGAGGGTGTGGGCCAGGGACTAGGGATTAGGAAACGGGGACTAGGAGACAGGGAGTAGGAAACAGGGACTAGGAAGCAGGGACTAGGAAGCAGGGACTAGGAAACAGGGACTAGGAAGCAAGCTCTCTAGTCCCTAGTCCCAAATCCCAAATCCCAAATCCCAAATCCCTAATCCTCAGTCCCGGTCGCCACAGAAAGGGTGGCTCGTGAAAGCGGTTCGGGTTGACGTGATCGCGCCTATCCCCGAGGGCTGGGGACTATGCACGTCGTGCGAGATGCTGTTGGCGCAGGCTGACCTGGGCCAGGCGCCGACTGAGCGCGGGCTGGATGAGTTCCCCCCCGAGTGGCAGGCCGACTTCCGCCGTCTTTCCGCTCTGATCTTCGACCTGGCCGATCGCTACCGCGACGGCGTGCTGATTCACGTTTACGACCCGCGTTCGCTGCAAGGGCTGGTCAAAGCGTTGCGTCACGCCGTGCGGCGTTATCCTACCTTCATCGTTGCCGGGCGGACGAAGGTGGTGGGATGGGATAAGGTGGCGGTGGAGCGGGCGGTGGAGGCAGCATGCGGCGATGAGTGAGAGTTTGGATCACGAAGGTCTGGATCACGAGGTCGCGAAGTATCACGAAGGCCGCGAAGCACGAAGAGCGCAAAGTGTAGAGCGTGAATCTTCGCGTTCTTCGCGCTCACATACGGTGTTTTTTCCCGTCGTGTTTTCGCGACGCTTCGCGTCTTCGTGTTCCAAATCCTTGCGCGGCGGCCTCCGTGCGTTTCGCGACATCCTCTACGGCGCTACCATCTATGACATGGTGCGTGACCTGCAGAAGGAGCGCAGCCAACGCGAGCACCTGTTCATCCTGGTTGTCTTCGGCGACTTGCTTGGCGTGCCGATCTTGCCACCGTACTACACGCTGCGTATGCTCCCCTACATCGTCCCTCACATCGCGGGCTGGCGACGCAGCATGTCGCGCGAAAAGGACCTGACCGACTTGTGCGATCGGGAGATTACTTAATCGGGTATTAGGTATTAGGGATTGGCCTGATGTTCGTTCGACAGCACAGGAAGCAATACCCAATACCCAATACCCAATACCCAATATCTAATACCCAATATCCACCACCGAAGGAAGCTTACACATGCCTGAAGAAGAGCAGAAACGCAGTTGGTTCGACGGCTTCAAGAGTGTGCTCTACGGCATGGCCGGCCACGACATGGCGCGCTATGCCATGAAGACGCGCGGCAGCATGGAGCACCTGTTCATTCTGATCACCATGGGCGACCTGTTGGGTATCCCCATCCTGCCGCCCTACTACAGCCTCCGCCTGCTCCCCTATGTGGTTCCGCAGATTTCGACGTGGAAGCGGCGCATGTTGCGGGAGAAGGATCTGACGGACGCGTTGGCGTAGGCTCGAAGCTGGAAGCTAGAAGTTAGAAGCTGGAAGTTGGAAGTTGGAAGTTGGAAGTTGGAAGCTGGAAGTTGGAAGCTGGAAGTTAGAAGCCAAAACGGACTACGCAACACGTAATACGCGGTACGCATTACGGAGTCAATCATGTCTCTACGACAAGTCTTTGAACAAAACCCCGATCGGCGCTACATCATGTTCGGCGGTAAGGGTGGGCTGGGGAAGACGACCTTCTCGGCGGCCACAGCTTACTGGCTGGCCAAGCAGGGCAAGAAAGTGCTGGTCTTCTCGGTAGATCCGCAGGCCAGCCTGTCCGATATTTTCCAGCGCGATATTTTCGGCAAGGGGCCTGTCGAGATTATGCCCAACCTGTTCGCGCAGGAAATTGACGCCGATCGCCGGATCAAGGAATATCAACAGGAGATCCGCCAGAAGATCCTGGATATGTACGGGCTGGAGGCAGTTCCCGAAGAGATCGAGAATTACATCCAGGCTGCCGCGGCCGAGCCAGCCATGGAGGAAAGCGCCATCTTCGATGAGGTGGTGGACATTGTCGTCGGCGGCAAGTACGACTACTACATCTATGACCTGGTGCCGCTGGGCCATGCGCTCTACTACTTGAGCATGGCGTCGGTCTACGACGAGTGGATTGATAAGATCACCGCGCTGCGCACCGAGATGCAAGAATACTCGCAGGTGGCGGCTGTGATGCAGCGCAGCAAGGAAACCGAGGAAGATCAGATCCTCAAGGAGCTCCAGTACATCAAGTATCGCATCAACACTTCGTCGAGCATCCTCACCGACAAGCAGAAAACCGCCTTCTTCTTTGTGCTCGTGCCCGAGGAAATGATCATCCTGGATACTCAGAAAGCGGCTGGCCTGTTCGCCAAGTTCGACGTGCCGCTGGCAGGCTACATCGTCAATCGGGTGATCCCGCCAGAGCTGGCCCGGCAAGAGATCCCCGAATATCTGCGTAACCGCCTGGAGATGCAGAAGGGCTATCTGGGCAAGATCGACCAGATCTTCAGGGGCGATGTGCTGGCGCGCGTCCCTGAGTTCGAGCGCGATATCACCGGCCTGCCGATGATCGAGCGCATGGCTGAGGCGATGTTTGGGGACGGAGGTGCGCAATGATCGAGAAATCCATGCACCAATACCTGGTCGAAAACCCCCGTCTCAAATACGTCTTCTTTGGCGGCAAGGGCGGAGTCGGCAAGACGGTGCTTGCGGGCACTGCGGCCCTGTGGACGGCGGGCCAGGGCAAAAAGACGCTGTTGGCCTCCACCAACCCCGTCCACTCCCTCTCTTCGATGCTGGATCAGAACGTCTTCGGCAAACCGACGCCGGTGACGGGTGTGCCAAACATGCTGGCCTATGAGATCGACACCAAGGACACCATCGAAAAATCCAAGAAAGAAATCCGCGAGAAGATCGAGTGGTTCCTGAAATTTGCCGAAATCAAGACCAAGGCGGACGAGTTCGTTGAGTCGGCCACCATGAACCCGGCGTTCGAAGAGTCGGCGATGTTCGAGAACATGATCGACCTGATGTTCGAGGACAAGTACGACGCCTATGTCTTCGATACCGCGCCGACGGCCAACGCCCGGCGACTTCTGGGCATGTCCAGCGTCTACTCGATGTGGGTCAACAAGATGGTGCAGAGTCGCGAGGAAGCGATGTCGCTGAAGGAGCTGCTGTCGTACAGCAAGAAGAAGCAGCAAAAAGACCCGCTGATGGACTATCTGTTGAACCTGCGCGAGCGGATGGGCCGGGCCAAGGTGCTGCTGACTGACGATGCGTTGACCTCCTTCTTCTTTGTGACGCTGCCCGAGGCGTTGCCGATCGCGGTCATCACCCGCTTCATCAACTGGTTCCACGAGTTCGGCATCCCCGTCGGCGGGGTCATCGTCAACATGCTGATCGACCGGGCCAGCGTCGGCCCCGAGGCGCCGGAGTTCGTGAAGAACCGTGTGGCGATGCAGGCCGAGCACATGGAGACCGTCTGGCGAGAATTCGACGGGATGGTGCGCGCCTTACTGCCGCTTTACGAAACCGAAGTGCGGGGAACGGCCATGCTGAAGCGCATGGCGGATCAGTTGTTCGCATAAGTTGACGGACAGTACGGATGGACATGACGGCGAATTCTGTAATGGGCAATGACCTGCTGGACTTGGACAAGCTTCACGCAAAGGCGCAAAGGGCGCAAAGAATCAATATGGGGTGTCTTTGCGTTCCTTGCGTCTTAGCGTGAGTTTTTCCGGCTGTCCACCACGTCTCTGACCAGTACACATGACGGCGAATTCGCCGGGTTTGCTGTCATGTCCTTTGATTCACCCCCCAACGACATTCCGCACAGCTTGCAGAAATTCCGTTAAAGGCGCTTGCTCAAACCCCGTCAGGCGCACGAAAAGAATCAAGTTCGGCTGGCGGACGCGCAACGAGAGGCGCTCGACCGAGGCGCCATAACGCTCCAGGAATTTTGCGACGGCGCGGGCGTCTTTGCCATTCGTTTGCCCCCTGGTCGCCAGCCCCAAACCGGCCGGCATCTCTCGCCACTGCCACGGCTGGTCACCAGCGCCGCGGTCGAGCGTGCGTCGCAACCGGCCTCGCAACGGCACCACCTCGAACTCGCAACTCGGCTGGCCGCGCAGCTCAGCGCGCACGGATAACGTGTCACGCTTGCCGCGCAGCCGCTCGATGCCCCACAATGGCGAAAACTCACGTGTCAGCAGAAAATAGGCCATCTGGATCTTGCTGAAAGGTCGGGCCGCGTCGGCGATCGTTACCTCCGCCCCGGAGGTCATCGAGCGGATCCAGCGCCAGGTGGGCCTGCCACCGAGGGACCCTAATCCTGCCTGCAGCCACGTGCCCAATGCCTTGCTCCGCCGCCGGTTCAGCCAGGCGCCGGTGGCGTACCCCACAACAAGCAGGATCACGACGATCCAGAGAATTTTCTCGGTTGTTCCGGCGTTCGGCAGGATCAAAAGGGCCTCCACGGTCGATCGGGTGGACGCTATTATACCATACGAGCGCTCGCCAGGGGTTGTCCACAGGATGCAGGGCGATTGCATGTTGCGGTCGAGAGCGCAGCCATCCACGAATTCGGCACGAATAAACGAATCGTCTGGCTCCACCCATTCGTTCATTCGTGTGGCGATTCGTGGATGGCGCGTTTCGCCCGGCCATTCCTGCTGCCGATCACGGAATCACCTGCAACATGGCTTCGCCCTGCACAGGATGCTGCGCGAAAACCCGGTGGCCCAGCAGGTACAACCCGGCTCGCAGCCGGTTGCCAGGCGTTGAAGGGCCCTGTGAGCCGGTTTGCAACCGGCTTCCACCTCCTGAGCCGGTTGGCTTCAGCCACCGGCGGGACTGATAGCCATCAGCGATAGCTGGTGGCATCGCCACCTGGCTGGAGCGCGAACGACACGGCGCCGATGCGTGTCGAGAGCGCGGACTCGACTCCGCTGCCGTCCACGGCTGTCACCACGTAGAAGTAGTTCGTCGCAGGATTCCCCAGCGCGCCGGTATCCGTGTAGGATGTGTTCCCGGTCGTGGCGAGCAGATCGCCCGCGGCCGGCGTGAAGTAGGGATCGTTCGCCCGGCGGTAGATGCGATACTGCGGCGCAGTGATGGCATCGCCACGGATGTTCTGCGTCACAGCCGTCCAGGTGAGCTGCACGCTATGCCCTGACCGGTTTCCGGTGAGATCGGCCACCGCCCTGGGCGGGTTTGATGCCAGCAGCGTCCAGTCGGAAAAGTGGGTCACACCGGTCACGGTCACAGTATTGGCGGCCGTGTCCACCGTGGCCGCGAAGTATTCCCAACGGCTGTTGGCCGCGTCCCAGCGCGCCACACCGACGATTTGGTCCTCGGTGAAGCCGTACAGGTCGCCGTCCTCGTAGCTGAACACCAGGCTGGTGTTGAAGCCGGACGCAGCATCCGTGGTGATGCGCCAGTAGCGCAGCGCCGTATCGACGCCGGCCGGCACGTTGGGATGCCCCGCCGCATAATCGCCGACCGTGACGTTGCCGCCGGGCCAGCTCGCAAAGACCAGCGCCAGGTGCGCATCGGAGAGGGGGACGGTCGTGCCGCCGCAGCCGCCAGCGCACGCGGCGACCGTCTGGGTGGTCGTTGCCGGCGTCGCGGCGGTGACGGTGACCGTCTGCGGATGGTTGGCCGGGTCGGCGGCCGGGAAGGTGACGGTGACGCCGCCATCGCTGGCCCGGATGTAATAGGCCAGCCCGGCCGTCGTCACATCGTCGGGCGGGATGGACGCCTCGTAAACCGAACCGGACTGCGCCATCGCCAGGCTCTGCCAGTCGCCGGCAGTAGGCTGGTAGTACAACGTGGCGCTGTAGACGGGCACATAGTTCACCGTCGCGGCCTGGATCGTGAGCGGCCGGCCCGCCACGGTTTGCGTCACCGGCGTCGGGGCTATCAGGCTGCCCGCGGCCACGAAGAAGTCGGTGAAGTGATCCACCGCCACGTTGACCGCCTGCGTCGTCGTGTTCACCGTGCCGCCCGCCAGCCGCACGTCGCCGGTCGGATCGATGTAGTACACCCGCAGGTCGGCGGCGTTCACCCC
>Ga0172375_10000165_pt1 | contig 100217 bp, 91 predicted proteins | sample LakKiv1m_FD_114537 | JGI IMG/M metagenome (GOLD analysis project Ga0172375, IMG submission 114537) | Freshwater microbial communities from Kabuno Bay, South-Kivu, Congo - kab_092012_11.1m | ecosystem: Environmental > Aquatic > Freshwater > Lake | place: Democratic Republic of the Congo...
CTGAAATTTATTTGAGTTGAGCTGTTTCAAAGTTTTTTCATTCTGCTCGGAAATATATTTTAAGTAACGGTAACGTTTAATTGCCTGATTGAAGGAATCTGCATTAAGAATAAAACGCCACATAGAAAGTCCGCGGTTTTTGTAGATCCAAACAATGTATCTTGAATATTTTTCTTTTAAATCTTTAACACGGCTTTCAACTTGCCCAATCTCATCTTCAATCTCTTTAATCAAAATCTCTTTGTCTTTCTCATCGGCAAGAAGATTATTAATCAATTTATTCAACAGCAGATTTTGCTGATTGATATTTTCAAGCGCTTGGAGTGATTCTTTTTCTTTTTTGGTTTTTGACTGTAGTTCTTTTTCCAGCGCGGAAATATCTTTCTTGATGCGGTCTAATTCTTGATTCTTTGTGCGGATACTATCGGAAGTTTGCCCGTGCAGAGTTACCGATGTGATTACAAGAAAAATTAATATTGATTTACAGTTCAATGATTTTAGTATCATCTGGTATATCAATTTTTAGCTTCCCGATTTCTTTGTTTACTTCAATTGTACGGTACTCAATTTTTATTTTTTGATTATTGAGAAGATCATCCATACTTGTTTGTTTGGGAATCGGATTTTCTTCAACTTTCAAAAAATCCGAATATTTAGCATCAACAATATTTTTCCCTTTCGAATCGTTCTTTTGATATTGGCGTATTTCAAGTTCATCAGATTTAATCCAATATACGCTGGTTTTTCTGCTGACAGAATCTATGTAGGTAAGTTTATACAGATCGTCAACAGCTTCAAACTTATCCGGTTCACTTCTTAATTTATCAGTCAAGTTAACCGAGCCGGTGGCGACATCAATGAGTTCATCAAAAGAAATATTAATTTTTAAAATATCTTTCATAACTCCGGGGGTAACTTTTCCTTTATAATAAATGTTGTTAATCGCATCGTAAAACTGAAAATTCTGCGGTGTTATTAGAGCAAAGGCAAGATCAATTCCAAACGGTCCGTAGAAAGATACTTTAACTGTATCCGGTTTTTTAATTTCAACTTGAAAACTGCTTTTTGCATCAAGCTCAGCAGTCTTAATACTTATCGAACCTGTACCAATAAAACTTTTTATTTTTCTTCTGTTGGCTTCAAGCCGTTTGATCAACCTGTCCGAAGAAATCATTCTATCAACCTGAACAGGAGTTGATGGCGCGCATCCGTTCAAATAGAATTGCGAGATAAGTACTGCAATCATAAAAACAAATAAACTTTTTTTCACAATTCTCCTTTTTCAATTTTCATCTTAATAGAAGTTTTTGTCGAATCTAATTCGAATGCATTTTTCCAGAATTCAACCGCTTTTATTTTCTCGCCAAGTTTAAAATGAACATCGCCTAAATGATCCAACAATGTTGCATTCTTGCTTTCTATTTTCACGGCTTCTTCAATATTTTTTTTCGCTTTTTTATAATCGCCAAGACGGAAATAGATCCAGCCAATCGTATCAAGGTATGAAGAATTTTTCGGCTCGGCATCAATTGCTTTCTTCGACATAGTTAATGCTTCTTGCAGACGAATGTTCCGTTCGGCAAGTGAATATGCAAAGTTATTCATTATAAGAACATTTGCCGAATCAATTTTTAATGCAGATGTGTAAAGCGAATCTGAAATTTGATATTCTTTTTGCGATTCATGTATCATCGCTAAAACACTTATGACTTGAATATTATTCGGCTCGATTATCAAAGCTTTATTTAAGTGCAACAGCGCTTCTTTATCATTCTTCAATTGATTAAGTGTATAACCAAGCGCAGAAAGTACTGTTACATCATCCGGATTTAATTTGAAAGCTTTCTCAAGCGCTTCTTTTGCTTTTAGGTGCTGGTTCTCTGTAGAAAGCGAAAGTCCGTAAATTAAATTAACCGCAAAATCATTCGGGAATTTTTCTGAAGCTTTGCTCATGTACTCAATTGCATCTTTGTATTTTTTAGTATCAAAGAGTAATCCGCCGAGACGAACCCAAACTTGAGCATTCCATTCGGCTAGTTTTGCCGCTGTCTTAAAGTATTCAATCGCCGATTCATTTTTGTGCGATCTTAGTTCAATCTCTCCCAAGTAAGCATTCACCTGCCAATCCGATGTATCTTTGCTTACTTCCAAAAAAATCTGTTTAGCAATATTTAAAGTTGTTGAGTCTTTTTCAGATTGAAAATAAAATGAAGTCCCGATTTTTAATTTGTCTTCTATGCTGATATTCTTGCTCTTCACCAATTTCATATAAACATCGGATGCATCCTGCCATTTTCCTTGCTGAATGAAAATTCTTCCTTTCAGATCAATAAGACTTTCATCATCCGGAAAACTTGTGAGCGATTCATTGACTTTCGATAATGCTTTTTCAAAATCTTTAATCTTGATATATGATTCAATTAATAATTTTTGCAAGAGCAGATCGGACGGATTTAATTTTATAAGCTCTTCAACTGTTGTAATAGTTTCTTTTATATTTCCCATCCGTTCATTGATATCAGCAATTCGTACCAGCACACTCCATTCAGGACCAATCAAGTCAATAATTTTTTTATAATATGAAAGGGCAACGGTAGTCTTTTTTACTTCGATCAATTGTGCAAGATTGTAATATGCGGTTACATTTGTTGAATCAAGCTTTATAATTTTATCATAAACTGCTGCTGCCGAATCTTCCAAGTGTGAAGAGGTATAGATTGAAGCTTGGAGAGTTAAGTATTCGGTATTCTTTGGTTCATTCTCAACAGCTTTTTGAGAATACGTCAGCGCTGTAGAAAGTTTATTCAGCCGGTAATAATTTTTTGCAATTGCATAATTAATCCCAGGTTGAGAATCATACTTAAGCGCTTCAAGATATTCCTTTATAGCTTCAGTAAATTGTCCTTTTAACTCCAGAAGAGAGCCGGCTATAAATTTTTCCTGAGCAAGTTTTTTACTCTGCAATGCACTAAAACTTGGATCGTTATTACCATTAAGATTGCTCTCCTTAACAACATCGGAAGAACAACCGGCTAATAGAAAGGTTATATATATCAGAAAGATTTTGAACTTCATACGCACCATAAATTTGAAACAAAAAATAGTTTTTAACGGTTTGAATCACAAGAGTAAAGATTGATGTCAATAATTCATTTTTCTATCTTTGTTTAAATATTTTAAGAGAAAGAATATCTACGATCTTGCAATAGCATATAAATGGAAATATGATCAAGAATTTGTAGAACTGATCGAACAAAGCTTTCAACTAAGCGGATTGAGAACATTTGTTATCGGTAAATTCAACTTATTCGAAGTTATAGCTCTTACAAAAAAAAATAAAATAAGTTTCAAAGCTTTCCTTGATAGAGCTTCGGATGAAGATCCGGAGTTTATTCCCTTAACTAAACTTCTTGGACAGAAAAAATGCTACTTAATTAATCCGCATGCAAAAGTTGTAAAATCTTTAGACAAAGTTTCGGTACACAAGAAATTGATTAGGAAAAAATTTCAACTCCCTAAAACATTTTCATTCCAACCTTATGATAGACAGAAAGAACTTTTAACAACTAATGAAGAATTGAGGTCGCTCGGTAATCCCTTTGTTATTAAACCGGCAACTTTTTCAGGCGGTGGTGAAGGCGTAATCCGGAATGCATCCTCACTTGAACAAATCCAAATAGAAAGAATTAAGAACCACGGTGATAAATATTTGGTACAGGAGAAAATACAACCTAGAATTTTAAACGAAAGAAGGGCATGGTTTAGAGTTATTTATGCGTTCGGTCAAGTTATTCCAACTTGGTGGGACGACAAAACACATATTTATTACAAAGTAACTGATAGTGAAATAAAAAAATATAATCTTCAACAGCTTAGTAAAATATCGAAAAAGCTGGCAAGGATAACAAGGCTCGATTATTTTTCCACAGAAATTGCACTAACAAAAGATCACAAATTTATTTTGATTGATTACGTTAACGATCAATGCGATATGCGTTTGAAATCAAATCATTTTGACGGAATACCTGATGAAGTTGTAACGGAGTTTATTGAAGCGATGAAGAAGAAAATTATCACTCTTTAGAAATTCATATCATCTTCAATAGTTACACGCAAGTTTAAATAGCTCTGATATCTTTCTTTGCTAATTAATTTTTCTTCTACAGCTTTTATTACTGCGCAGCTGGGTTCATGATCATGTGTACATGTATTAAACCTGCACTTATTTATAAACGGAACAAATTCCTTGAAGTAATGACCTAAATCTTCTTCGCGAATTCCGTACGGATCAATTTCCCGGATTCCGGGTGTGTCAATTACCGACGTGTCATTTTCGAATCTCAATAGTAAACAAGTTACTGTTGTATGCTTTCCTTTAGAAGTTGAACCGCTTATCATACCGGTTTTCAAATTCAAGTTTGGAAAAATTTCATTTAATAATGATGATTTGCCTACACCGGATTGACCCCAAATCAAATTTACTTTTCCCAACAAACAATTTTTTAATTCATCAATACCGTTTTTAGCAACAGTGCTTGCGGCAATTATCTTATATCCAATTGAAGAGTATAGTCTTACAAATTCTTCGTAGTGCAAATGTGGATCAAGATCGGTTTTATTTATTATAATAATTGGATTTATGTGAGAGCTCTCAGCACAGACTATCAATCTATCAATTAAACGATTATTAAATTTAGGAAACTTGCAACTGCTGACGATAATCAGGTTATCAACATTAGAAGCGATAATTTGTTCAAGCCGTTCGCCGCGGGCACCGGCTCCTTTTATGCGCGGGACTTTTCGTGAGATATGATTTTTCCTTGGAAGTATTTCATTAATAACACCGGAGCCATCTATGTTCATTTCGAATTTAACTTTATCACCAACAGCAGCAATATCTACCGTATAGAGTTTATTTCTTTTTAGTGCAAAATCTTTTTGAAATTTTCCTCTTAAGGAACAACGAATTTGTTTCCCTTTAGAATCGAATAAATAATAATCTTTACTTTCAATTTTAAAAATGGTCCCCTGTATTGTAGCCTCCGCTATTAATAAATAAGCACCTTAAAAATAAGGTGCTTATTAAGGGTTGTCAATTGAGATGATATTATGAAAGGTTAGAAATTATATTTCAACGAGGTAATAATGTTTTGATTTTTTATATCCTGATATGTGCGTGATAGTCCGCTGCCGTAATTGTCACCGTAATCTTTCCACCAGCCGTATGCATAAGCGCCGTCAATGGTTATTGAGTTTGTTAGGCGGATACCAATTCCGGCGGTTAGAAATTTTTTATCATATTCAGTTGGATCATCTCTGAATGGTGAACGCATTAAAATAAAGCCGCCTCTAATAGCAAGATTTGTTGATGGAAAAACATATTCAAATCCGGCATTTAGATTCACTACCGATCTAAACATATCTTTTATATCGAAATTTTTATTTTCTAAAGCGATCATATCAAATCCGGATTTGAATTTAGCACTACTATAATCAATCATTGTTGTATTAGCACTTACAGTTAAATTATTTAAAATGTATGATGCACCAAAAGTGAATTCAGCGGGGGTAGTAATTTCGTAATCGCTTTTTGAATCTATGGCAGGATCTAAAACAAATCTTGTATCAAGACCAAAATGACTTTCACCGTTAACATAATAAGTTTCTTTTACTGTAAATGTTTTAGAGAATTTAATGTTAGCTGCAATATTCAAATTCTTATTTATTTTCATTAAGCCGCCAATATTAAATCCCGAACCGGAAATATCCCAAGAGATTCTGTCGTGAATCGCAAAAGATTTAAAATCGGCAGAAGCCGGTTCACTTGGATCTAATAAAAGTGATGACGGATAGATATTATTTACATCTTCTTCGCTATAATCTTTATTCTTATTAAAATTTCCGGAGTAAAGATTAATCGTAGCTCCTATAAAAATATCTTTCTCTACTTCTATTGCGGCAGAAATTGACCATGCGTTTAGTGAGCCGTCTTGCAAAATATTCCCGCGTTGATTTAATCTACCGTTAATCCTGGTAGTATCATTTAGATAAACGCCATTCGAAGAATATAGTGGATAGCTAAGTGCCAGCTTAAATGCTATATCCCGGTCCGCCATGTATGGAGAATAAACTAAATCTTGGATATAAGAATTTGAACCGGAATTAAAAGCATTAAATCCTAATGTTCCGTTAAAATCTTTTACTTGTGAATAGCCAAAACCTAAAACAAAACTTCCTTGAATTGTAGGCATTGGAAGTGCAACACCAAATTGCCCCAATTTTGAAATACTATTAGATAATGAAGAATTTCTGTTAAAGAATCCAACATTATTATCATAGTTATTATAATTGAAACCCGTATATAGTTCGGCCTTTTTAATTAGTGCCAGGCCAGCGGGATTGAACATTATTGTAGAGAAATCATTACCGGCAGCAGTGTATGCATTTCCCATTCCTAATGATCTTGCACCAAGAACCATCCCGGATTCACTTAGTCGGAAAACATCATTGTAATTTTGTGCTATCGTTATATCTGAGATAAAAAGAATTAAAACGATTGCTGAAATAATCTTAGATAAATTTTTCATTTTTAATCCCTCCACCATTTTTTTTGAAGATACATTGATTAACGTCTCCTTCCACTATCAGAACTACTGCCTGAACGTGAACTATTACCTGAATTGCTTGAACTACTAGATCTCGATCCTTCATTAGAACGTGAAGAAGGAGGAGGCGAATATGATGGTGCAGATGTTCTTTCTCTTGTTGCAGGTTGTGTAGATTGATTGCGTCCGCGTGATGCATCATTTCCACGTGTTGCCGGTTGTGTAGATCTATTGTCTGTAGTATTGCTACGTTCGCGCGTCCGGGTATTCCCATTTCGTGTAGATGAATTATCATTCCTTGGTGTTGAAACACGAGTTCCGTCATTTCTATTATTTGCATCTCTTGATACTCGAACTCTTCCAAGATCAACATCGTTAGAACGGTTGGTTCTATCACGAGTAGTATAATTTGTGTTCGTTCTAGTGCGATCGCCAATTCCGCTTCCACCCCTACCGCGCAGACCATCATTATCGCGAGTTCTTGTACTTACATTATTTCTGTATCTCACAATATTTCCGGCATAATTATTCCAATGTGAGTTATGATTATACCAATAGTATGGATAACCATAGTTATACCCGTAATAACCGTAATTCCAAATGGAATTATATCTCCAATACCAGTAAGGGCTATCCCATCCAAATAAACTGTAATAATAAGAACCATATCCTAATCCGAAAGAGAATCCAAGCGATGGGTAATAACTTCCCAAAAATCTTCTATAACTCGGGTAGTAAGAGTTTTGATAATAATAATCGTACGTATTATCATCGTAATAAGTGGAATCTGCTTGATCTTCATAAGCATATTCATCTTCATCAGATTCATAGTTTGTGTCTTTAGGACTATAATCACGAAAAGCAATTTGTGTGTAACACCCTCCTAGTGTAAGAAGAGGTAAAACAATTAGTAGTCGAATTAAAGTTTTCATGATAGCACCTTCTCAATTGATAATTTATATGTACAAAAATTATACCTAATTAATGATGTAATGAAAGGCAAAAAGGAAGTACGGAGATGAGTTATGTCTATATCAGTAAACTAATATGTGTTTTTATGAATACAGCCTGACTTAAAAGATAGATTTTACATACTCTACAAAAATTCCACGGTCAGCTTTATTTCCATCAATATGTTTATTATTTAATAAATCACGTAAATCAAGACCAAGTGTTAGCCCGTCTCCTACAGACCATCGTAAACCAAAATTCAAATAACCATTTCCCTTTCCAAGTGCATTACCGGTATTATCATTAACAGCAAAATCATACTCACCAATAAAGGAAACTTTAGAACCAATTGTTTTTTCAAATCCAACACCTAAATTTAAGTCTTTATCAGCATCGTCTCTTTCCATAGAATAATTGATAACACCATGAACACTTAAATAACCAAACAGTTCAAAATTCTTTGATGCGGCAACGAAGAAACCGGGAGATTTGATTTGATATCTAGAGAGGTCTCTGTTATAAGCACCTTTTCCCTGAGAATCAAAACCAATTGCTATTGCAGGTAATAATGGAGTCTCATCAATAATTCTAGCTCTAACATTTACGCCAGGCCATTTATTCCAATCAATATCCCCGCTTCCAATAATATTTCTTCCGCCGTATGAAATACCAAAACTAAAACCATCAACAACACCAACTTCTATTCTTGTAATTACAACCCCTAACGGCATCACATCAAGAGTTACACCAGCAAATCCTTTTTCAAGAATACCTGCTGTAGGAAGATCAATCAATCTGCGATATTCGAACTTAGCATTAGTTCCGCCGGTGCCTTGAGAAAATAGTTGGTGAGAGTAAGCTAGAAAAACTAGTAATATCAAGAAATATTTTTTCATTTTTAATTTTGAGGTTTATTAAAGTTAGACATAATCTTTATTTATTTCAGATTTATTTTCTTAAAAGTAGTTCCTGTTTTACTATCCTGAAGAATGATACCTAAACTAATTAATTCTGTCCTTATCTGATCTGCAAGTGCAAAGTTTTTTTCTTTTTTAGCAATATCTCTTTTCTTAATTAACAATTCTATTTGTTCGTTATCAATACTCGGATTTATTTCGTTAACCAAATCATCGAAATGAATTATTCCTAATACATTCTCTGCAGTATTCTTAAGAAATTGTTTTAGTCCTAGATAGAAGCTAGAATCAATATTACTACTACTTTCTGCTATTACCTTATTAGCAGCTCTAATAAAATCAAAAATAACTGCCACTGCCTGAGGCGAATTGAAATCATCGTCCATTACTTTTTCGAAATCGGAATAATATTTTCTTACATCAAATTCTGGTTTAACTTCACTTATAACATTTAGTTTGATTTCTCTTTCAATTTTTTCCGCGAGGTTTAATATTTTTTCATAACCTTTCTGAGCCGAATTTAATAATTCATCACCAAAATTAAGCGGTCCGCCATAATTAGTTTGAGCAAAAAATAAACGAATAGCTTCGGCTGTATATTTATCCAAAACTTCACGTGCAGTAAAAAAATTTCCAAGTGATTTAGACATTTTTTCATTCTGAATATTTAAGAAACCAAAATGTATCCAGTATTTAACAAATTTTTGTTCAAAGCAAGCCTCACTCTGTGCAATTTCATTTTCATGGTGGGGGAATATTAAATCATTACCTCCTGCATGAATATCTATTGACTTACCCAAATGTTTTGTGCTCATCGCTGAACATTCGATATGCCAGCCGGGTCTTCCTTTCCCCCAAGGACTTTCCCAACTCGGTTCTCCATCTTTAGCTTTTTTCCATAAAGAAAAATCAAGCGGATTTTTTTTCTCTTCATTAACGTCTACACGGGCACCAGATTCTAAATCATTAGTATTCTTACCGCTAAGTTTTCCATAATCCGAAAACCTTGAGACATCATAAAACACATTGCCATCTACATTATAAGCAAATCCTTTTCGTTCTAATTCTTTAATAACTTCTATCATTTCTGAAATGTGCAAAGTAGCTTTGGGGTAAAAATTTGCCACTTTAATCTTTAATCTTTTTACATCGTTAAAAAATGCTTCAGTATAAAAACTAGCAACATTTTCTGTAGATTTTTTTTCTTCAAATGATTTTTTGATAATATTATCATCAACGTCTGTAATGTTCATAATAAACTTAACAAGGAATCCCTTGTACTCAAGATATCTTCTAACAATATCAGCCATAACAAAAGATCTAGCATTTCCAATATGGAAATAATTATAAACTGTTGGCCCACACATATACATGGATACATCAGGGGGATTAACAGGCTGAAATTCTTCCTTAGTTTTGGTAAAAGTATTATAAATCTTCATCATTTTTTCCAAATTATGAGAAAAAATATACGAATTGAGCTCAGTTTATACAAATTTACGTGAGGAACAATTCTTGCTTTACATAAGGTGGAACAAAAATATTATACAGAATATTTATTAACGGACTTTGACATCTTTGAATTAATTTTTATATTTCTGTCAAGAAAATAGAACAAAGATTAAGTAAGTCTTTTTATCTTAAAATGAATAAAACACATCTACAATTAGCAATCAACTCTAATCACCGGAGGAAATTTATGTTCAGAAGATCAACAATTTTTATTTTTATCACGATCCTTCTTACTGCATCCCTTTGGGCACAGACAACAGTTGTTAGTCTTTCAATGAATGTTTTGGGCGTGTCTCCAAGAGATGTAGCAAAATCAACAACTGACATTTATACTTATCCTTCAACAGGATTAACAAATGTTGGTATAGGATCAATAATGTATTTCAAAGCAACAATGACTGGTCAAAAATTTGGAACACCAACCTGGACTGTCACCAGAAGACCATCAGGATCTGCAACTGCAGTTAATGCTACTAAACACATTATAGACGAGTATAATCAAGTTGTATTTTTAACTCCCGATAAACTTGGAGCTTATGAAGTTACTATCACAGATGGTTCATACTCTAAAACAGTTACGTTCAATGCATCAAAATATTTAGGTTATGAAAATACAATTGTCAATGGTGTTGATACTAAATTGAGTTGTAATACTTGTCACTCTGGAAAAGTTACGGAATGGAAAGGAACAAATCATGCAACAATGTTCACAAGAGCAATGAACGGTACACCCGGTTTAAGTGGCCCAGCAGATCATTATTCAAAAAGCTGTATATCCTGTCATACTACTGGGTATGATGCAAATTCGACAGCGGTTAACGACGGATTCGATGATTTAACTTTCACTTACCCTGCTGTTCTTGGTTCTGGAGTATTTGATCAATTAAAGACTCAATTCCCTGATGCAATAAACAGAGCAAACATACAATGCGAAAGTTGCCATGGACCTGCAGGCAGCCACTTGGGGGTCACAACCGACTCAAGAATGCAAGCAACTTATGATGCTGCTGTTTGTGCTTATTGCCATGATTCCGGTACCCATCACATTTTCCCAGAACAATGGGATGCTTCTATTCATGCTGCTGTTGTAAACGAAAGTGGTCCGGGACGTGAAGCTTGTGTTCAATGCCATACAGGTGCCGGCTTCGCTCAATACACTGCTGGCGTATCAACAACAGACCCATACTTTGATGTTTCTTATTCACCAATTACTTGTGCAGGATGCCACGATCCACATAATGCAACCAATGTATTCCAATTGAGAAAAGTTACCGCTCAAATACTTACCTATAACTCTGTAGATGCAAAAACACCAATTCTTAAAGATGTAACCAATGCTGGAATGGGAACAATGTGCCTTAATTGCCATCGTTCCAGAACAGAAGCTAATCAAGCTTTAGCATCTTCAATTAGCTCACGTTTTGGCCCTCATCATGGCCCACAAGGTGATATGTTATTAGGAAATAATATGTTAGAATTAGGTGGTGTTACATTAAAGAAGTCCAATCATTATGGATTTGCCCCTGATCTTTGTGTAACATGCCATATGTATACCGGAGCGTCAGTTCAAAATAATGTTGTCATGCAATGGGGTGGACATTCATTCAGTATGAGTACATTTCAGAAAGATGCAATTGGTAACTTCTTGACTGGACCGGATGGTAGAAGAATTACTGCTCAAGATAATATGCAAGCTTGCGCACAATGTCATGGAACTACATTCGGGAATTCATTTTCGGAAGTAAAATTCTTCTATAATGGGAACGGTGATCATGATAACAACGGACTTGTTGAAGGATTACAAACAGAAGTTAGAGGAATGTATACAAAAATTATGGATAAATTAATTGCTACTATCCCAGGAGTTACAAAGAGTACATCAACAGGCTACTATAAAGAAGATGGTACATTTTACGGTTTCCCTGTTCCAACTTCGTCCTGGACAAAGGCACAGTTAAGTGCGTTCTGGAATGGTGTTACTGCATGGGAAGATAAGAGCGGTGGTATTCATAATCCGAAATATATTATTACTGCATTAAAAGGTGCTATGGCTTCGTTAGGAATTGCAACTGCTGTAGAAAAAGAAGAAGCTATTCCAACACAGTATGTTATGTATCAAAATTATCCGAATCCATTCAACCCAACAACGAATATTAAATTTGCATTACCAAACAGCGGGCATGTTAAGTTGACAATTTATGATGCACTTGGCAGAGAAGTAGAAACTTTGGTTAATAATGAATTAGTTGCAGGTACACATACAATTGAGTGGACTGCTAGAAACATGGCTTCCGGTGTTTATCTCTATCGTATCGAAGCTAATAATTTCGTAAAAGTAAACAAGATGCTTCTTGTAAAATAGTCCATATTGATATATTTATTTCAAAGACCCCGCACTCAGCGGGGTCTTTTATTTTACGAAGAGTTAACCAAATTTTTGATTTTTGGTATATTTCATTTGTGGATAAATTTATTTTGAGAAAAGTATGCGTATTGAAAAAGATTCTTTAGGAGAGATTCAAATTCCAGACGATGCAGTGTTTGGAATTCACTCTCGAAGAAGTGTAAACAACTTTCCTAAATCCGGCGAAAAGATTAATCCTTATTTGATTAAAGCATTTTTCCAAGTTAAGATGGCCGCTGCTGAGACAAATTATAAATGTGGAATTTTGTTCAAGGAAAAATTTGATGCTATAGATGAGGCAATCCATTCCCTAATTAAAGAAACTGATGATTGCATCAACGGTTCATCTGAAAGTATTTACAATAAAATTATTGTTGACCCGCATCAAGGAGGAGCCGGAACTTCATTAAATATGAATGTGAACGAAGTAATTGCAAATACCTCTCTTAAAATATTAGGAAAATCTTTTGGCGATTATTCTACAATTCATCCTCTCGACGATGTTAATCAAAGTCAATCAACAAACGATACATATCCTACCGCACTGAGAATTGCCTCCATTTATTTATTGAGAGAGCTTGCAGATTCTTTTTCTCAACTGCAAAATGCACTTCAAAAAAAGGAAGAAGAATTCAAAAATGTTTTAAAGTTAGGCAGAACTCAATTTCAGGACGCTGTTCCAATTACTTTGGGACAAGAGTTTGGTGCCTATGCACAAGCAATTGCCCGTGACAGATGGCGCATATATAATGCCGAAGAACGCCTGCGCTCTGTTAATCTTGGCGGAACTGCAGTTGGTAACTCAGTTTCTGCGACTAAAGAATATGTTCTGAACGTAAACAATATTCTTAAAAAAATTACAAAACTTCCTATCGCTAAAAGTGAAGACTTGATAGATGGAACACAAAATTTAGATGTTTTTGTTGAAGTTCATGGAATAGTAAAAGCCGGTGCAACATCAATACAAAAAATTTGTAATGACCTGCGCTTTTTATCAAGCGGACCAACAGGCGGAATTGGGGAAATAAATCTTCCGCCAAAACAATCCGGTTCCAGCATCATGCCCGGTAAAGTTAATCCGGTAATTTTAGAAAATGCAATTCAATTTTGTGAGCTTGTAAAAGGTAATGACGTGATGATTTCAAATTTAGTCTCTTCGGGAAACCTTGAATTAAATGCTTTCTCCCCGTTGATTGCGCATTTGTTTTTGAAATCACTTTCCTTTCTACGGGATTCAAATTTTAATTTGGCTAAAAATTGCGTTGAAGGAATAACTGCAAATATTGAGCGATGTAAGTTGAATCTAATTAATTCATCTGCAATTGCTGCTTCTTTGATCACTACTTTTGGTTATGACACAATTCAAGAATTAGTAAAATATTCTTACGAAAATAAAATACCCTTTGTGAATGCTTTAATGAAAAGTAAACTGTTAGACGAGAACGAACTGTATAATATAATATCTAAAGACTTAGGAATTGACATTGAGTAAGGTCGCACAATCCGAAAGAATACATATTGCGTTCATAGGAAAACGTAATGTAGGAAAATCTTCTCTCGTAAATAAATTTATCGGGCAGGATCTTGTTATCGTTAGTGAAACACCAGGCACAACAACCGATCCGGTAAAGAAAGCGATGGAATTATTACCGTTGGGACCTGTCGTGTTAATAGATACTGCTGGCATTGATGACGAAGGAGAACTGGGAGAAAAAAGAATTGATAAAACAATCAAGGTTATTTCCGAATCCGATTTTGCAATTTTGGTTTTAGAACCCCAGCAAAATCTTTCTGAATATGAAAAGGAACTAATCGAACAATTAAGAAATCTTGAATTACCTTTTCTTGCTGTTATTAATAAGTCTGAATTGGGTATCAACTATGAATTAATTGAAGAACTAAAATCTTATAGCATTAATTATCATACAGTTTCGTGTTTTACTAATGAAGGCATTTATGAACTGAAAGAGAAAGTTATAAGACTACTTCCTACCGAAGAAGATTTGACATTACTTGGTGATCTTATCAAACAACATGATGTAATTGTTCTTGTTGTCCCGATTGATCTTGGTGCGCCTAAAGGACGATTGATTATGCCACAGGTGCAAGCAATCCGTGAATCCTTAGATGAAGACGCAATTGTAGTCGTGGCAAAAGATAAAGAACTTCGTGCTGCACTCTCCAAACTTTCCGATAAACCAAAATTAGTTGTAACAGATAGCCAAGCAATCATGCGCGTTACAGCCGATGTCCCTGATGATATTCCGCTAACAACATTCTCAATTCTTATGGCAAGATATAAAGGTGACCTGCCAGAATATGTTCGGGGATTAAAAAGAATTGAAGAATTGCAAAATGGCGACAAAGTATTAATTGCCGAAGCTTGTTCTCATCATGCACAAGAAGATGATATAGGAAAAGTTAAAATCCCGCGGTGGCTTCGCCTTTATACTAAAAAGAATTTAGATATAGATATTATTAATGGACATGATTTCCCTTCTAATCTTGCTGACTACAGATTAATTGTGCATTGCGGCGGATGCATGCTTACAAGAAAGGTCATGCAAATGAGAATTAAGCAAGCAAAGATAATTGGAATTCCTATTGTGAATTACGGTGTTGCAATTTCTTATATGCATGGGGCAATCCCGAGAGCTTTGTTACCTTTTAGTGAAGCTATAACTGAATGGGATAAGATAAAATAGTAAGGTTAATTATTTGCCCTCAATTTTTTTAATAACATTTTAAAATCATCTGGCAGTTCAGAATCCAAATAAATTTTTTCTTTTGTATGTGGATGAATAAATCCCAGTGTTTTAGCGTGAAGAGCTTGGCGTTTCATAATCTCCAATAGATTATCAACTCTTGCTTTTATTTTTGGCAATGCTGATCCGTAAACAATAACTCTTCCTCCATAAGTGGGGTCGCCAAAGATTGGATGCTTAAAATGCGACATGTGAACTCGTATTTGATGGGTTCTTCCTGTTTTCAATTTTAATTTTATCAACGATGCAAATTCAAATTCTTCAATTAATTCGTAGAAAGTATGTGCATGTTTGCCCTCGGTTTCACTAACAGTAAAAATTTTCCGGTCTTTCGTTGATCTTGCAATGTTACCAATAATTTCTCCTTTCCTGTTTTTAAATAATCCCCAGCATACAGCCCAGTATTCGCGGTCAATTGTATGATCATAAAATTGTTTTGCGAGTTTAGCATGAGTCCATTCATCTTTAGCAATCAAAAGAAGCCCGCTCGTGTCTTTATCAATCCTGTGAACAATTCCAGGGCGACCGGGTTCGTTAAGTGTACTTAATTTTTTTGTATGATGAAGAAGGGCATTGACAAGCGTACCTGTATAATTTCCCAATGAAGGATGTGCAACCATTCCAGCAGCTTTGTTAACAACTAAAAGATATTCATCTTCATAAATTATATCTAAAGGAATATCTTCAGCTTCATTAACATCAGGACGCGGTGATGTTGGGATTGTTACTTCTACTTTGTCTTTTGGGCAAATGAGATAGTTAGCTTTAATAACTTTTCCATTTACAACAACACAATTGGCTTTAATTAGTTTTTGGATTCGCGAGCGGGTTGCATTCTCTATTGAATTGGCTAGAAAAACATCAATGCGTTCTTTTTTCTTACCGTCAGGAACATCAATTTTGAATTTCTTCTCGTTTATAATTTTCGACATTATTCTTATTGTCTTCGCTCAAAGAAGAATTTGTTGTTTCTGAATCGTTGGTTTTACTATTCACTTCGGAGTTGATTTCATTATTTTCTAATAACTTATCTTCACTCTTTTTGATTTCAGCTTCTTTAGTTTCTCCAGATGGCGTTCGATGAAATATCAACAACAGTGCAACTCCAATGGTCACAGATGAATCTGCAATATTAAATATCGGGAACCGGTCATAAGTTTTTCCAAAAATCGTAAAATCAAAAAAATCCATATTGAAAAAATCAACAACCTTTCCGTAAAATAAAGGTGCATAACCGTAAAATAATCCGTAAAAAGTTCTATCAATTAAATTACCGATAGCTCCACCCAGAATAAAAGCAAGTGCGAGGCGTATGATTAACTTTTGCTCTTTTGATTTCCACAAATAATAAAAAACACCGATGCTTGCCAGAAGTGTAAAAAGTGATAATAATAATTTTGATACCCCATCAACATCAATCCCGAATGCAATACCTGGATTTTCGACAAAAGTTAATTTGAAAAAATCTCCGATAATGTTAATACTTTCCCCATAGCTCATACCGTTAATATGAATATTCAATAAGGGAATGGTTCCCCCTTTAATAAAAAATTTTGATAATTGATCGGTTATTACAATGAACAACGAAAAGAATAATACTTTCAAGATAATTCCTGTTTTCTGAAAAAGTAATTTTACATTGATTTCATTTTTTGTTTTACTTGCAAGCAATGCTGGGTATGCGGGACTGCAGCAAGTCTGTCTTTCGGGACCAACGGACACGTCGGACATAGATTTTGCGGTTCATCAATACATTCAATGCAGATACCGTAGGTACCGTTATCAATGCGCTGAAGTGCATCGTCTAAATAACCAAGAAATTTGTTTTCTCTTTGTGCCCATAAATAAAGTTTCTCGCGTTCCATCGCATCCGTTCCTTGTTCAGCCATATGCAAAGAATAAGGTGAACTTTCATTTACATATTGGCCTGTCGTCGGATCCATCATTTGATCTTTCAGCGTCTGTAATTGTTCAATAATTTCATTTCTCTTATCGAAAATAATTTTCTTAAAATCATCTAAATCTTTTTTCGAGTAGCCTTGGATCTTTCTAACTTTTTTGGTTGGAGAAATAACTTCAACATGCTTGCGGGACCTGGAAACTTTCTGGACTTTTGATTTCTTTTTAAGTGCCGCTTTTGGTTTAACAGATTTTACCTTATTTATTTTCTTTGATTTGCTCACCGGCTTTTTAACCAATTTCTTTTTTGCGGTGGATTTTTTTACAGTTTTTTTATTAGCCTTTTTAGCCATGAGTGCCTCCGTTTACCTATTTAATTCTTTACTTTAACGATCACGATAGTACAATCATAATCGCCTATTTTAAATTCTTGTTTGAATCCTTCAATATTATTTTTCGATTCGAGAGAATCAGCCAGTACTTCACTTGAAATATAATCAGAATATTTGGATACATAATCAATCATTTTTTGTTCACTTTGAAAAGATACGCTAATACGGTCAATCACGTCAAAGCCGGCATCTTTTCTCATGTTCTGAACACGATTAACGAACTCCCTTGCATATCCTTCTGCTACTAATTCTTCTGTAATGTGTGTGTCAACAGCAATTGTTACACTACCTTCACTTTCAACTATCCATCCTTCAATTCCGCTGGCAAATATTTCAACATCTTCCCGACTTAATAATAATCCGTTGACAGGTGTTTCAATTTGTTTGTTTTTCTCAAGATCATCAATTTGTTGATTGGAAATTGTTTTTACATATTCTTGTAAAGTTTTAACATGTTCTTTATACTTCTTGCCAACAACTTTGAAATTCAGTTTAACAGTTTTATGAACAAAGTTGGCGTCGGTATCAACAAATTTTAATTCTTTGATATTTACTTCTTCAAGAATAATATCTTTCATTTCTAGAACAGGATCCATTTCTTCGGGCTGAACATGAACCATCATCAAACGTAAAGGTTGTCGAACCTTTAACTCATTTTTAGCCCTAATTGCTCTTGTTAAAGAAACGATCCTCTGAGCAATATCCATTTTCCCTTCAAGTTTTGGTTCGGAATAAGTAGTCTCCGGATAATCAGCTAAATGTACTGACTCGTACTTTTCCCGTTTTGTCGTTTTGTTTAAGTTCTGATAAAGTTCCTCTGCTATGAAAGGAGCAAATGGAGAAGTTAATTTTGCAATCGTTACTAAACATTCATAAAGTGTTTGATACGCAGAGAATTTATTTTTATTCATCTCTGATTTCCAGAAACGCCTTCTGCTTCTGCGTACATACCAATTCGATAGCTGATCAATCGTGAAATTGGAAATTAATCTGGCAGCTTTTGTAACATCGTAATTACTCATCAACTCATCGTACTCTTTTACAACTGAATTAAGTTTTGAAATAATCCACCGGTCTATTTCCTGTCTTTCTTTATAAGGAATATTCTTTTCGGAAAAATCAAATTTATCTACATTGGCATAAAGGACAAAGAAATTGTATGTATTGATCAAAGTTCCGAAAAATTTTCTCTGGACTTCACCAATACCTTCTTCATCAAACAAAGTTGGTTTCCATGGCGGACTAGTAGTAACTAAGTACCATCTTGTAGCGTCTGCACCATATTTTTCAAAGAGAGCAAATGGATCAACAGTATTTCCCCGCGATTTAGACATCTTCAGTCCCGCTTTATCAAGAACTAGTTCATTAACAATTAAATTTTTATACGAGATGCCATCGAATAACATAGTCCCGATAGCATGAAGAGTATAAAACCAACCGCGAGTTTGATCTATTCCCTCGCAGATAAAATCTGCAGGATAATTGTCCTTAAAATATTCTTGATTCTCGAACGGATAATGATATTGTGCAAACGGCATAGCGCCGCTGTCGAACCAAACATCAATCAATTCCGGGGTGCGTTTATAAATTTTTCCATTTCGTTCAAATTTTACTTCGTCAACAAATGGTTTGTGAAGATCAATCTCATCTGCGGATAAATCTTTTACAGAAATTCGTTTCCCGTCACGCTCAACAAATCCTTCTTTCAATTCTGCAATCGAACCGACAACAATCATATCGCTATCATCATTTAACCAGATAGGAAGCGGAGTTCCCCAGTATCTATCTCTGGATAGAGACCAATCTTTATTTTCTTCAAGCCAATTCCCAAAACGGCCGGAACCAACTTCCGGCGGGTACCAGTTGATAGTATTATTTAATTCTATCATTCGCTTTGCAACGTCTGTTGTACGGATATACCAACTATCACGTGCGTAGTAGATAAGCGGGTTATCGCAGCGCCAGCAGTGCGGATAAGAGTGTACATAATCATTTCCAGCTTTATAAATTAATCCGCGTTCTTTCAAATTGCGTATAATATCCGGATCAACACCTTTTTCTTCATGTGTTTCAAATTGAATTGTCTTAACAAGCCGTCCGGCATAATCTGTAACTTCATCTGTAAATCTTCCGCTCTTAGTAACCGGCTGAACAAAAGGTAAATTATATTTTTTAGAAATTTCATAATCGTCCGCTCCGAATGCAGGGGCTATATGAACAACACCGGTTCCATCTTCAGTACTTACAAAATCCCCGGCAATAACATACCATGCTCTCTGATCGACTTTGACGTAAGAATAAAGCGGTTCGTAATCTTTATTTAAAAGATCTTTTCCCTTCAGCTTAGAAATTATTTGGTGCTCTTCTTTTATTACAGATAAGCGCGCTTCAGCTAAATACAAAACTCCATGTTTCTCGGTTTTTATTTTTACATAATCAATATCTTCTCCAACAGCTAATGCTACATTAGAAATTAAAGTCCATGGCGTAGTCGTCCAGACAAGGATTGATGCATCTTCATTCTTCAATTTAAATTTTACATAAACATTTGGATCTTGAACGTCATCGTAACCAAGAGCAAGTTCATGCGATGATAAAGGCGTTTCGCAATGCGGACACTGAGGAACAATTTTAAATCCTTTATAAATCAAGCCCTTCTTAAAATATTCAGACAGAGCCCACCATACTGATTCAATGTAATCATTCGTACAAGTTATATAAGGATCATCAAGATTAACCCAGTAACCCATTCTTTCTGTTAAAGTACGCCAGCCTTCTTTCATCTCAATATGTTGATACACAAGATCTTTTGCCTTCTGATTGAAAGCTGCAACGCCATATTTTTCTATATCAGATTTTTGAGTGAAGTCGAGTGCTTTTTCTAAAGCGATTTCTATTGGGAGACCGTGTGTATCCCACCCTGCTTTACGGTGAACTTGAAATCCTTTCAAAGTTTTATAACGGCAGACTAAATCTTTTAATGCTCTTGCCATTACATGATGAATTCCCGGTTTGCCGTTTACTGTAGGTGGTCCTTCATAAAAAGTAAATGGTTTTGATTTTGGGCGTGATGAAATACTTTTTTCGAAGATTTGATTCTCTTGCCAAAACTTAAACACTTCTTCTTCAATCTTTGGATAATTTATTTTTTCATCGAACTGTTTGAACATTTGTTAACTCTATATTTGAATTGTGTGAAGGTAATTTACTCTTCCTCTGATTCGTATTTCTTGATTAATTCTTTCTCGGCGGAAAGAAATTCTTTCAGTCTTCTTTCAATTTGAGTTTTTCTCTCGACCATATCATCAACACTTTGCTGAGCATGATAAATTAATTTTTCCGCTTTTAATTTTGATTCTTCAACTATTAATTGAGCTTCGCGCTGGGCAGCAATTAATATTTTTTTCGCATCCTCTTCTTTTGATTTACCTTTATTCCCTTCTTTTTGCAATAGTATAATTTCCGACAAAGCCATACCAAAAAATGCTATGGCACCAAGCATAATGTTACGGAGAACATATAAGATCATATTTTCAACAAGAAGATTGCTCAACCCGAAATAATCGCTAAATATTGAAACGAGTATTATACTTATAAATACAGAAGCAACAATAACTGCAAATACAACTTTGCCACCATGATTATAACTAAGTGTTTTATTTATCAGCCAACCGCAGGCAAACGAAAAAACCGAAAGTACAAACCAAACGGAAAAATTTTGATAGCCCGCTTTAAATAAATCCGTGCTTAAAAAGTTGGATGCAAAAATTATAAGAGCAAGCAATCCCGGTGTTGCATAATAAATTGGTTTTTTTTCAATCACAGTCTTTTTATAACCTCTTTCATTATTAAAGTCATCTTTGGTTCTGCAGCCATTGCAGTAGCAATAATTTCTTCAACCTTTGCCGGTTTAAGCGCATCAGGAAAGCATTCGTCAGTGATAATACTTAGACCAAGAACTTTCATGCCCATATGATTTGCTACAATATTTTCAGGAATGGTTGACATTCCAACAACATCAGCGCCAATAGCACGTAAAAATCTGTATTCTGCTTTAGTCTCAAGGTTCGGTCCGGGCACAGCAACATAAACACCTTTCTGGACTTTAACTTTATTGTCAAGAGCAACTTGTTCGGCTAACTTTATCAAGTCTAAATTATAAGGCTCGCTCATATCAGGAAATCTTGGTCCGAATTCATCTTCATTCTTTCCAATAAGCGGATTATCGCCTAATAAATTTATATGATCAACCATCAGCATAATATCACCGCGTTGATAGATAGGGTTCATTCCGCCGCAAGCATTCGAAACAAGTAAAGTTTTAACACCAAGAAATTTCATTACACGAACCGGATATGTAATTTGCTGCATACTGTATCCTTCATAGAAATGAAATCTGCCTTGCATTGCAACAACATTCTTCCCGCCAATTTTTCCAAAAATTAATTTACCTTGATGTGATTCAACAGTAGAAAGCGGGAAATGAGGTAACTCGGAATAATCAATTTCATGTTCAACTGAAATATCTTTAACTAAACCACCAAGACCGGTTCCAAGTATAATTCCAATTTCATAATTTTTATCCGTCTTTTTTCTGATTACTTCCAATGTTTCATTTATCATTTCAACAAGAGTACTCATAAAAGTTTCTCCAGAATATCATCAACGTTAATATCACTTTGTTCTTCTTGATTTGTCTGTTCTTGGGGAATTTCTTTTTTCTTAGGACGTGTATCTATGTTTTGAACATTCATCTCAAGTAGACTTGATTGAGAATCAATCAAAGCTTTGATACGGGCAATTAATAATTTTCTTTCTTCGCGGAGTTTCAAAACAGAATCGCGTACAGAATTAGCACTCTCTTTTGCCTTTTCAATTAATTGCGCCGATTTGAGTTCAGCTTCTTTAATCATTAAAGCAGTTTGCTTCTTTGCCGAATCAACTGTTTTTGAAGTTGATTCTGTTTGATTTAACATTGCTTGCTGAAGGTTTTTTTCAATTCTTTTGTACTCTTTTAATTGTTCTTCCTGGCGGTCAAGTTCATTCTTCAGCTTTTCATTTTCATTTTGAAGTTGTTCAAACTCATCCGATAACCGTTCAAGGAAAGCATTTACCTCGTCACGGTCATAACCACGGACGCTTTTATTGAACTCTTGATTTTTTATTCCAAACGGGGTGAATTTCATTTTGTTCCCACGTTATTTATAAATTCTACTACCAAAGATTGCAGTCCCAATTCTTAACATGGTAGCTCCCTCTTCAATTGCAATTGTATAATCGTTCGTCATTCCCATAGAAAGTTCAGAAAGAACAAATCCATTTTTATTTAGCTTTTCTTTTAGTCTTCGTAATTCAATAAAACAATTTCGTATTACTTTATGGTCATCAGTATATGGCGCCATAGTCATCAAACCAACTAAATCCAAATTAGAACTATTCTTACAAAACTGAGCTATTTCAAAAATTTCTTTTTCGTCTGCAAGTCCAAACTTTGTTGCTTCATCAGAAGTTTTAATTTCCAAAAGAACTTTCTGATTTTTATTTATCTCTTTGGATTTTCTATTAATCTCTTCTGCTAACTTTACCGAATCAACAGCATGAATAAATTCTGCGGCTTTAATAACATACTTAACTTTATTTGTTTGAAGATGCCCGATAAAGTGCCAGTCAAAATTTCCGGAAATCAAATCAGATTTATCGCGAAGTTCTTGAGCTTTATTCTCACCAAAATCTTTAATTCCGTCACTAACTGCTTCTCTAATAACTTCAACCGGCTGAGTTTTACTCACCGCAATCAGTCTTATTTCAGAACGATTCCTACCGCATTTTATGCAAGTTTCTGCAATTTCGGCTTCTACTTTTTTAAGATTTTCTGCAATCATTGCTCAAAAATGAGGGTGAAAATGTATTCCTTTGAGTTATAAAAGTCAACGAATTACTATCCTAATATAATGAAAAAGGGGCTAAGCTTTAGCCCCTTTCTTATAAAGAAGAAACGTATTGATCATTGTGAATCTAGCTACATCCCGTAGTTGCGCCGCATGTTGTACACTTCAAACAAGTACCGTTACGAACCATTGTCATACTTTGGCACTCGGGACAAATATCGCCCGTGTAACCGCGTTGCCGGGCTTTCATAACACTTTGATGAAGTGTAATAGCATGAGCTTTTTGTTCGGATGGTGTATCTCCGGGATAACGATCTATAAGATCCTTAGCATTATCTAATTCGATCATTTTCTCACTAACAATTTCTTCACTTTCAAAATCCGGTTCAGCAACGGAGCGATGATCACCTTTTTTAGCTAACTCTTCTTCTTCAACATGTGCGAGATCATTTCTGCCGAGATATGTAACTGCAAGTTCTCTAAAAATGAAATCTATTACTGAGGTCGCCATTTTTATTCTGCTGTGCCCTGTTAATACTCCGCTGGGTTCAAATCGTGTGAATACAAAAGCGTCAACAAATTCATCAAGCGGTACCCCGTGCTGTAAACCGAGAGAAATTGAAATTGCAAAACAGTTCAACAAACTCCGGAATGCCGCACCTTCTTTGTGCATATCTATAAATACTTCACCAAGCTGTCCGTTCTCGTATTCACCTGTTCTTATGTAAACTGTTTGACCATTTATTTTTACTTTTTGTGTATAGCCTGTTCTTCTATCCGGCAACCTTCTTCTCTTAGCAATGTACCTGTGAATAATTCTTTCGGCAATTTTAATTATATCGTTTTCTTCTTTCTTCTCTATCAAGTCTTCAACTTCTTCGTCGGTCATGCTGTTTAGTGGTTGAGAAAGTTTTGAACCGTCTCTATAAAGAGCATTAGCTTTTGTTCCAAGTTTCCATGACTGTAGGTAAGCGTATTTGATATCATCAATGCTGGCATTATTAGGAAGATTAATTGTTTTAGAGATTGCGCCGGAGATAAATGGCTGGGCGGCTGCCATCATATTAATATGTGCATCTGTTTTGATAAAGCGTGTCCCTTTCTTTCCGCATTTATTAGCACAATCAAACACGGGATAATGTTCATGTTTTAGAAAAGGTGCACCTTCAACCGTCATTGTTCCGCAAACATAATCGTTTGCCGAAGCAATTTCTTCTTTTGTGAATCCGAGTCCTATAAGAAGATCAAAATTAAAATCGTTTATTTGCTCATCGGCAAAATTGAGATTTGATTTCAAAAACTTTTCACCAAGAGTATACTTATTGAAAGCAAAACTTAATTCAAAAACGGAAGGTAAAATAGTTTCGATCTTATTCAGTACATCATCACTGAATCCTTTTGCTTTAAGTGATTCATGATTTATATGAGGACAACCAATAAGTGTACCTGCACCTTTTGCATACTTAATAATTTCACGGCTTTGATCTTCATTATAACCTAATCTTTTAAGAGAAGGAGGAATTGATTGATTAATAATTTTGAAATAACCTCCGCCGGCAAGTTTCTTAAATTTTACTAATGCAAAATCTGGTTCAATTCCGGTTGTATCGCAATCCATAACTAATCCAATAGTTCCGGTTGGAGCTATTACTGTTACTTGTGCATTTCTGAAACCGTACTTTTCACCTAACTCTAATGCAAAATCAGAATCTTCTCTTGCTGCATTTAATAAATCAGAAGGACAATTTTCCGGATTAATACCAACAGGGAGAATTGATAGACCCTCGTATTCATCTTTCTTTACATTATAAGATGCGCGTTTATGATTCCGAATTACCCTACGCATTGCTTCAGCATTTTCCTGATAGCGAGGAAACGAGCCAAGTTCTTTGGACATCTCCGCCGATGTTGCATAAGCACGCATGTGCATAATTGCAGTGAGCGCTCCGCAGATCGCAGAAGATTCTTTGCTATCGTACGGAATGCCTTGTCTCATCAACAATGAACCAAGATTTGCATAACCAAGACCTAGTGTTCTGTACTCATAACTTTTTTGTGCAATTTCTTTTGAAGGGTATTGTGCCATTAAAACACTTATCTCAAGAACAATTGTCCATAATCTTGTTGCGTGACGGTAAGCTTCAATATCAAATTTTTGTGTGTCATCGTTATAAAATTTTACAAGATTAAGAGAGGCAAGATTGCACGCAGTATCATCCAAGAACATATATTCGCTGCAAGGATTTGACGCACGAATTGATCCGCTCTCAGGACATGTGTGCCATTCATTTATTGTTGTATCGAACTGAAGTCCGGGATCTGCGCTTGACCAAGCTGCAAAAGCAATATCGTCCCAAAGTTCTTTTGCGCCAAGGGTCTTGCATGGTTTTGGTTCTCTTCCATCCTTCTCTGCTTTTTTCTTTTCCACTCTCCAATACAAATTCCAATTATCATCATTCAAAACTGCTTGCATAAAACCATTATTAACACGGACAGAATTATTCGAATTTTGTCCCGATACTGTGGTATATGCTTCTGAATTCCAATCTTCATTATAGACAGGAATTTCAATTGATCTAAAACCAAGTTTGGCTAGTTTAATTACGCGATCAATATAATTTTCCGGAACATTTAATTTGCGTGCTTCAATGATTGCTTTGCGCAATCTTAAATTTGTTTTTTTATTAAAGCGGTCGTTCTCGGGATGTTCATCATAGCAAGCTTTGATAATATTGTTAAGATGTTGATTTAAAATTTTAGAACCTGTTACTAAAGCGGCAACTTTCTGTTCTTCAACTACTTTCCAATTTATAAATTCCTGAATATCTGGATGGTCAATATCGAGTGTTACCATCTTAGCGGCACGGCGTGTTGTTCCGCCAGATTTAATTGCACCGGCTGAGCGGTCACCAATTTTTAAGAAAGACATTAGCCCAGAAGATTTCCCACCGCCGCTTAACGGTTCATTGATTCCCCGCAGTTCTGAAAAGTTTGTTCCCGTTCCTGAACCATACTTAAATAAACGCGCTTCACGAACCCACAAATCCATTATTCCGCCTTCATTAACAAGATCGTCTCTTACTGATTGAATAAAACACGCATGGGGTTGAGGATGTGTGTATGCGTCTTCTGAAGAAGTTAGTTTACCGGTTTTGTAATCTACATAATAATGTCCTTGAGAAGGACCATTAATACCGTAAGCCCAATGTAAACCTGTGTTAAACCATTGAGGTGAATTGGGAGCGGCAAATTGATTTGCCAACATGTAAACATGTTCATCGTAAAAAGTTTTTGCATCTTCTTCACTATCAAAATATTTTGCCTTCCATCCCCAGTATGCCCAGGTTCCTGCCAGACGATAAAAAACTTGTCTTGAATCTTTTTCTGATCCATATCTTTCTTTTTCAGGTAGTTCATCAAGTTTTTTATCGGCTACCGAAGGCTGTAACCATACCGGGACACCTTTTTCATCTAGCTTACTTAATAGTTTAGGGACACCAGCTTTGCGAAAATATTTTTGTGCAAGTACATCGGTTGCAACTTGTGACCACTCCTTGGGAACAAATACATCTTCCATTCTAAAAACAATTGAGCCATCTGGATTTTTTATTTCAGATGTTCTTTTAACAAACTCAATTGATTCAAGAGGATCTTTTCCTGCTTTAGTGAAAAGACGATTAATCTTCATTCAATACTCCGATCTTAGAAAAGCTTATTGAAAAATTTTCTTTTTATGATAAAATAATTTTATTATTTATTTTTTTGAGGAACGATTTTCTTACCTCGTTGAAGGTGAGTTCAACATAACTAAAAAATATTCTTGAAGCAATCAGATGAACAATTTTTTAAAAATTATGCAATTGATTAACTTTGTAAGTGGGTACAAAATACTAAATAAAAGTTTGAAGTAAATATTGTTTTTTTATTTTATTTTTTTATAGCGGTTATATCACAAACTATTGAGGAACTTATGAACATCGAACGGTCTGCTGGTATTTTATTACATCCTACTTCCCTACCAGGTAAATTTGGAATAGGCGATCTTGGCCCAAATGCTTATCACTTTGTTGATTTCTTAAAAAGTGCAGGGCAAACACTGTGGCAAACATTTCCATTAGGCCCTACTGGATATGGCGATTCACCTTATCAATGTTTTTCAGCATTTGCCGGTAATCCATTATTAATCAGTTTTGAATTATTACAAAAAGATCATTTGCTTAGCCATGAAGATCTTTCAAACATACCAGATTACAATCCGCATAAAATTGATTTCGGTTCAGTTATTGAATACAAATACAAAATACTACGATTAGCATTTCAGAATTTTAAGAAGAAACAGAAAAAATTTGAAGATGAATGCGGACAGTTTTGCGAATCTAACAATTATTGGTTGGATGATTATTCACTTTTCATGTCAGTTAAACAATATCACAAAGGAGTTCTTTGGACCGAATGGGATAAATCAATAGCGTTCAGAAAAAATATTGCAGAGTGGAAAAATAAGCTCAAAGAGGAAATTGAATTTCAAAAGTTTTTACAATTTATTTTTAATAAACAGTGGACTGCTATTAGAGAATATGCAAATAAAAATGGAATAAAAATTATCGGAGATCTTCCAATTTTTATTGCCTACGATAGCGCAGACCTATGGGCTAATAAAAAACTTTTTACCGTTCGTGAAGATGGTTCTCTAGAATTTGTTGCAGGTGTGCCGCCGGATTACTTTAGTGCAACCGGGCAATTGTGGGGTAATCCACTTTATAAATGGAAAGTAATGGAAAAAGATAATTTTTCATGGTGGCGAAAAAGAATTTCAAAATTGCTGGAAATGGTTGATATTATTAGAATAGATCACTTCCGCGGGTTTGATGCATATTGGGAAATTCCGGGTAGCGCAACAACTGCAATTAAAGGGCGGTGGGTAAAAGCTCCGGGCGAAAAATTATTTAATTCTGTAAAGAAAGCACTTGGCAATTTACCAATTATAGCGGAAGATTTGGGAGTGATTACTGATTCGGTTGTAGATTTGCGTGATCAATTTGATTTTCCGGGAATAAAAATTTTACAATTCGGTTTAGGAGAACATGGTGATAAAAAATTCTTACCGCATAATCATGTTAAGAACTGCGTCGTTCATACCGGTTCTCATGATAATGAAACTACACGCGGATTTTTAGAATCCGAAAGGAAGAAAAATTCCGGTATCTATGAATGGGCTCAAAAATATTTTAATTATTACGGTGATAACATGACTTACGAATTAATCCGTACGGCATATGGTTCTGTTTCAAATATATGTGTTATTCCAATGCAGGATATTTTGAATTTAAATAATGAAGCTCGAATGAATCTGCCGAGTACTGTAGGTGGGAATTGGACTTGGCGATTTACATGGGATCAAGTTCATGAATCATTGGCAAGTAATTACAAACAGATGGCAATTATGTATGAGCGTCCGCCATTGAAGAAAAATGAAAATGCTAAAATTAAGGTAGAAGAAGAATAATAGTTAGATTGTAGTGGCCGCAAATATTGCGGCCACTACTAAAAATTACTTTGCTAATTCTTTTTCGATGGCTTCAACTAGTTCATCACTTTCCGGTTTTATTTTACTTCTAAAACGACTAACAACATTCCCATCTTTCCCAATCAAAAATTTCTCGAAGTTCCATTTAACATCACCTTTCTCGGTAATATTATTATTAATAAGACGGTCATAAAGTGGCGATCTTTCATCACCAAGAACTTTTATTTTATCAAATAATTTGAAAGTGACATCGTACTTAGTGGAGCAAAATTCTTTTATCTCTTCGTTTGTTCCGGGCTCTTGTCCGCCGAAATCATTACATGGAAATGCAAGTATTTCAAAACCTTTGTCTTTGTATTTATTATAGATTGCTTCCAAACCTGTGTATTGAGGGGTATAACCGCATTTGCTGGCAACATTAACAATTAATAAAACTTTCCCTTTATAATCGGAAAGTTTCACTTCCTTGCCATTCATATCTTTTACTACAATATCTTTAATATTATTTGTCAAAGATTCACCTTCCTTATTTCTTGCTGATGAATTAAATGATATTCCAAGTAAGAATAATAGATATGATATATATCTAAATGCTTTCATGGCTTCCCTTTCGTCGTTTATCTGCAAAACTGATTTTGTGGAGTTTTAGTTCAATAAATGATGGAGAAAAAGTAGTGACAACATGAGAGTCGTCACTACCTTAAAATTATTCAGCAGCTAAGCATGCAATTGCAGTGGTGTTAACAATATCATCTACACTGCATCCGCGGCTTAGATCAAAAAATGGTTTGTTTAATCCTTGATTGATCGGACCAACTGCTTCTGCTTTACCGAGACGCTGGGCAATTTTATAACCAATGTTACCGGCATTCAAATCCGGAAAGACTAAAACATTTGCGCGACCAGCAACAGAACTTCCCGGCGCTTTTTTCTTACCAACGCCGTCAACTATCGCGGCATCAAATTGAAGTTCGCCGTCAACTTTTAAGTCGGGGCGTCTCTCCTGAACAAGTTTAGTTGCCTGTCTAACTTTGTCAACCAATTCGTGTTCAGCGCTTCCTTTGGTAGAAAACGAAAGCATTGCAATATAAGGTTCTTCGCCAATAAGTTTTTTGTGGTTATCGGCTGTAGCAATAGCAATATCTGCAAGCTGGTTCGCATCGGGATTCGGATTAACAGCGCAATCCGCAAAACTATAAACCATATCCGGATAAACCATTAAAAAGAAACTTGAGAGAATTGAAATTCCTTCTTTCAATCCGACACAAAAAATTCCTGCACGAGTTATATCGGCAGTTGTTGCAACTGATCCGCCAACACTTCCATCTGCCAATCCTTCTCTTACCATCATCGCCCCAAAGAAAATATCGCGCCGCATTGTTTCTCGGGCTTGCTCGATTGTTACCCCTTTGTGCTTTCTTAAATTAAAAAAATAATTTGTGAAGTCGCTTAACTTATCTGCTTTGTCGGGATCAATTATTCTAATTCCTTGAAGATCAATCCCGATCTTTTTAGCATCGGTTCTAATTTTATCTTCGTTACCAAGCGTTACCACAGAAGCAATTTTTTCTTTAGTTAAAATTGCAGCGGCTTTCAAAACTCTTTCATCATGCGATTCAGGAAGTACAATCGTTTTCTTCCGATGTGCGGCTTTTGCTCTAATTTGATTAAGTAATTCAATTTCAGCCATAATCTTTATCCAGTATTGTTGAAAATTTCCTTACAAATATATGGAATTTCATTCACACGGGTTTAATGAGCAAACAAGAATTAATGTTTATCAAGAATCGGATTGAATTTTTAAGGATAAATCGGAATATTGCACTAAGAATTAATAATCGTTGTTATGCAATTAACCGAAATACAAATAAAGAAAATTAAAACAATAGTTCTCGTTATATTTTCTGTTAGTCTAATAGTTTACCTCTCATATATATTTGCCAATATTTTAGCAATTCTTATTGTTTCAATTCTTCTCTCAATGATTATCAATCCGGTTATAGATTTTCTTGAAAAAGGACGAATACACAGAACTGTTTCTGTACTGATAGTTTTTATCACGGTTGGTGCATTAATCTTTAACGGGGTTTCCTTTTTAATGCCCAAGATTGTAAATCAGTTAAGCAATCTTGGAGGAACATTATCACAAGAAAATTTAGAACTTGTAATCGGAAAATTTGAAAAAACATTGAAACATTCTTTCCCATTTCTCAGCTCGGTTAACTTCGTTCAAAAAGCTACAAGTTTTTTTCAAAACGTAATTTTTAACTGGGTAAATAACATCAGCGAAATCTTTTATAGTATAGTTTCTCTCGTTACTATATTAGTCATCATACCGTTTATGTCATTTTTCTTACTTAAAGATAATAAACGACTAATGCGCGGTATCATAAACATAATGCCCAACAAATACTTTGAAGTTTCCTACTCGGTAGTAAGTAAAATAACTTATCAACTTGGCAGGTTTGTCCGCGGTTGGATCTTTGATGCTTCTGCTGTTGGAATTTTAAGCGGTTTAGGACTATCAATTTTGGGTATTGAGAACGCTGTCTCTATTGGATTTATTGCCGGGATTGGTCATTTAGTCCCATACTTCGGTCCGGTCATTGGCGGAATTCCCGCCATCATCATTTCGATAATTCAATTTGGTGATTTCTCAATGATACCAAGTATAATAATTATGTTTGCTTGTATTTATGCAATTGATAACGGATTTATTCAGCCAAACGTTTTTTCTAAAAGTACCGATATGCATCCGCTTGTAATAATTTTATTAATACTTATTGGAAGTGAAACACTTGGCGTTTTCGGGATGCTTCTTGCAGTACCAACTGCAACTGTTGTTAAAACCGCTGCACGGGAAATATATCTTGGTTATAAGAATTACCAAATCATTAGAGCTTAAACGCTACCGCCTTCCTTAAAACGTAATAATCTTGTGAATTGAATCTCAAACAAACTTTGGATAGTTTGATACCAAAATTTTTGGAAAGAAATGGAAATACAATTTATAGGTGCGGCACAAACTGTAACGGGCTCTATGCATTATATAAAAACCAAAGAAGCAAATTTTTTACTTGATTGCGGGCTCTATCAAGGTAGAAGAAAAGATGCTTTTGAAATTAATAGAACATTCAATTTTTTCAATCCTTCGGATATTGATTTTGTAATCCTTTCACATGCCCATATTGATCACGCAGGAAATTTACCTACACTTGTTAAAAATGGTTTTCTCGGAAAGATTTATTCAACATTTGCAACGCGGGATCTATCTGTTGTTATGTTGCAAGACAGCGCACATATACAGGAAAAAGATGTTGAATTTGTAAACAAAAAAAGAAAGCGCCAGGGCAAAAAATCTTTTGAACCGCTTTATGTTCCAGACGATGCCCTTAAAGCATTAGAACTTTTTGTTGGATTAAATTATAACCAAGAATACGAGATAGTACCGGGAATTAAACTCAGGTTTTATGATGCCGGACATATTCTTGGTTCGGCTGTTGTTACACTTACAATTAAGGAAGACGATGAAATTATTAACCTAGCATTTTCCGGCGATCTTGGCAGGCCAAACCTTCCAATCTTAAAGGATCCTGAAAATATTCCAAGCGTTGATTACTTTATTTGCGAAAGTACTTATGGGGGAAAAATTCATGAGAGCGCAACAAATTCTGAGGAAACCTTATCTGCTGTAATTTCAAGAGCGATTAATAATAAATCTAAAATTATTATTCCCGCATTCAGTGTTGGAAGGACTCAAGAAATTGTTTACTCATTGCATAAAATTTTTGAGACTGGTAAAGCCGGAAGAATTCCTGTTTATGTTGATAGCCCGCTCGCTGTAAATGCAACTTCGGTTTTTCGCCTCCATCCCGAATGTTTCGACTCTGAAACTGCCGAATTTCTTTTAAGAAATGATGATCCGTTTGGATTCAACCGTCTCACTTACATAACAAGTGTTGAGGAATCAAAAAAACTTAATGATGTTTCGGGGCCATGTATTATAATGTCTAGTTCGGGTATGTGCGAAGCCGGGCGTATATTACACCATCTTGCTAACAACATTGAGAATCCCAACAATATAATTTTAATGGTTGGCTATTCAGCTGAGAATACTCTCGGCAGAAAACTAATTGACGGTGAAAAGAATGTTAATATTTTGGGAGACGAATATAATGTTAAGGCTGAAGTTATTGTGATGCAATCTTTCAGTGCACACGCAGATGCAAACGAATTAATTAATTATACATCAAAGCTTGATAAAAAAAGAATGCAGAATATTTTTCTTGTTCATGGTGAAATTGATCAACAAGAAATCTATAAAAATCATCTTGAAACGGCCGGATTCAAAAATATTTCAATACCTAAACGAGGATATGCTATTAAGATTTAAATTTATAAACTTCTCTATTGTATTCATATTATTCTTAAGCTGCAGCAGGGAGAGTTTAGTAGAACCGATTGACGACGGAAAACCACCGGCAATTCCAACAAATCTGCAAGTCTTTGGTGCACATGACGGTGAAATTGGTATTGAGTGGGACAAAAATTCTGAGAGCAATATTGCTGGGTACAAAATTTATAGAAGTATTAATTCCCACGATAATTTTATCTTCCTAACACAGGTAAATGATAATTATTTTATTGATGAACATTTAGAATATGAATTAACTTATTACTATAAAATCAGTGTTGTCAATTCATTTGGTTATGAAAGTTCGATGACGGATTTTGTTTATGCAAAGCCAATTAATATCTATGCACCATTATCGCCAATGAATGTTAGAATTAATGCACGCAATTGGCCAACCACTCCAGCTATTCTTCTTTATTGGGATTCCCCTTGGGACACAGATATTAAAGGATATTACATTTATAGAAGTAAGACTGAAGCATTTGATCCGGATACTTTACACTACTTGGATTTTACTCAACTAACAACTTATTCAGACAATAAAAATATTTTACCTTTAACAAAATATTATTATAAAATTATAGCTGTGGATAAAGGATATTTAAAAAGCCAATCAACTTTGGCAATTAGTGATTTAGTATTGAATTCACCTACACTAACTTTTCCTTCCAATAATTCTATAATTCAAGCACTTACAGAATTTCGCTTCAAAACTGTTTCACTGTCGGCTAGATATAAATTAGTAATACAATCAAATGGCATCTATGGAACAATCAAGGAATTTGATTTCACTTCAGAATTAGTTGATCAAGAAATAAAGATCGATGCTTCAACTGTGAGGCTTGAATCTTCCAAAACGTATACTTGGCGCGTTTTTACTTATACTGCAAGTGAAATAGATCCGAATAGCTTTAGCGAAAGTTTTACATTTACTTATATTCCATAATAAATAAATGAATTCATTGAAAAAATTTATTCAAATATATTGTATTCTATTATTTATTTACTCTGCCCTTTCCGCTCAAGTAGTAAAGGACAGTTTAAGTTTTTCTAAATCGAGTTTTAGTGATAAACAGATCACCAATGATTTCGATAAACAACTCAACACTTTTAATTACAGTACTTTTCTAAAATATTTTCTGGGTTCTGATAAATTATTTTTCGGTATTAAAGAAAACTTTAACTCAACTGTTACTAAGTCTTCCACTAAAAACATAAAGGATGAACAATTTCTTTGGGCATTGGGACAATATGATTTATCGGAGAAATTAAAGCTTGGTATTTTGATAAATAATAATTTCTATACAGATGATCGGGAATTAGCAATAAATAAAACATCTTTATTTACCACAACAGTATTTACAAAATTTATTCCGTTAAACAATGTGGAAATTACTCCGTTCGGAGGTTTTTCACAAAACAACCAGATAGGTGAAGCTAATAACGGATTTATTTACGGCTCGGAATTTAATATTGATAAGTTAAATTTTGGAGACTTTGATTTATCATCACTTATGAAATTTCAAAATGAAGATATTTCTCCGAGAAAAAATTTCATACGACTAATCAGTTTTGATTTAGGCAGCATATTTGAAGAAAGCTTTCACAACTCAATATCAGCCGATTATTCACAGCAAAGAAAAGATTTTTACTTTACTGCTGATCCCGTAAGTGCAGCACAATTTAATATTACGAACAATATTCAAAGTAGAATAGAATCAAATTACTCAATTCAAGATAAGATAAAATTCGCACCGACAAATTCTCCGTTATCATTCGATATTCAGGGTAGGATTGCCTGGCGCAGGATTGACAGGAACACTCGCTATATATCGTTTACAAATGTCGCAAACACAAATTACGATACACGCATTGAAGAATCCCGTATTGATTTTACATCTTCTGCCGATTATCTAACCGATGATATTAATTTATCATTTCGGTTTACTTTTTCTGAACGAGACGAAAAACATCAACCAATGTCTATTGACGGACTTAATAACATTATTATTGACGAACGGAACGACATTGAACAACAAAAGAATAACACCTCTCAATTCGCGAATATTTCGTTACTAAGTAAAATAAATTTATCCCGCAGTGATAAAATTACATTCAGCATTTTCCATAGAAAATTAAAGTACGATACTCCAAGCAATCTTAATTATGATGATAGGGACGAATTACTGTCAATCGGCAGAATACTCTTTGAAAAAGAGTTAAATCCATTTTTCAGAATATTTGTTAATCTGGAAGGGAGCTTAAACAAACTAGTTTATATTTTCGCTCAGCGTAGCTCTAATAACAATAATAAGAGAACATTAAAGTTTTCATCCGGTGGTGCTTTTGCAACCGGAAATTTTTCATCATCAAACTCTGCAGAGGTATCGGCCAATTACACTGTCTTCGATTATGAAGAACTCAATCCTAATTTTAGGAGTTATTCATTCCGCCAATTTGTGTTTAGAGATTCTTCCGGTTATAAATTTGGTCACAAAATTAGATTATTTTTTTCCGGTTATTTAAAATCATCGGAACAAGGTGATTTTAAGTGGTCTAGTTTTTCAAGTAAACCGTTACGTTATTTAAGTGAACAGTATGCTGATCCAAAAATATATTATGAGTTTCAATCGCTTAGTGTAGGAATAGGTGTTCGTTATTTTTCATTAGAGACTTTCAATTTTAACAAGGGAGTTGAAAAAATTAAAATCTCAGATTATAGAAGTATTGGACCACTTGCCGAAATCAGCTATATGGTAGGAGAGAAGATTAATCTTAAGTTTTACGGCTGGTATGAATTTATTAAGTCTGAAGATAACACGAACCGTGAAATGGCAAATATGAGTATTAAGCTTAATTATAAAATTTAGATTTTTTTTATGCTCAAGATTTACTATTGTAAGAGTGAACAAGTAGTTATATTTTTCGACACAGCTGATTGAATTAATTGACGGAGAAAAGTTGCCGGAAATAATTTACGAGAAAGAAATCCAGAGCGACCCTGAGCTTTTGCCTGAACTTGAAGAGTTCATAATTGGGTTGGCGAAAAAATATAATTTGAATGATGAAAAGCTAAACAGCATAGCGCTTTCTTTTTCGGAAGCTGCCTCGAATAGTATTGTGCACGGAAATAAACTTGATGTAAATAAAAAAGTAAAGATTACAGTTAAAGTTGATGAAGATAAAATGACCGTTATTATAAAAGATGAAGGGAAAGGATTTAATATTGATTCCGTACCAGACCCCACCAAACCTGAAAATATATTGAAGGACAGCGGAAGAGGAATACACATCATGCGTTCGTTTTTAAGTGAACTCAAATATAATTTCACACCTTCCGGCACAGAAACAATTTTGGTTATCAATCTAAAGTAACGGCATCTCTCTCCTTTCCGAAACTTCTTACTTGTTAACTCTAGCTACGCAAAAAGAACATAGCATTGTCATTGCGATACCGCCAAAGGCGGTAGAAGCAATCTGCTTTATATGCAAGCTATTTTAGATTGCTTCGCTCGTCCGGAAAATGCCGGACTCACTCGCAATGACAAAACACTGAATAGCACTTTAAGTATTTTATTTTTTATTGTTCCATGATTATTGAATCCAATCTTCATATATTTTGAATGAAAAATTTTCAACCAACCTAAACGGAGTTAGTATGGCAAGAAAAAAAATTGCTTTAATCGGCGGCGGACAGATCGGTGGTGTACTTGTACAATTGATCGCTCAAAAACAATTAGGTGACGTAGTTTTATTTGATATCGTTGAAGATCTTCCTCAAGGCAAAACACTTGATATAGTGGAAGCTTCGAGGGTTGATTTGTTTGATGTTAATCTTAGAGGAACTAATGACTACAAAGATATTGAAGGATCGGATCTTGTAATTATCACGGCAGGACTTCCAAGAAAACCCGGCATGAGCCGCGATGACCTTCTTGTAACGAATGCTAAAATTATGAAGACTGTTGCCGAGAACGTAAAACAATATGCACCTAATGCAATTGTTATTGTAATTTCCAATCCTCTCGATGCAATGGTAACACTATTTCAAAAAATTACCGGCTTCCCCACAAATCGTGTCATTGGTCAAGCCGGCGTTCTTGATTCCTCTCGCTTTGCAACATTCATTGCTTGGGAACTTGGTGTTTCAGTTAAAGATGTTAATGCTATGGTTCTTGGCGGACATGGTGACACTATGGTTCCTATCGTAAGGTATGCAAATGTAAACGGTATACCGGTTATGGAATTGTTGGAAAGAAAATACAATGATAAAACCAAAGCGAAAGAAGTTATGGATGCTATGGTTAACAGAACTAAGATGGCCGGCGGTGAAGTTATTAAATTATTGAAGACCGGTTCAGCATTCTATTCACCAGCTTCTTCTGCAGTTGCGATGAGTGAAGCTATTTTATATGATGAAAAAAGAATTCTCCCAACTTGTGCATTCTTAAACGGCGAGTTTGGAGTGAAAGGATATTATGTTGGTGTACCGGCTGTATTAGGTGCTAATGGAGCTGAAAGAATTATCGAATTCAAACTTGATGCTGAAGAACAAACCGCTCTTGATAATTCCGTTAAAGCTGTAAAAGGATTAGTTGAAGATATGACAAGACTAGGTTTCTAAAATAATTTCAATAATGATTAAATAAAAGGCGGCATCTTTTGCCGCCTTTTCTGTTTCATCTTTCACATTTTTTGTCTTTCGTTACTTAACCAACAACATTTTCTTTGAAATCGAATTATTCCCTGTAGTGAGATTATAAAAATAAACTCCGCTTGGTAATTTACTAGCGTCAAAAGTAATTTCATGTTTGCCTGCTTCATAAACACCATCTGCTAAGTTGGCAACTTCTCTTCCAAGCACATCAAACACTTTTAGTTTGATCTGACTTTTCTGCGGAATGGAAAAACTAATCTTTGTCGTGGGGTTGAATGGATTGGGATAATTGGGATACAAATGAAATAAAGATGGGACAATTGGGTTCTCATCAATTGAGGATGGGAGAGGTGTTCTTTTCATAATTAAGCCATTAGTTCCCACGATCCATATATAATTTCCTTTATTCTCTATATCGAGAATATAATCATTCACAGATAATTTACTATCCCAAGAAATACCACGATTTGTTGTATAAAGAATGATAGAAGGTAAATTATGATAAAAATCATTGTTACAAATCCATCCTTTACTTCCGCTCTGGGGAGAGATGGCAGTTACATACTTATAGCTATCTTGGCTGGTTTCCCAACTAAATCCACCATCTTTTGTTGTAGACATGGGGGCAACTCCATACCCATCTACCCATAACGTATCTTCTCTTGCAATCTTTATCCTTCGTGCAGGTCTTTGAATTGGTATTGATAACTCTTCCCAATTTTCACCACCGTCAACTGTTTTGTAGACATATGTCGGAGAAAAATTATCTACGTAATCCCCTGCAATTGCCCACCCCTCTTTGTTATTTTTCATTCTTATTGATTTAAAGAATCTCGCAGCAAATTGATTTGTGGACTCTATCTCAAGTTGTTTTTCCCAGCTAGTTCCGCCATCAGATGTGTGCACTATAATTCCTCTGCCAAAGTTAAATCCATAATACTCTCCAACAGCCCATCCTTCGTTTTCATTCACAAATGAAAGATCCATGAAATTTATCTCAAAGAGATTGGAATAAGTAAGCCATGTTTTTCCACCATCCTTTGTTGAAAACAGCCGCCCAAACGAACCACAAGCATAACCAATATTCTTTGAAACAAATTGAATTTGTTGGACACCATAGTTTTCATTGTGGATTTTTTCAATTAACCAATTGCGCCCACCATCGGTCGTGTGCAGAAAAATTGTAGTATCGGTGGTTGCCCAACCATTCAAAGTATCCAAAAAGCAAACATTACGAAGAGTAACCTTTACACCACTATTTTGTGTTTCCCATACTTGGGCAAATCCATTAAAAGAAAATAGTGTTAGTGTAAATAATAGAATAATCTTTTCCATAATAATTCCCTTGTATCAAAAAGCAAACGACTCCTCTTCTCAATCTCAAAAATTGAAAAGGACTTAATTTAGTCAGTTTACTTTTTTTGTTAGTCCATAATTCCACCCCTTATTTGTTATAATGATTTGTTATTTATGATGTGATATTTGTAAAAGAAGAACATTGCACCACCCATTTATTTACCCGCATTTAATGTAATTATTTTTTTATTTAATAAAAGCATTAAAATCTTTCATAATTATTTTTTCTTTATCTAATAAAAGAGATTGTCTTAATGGATAATAAACAATATAGAAGAATACTCAACAATAATTAAGCCGCTCTGAAAAATGATTTATTCTATAAAAATTAACGGCGTGGTACTGTAAAGATTACACTCGCTATGTAAATTTTACGTGAGAAGTTGTTAAGAATTAAATAAAATGGTATTAAATAAAAAACCCCGGCTAAGTCGGGGCTTTTTATTACTTGATATTAAAAAAATATTATGCCGTCGCTTCGTAAACACTGATGAACTGTCTGTCGTTCTTTTTTCTTTCGAACTTGACAACTCCGTCAACAGTAGCAAACAAGGAATGATCGCCTGCTAATTTTACATTTTTACCGGGATGAAAATTTGTTCCTTTTTGTCTAACAAGGATTGATCCTGCAGTAACTTTTTCACCGCCGTAAGCTTTAACACCAAGATACTGCGGATTGCTATCGCGGCCGTTACGGGATGAACCTTGACCTTTTTTATGTGCCATTAAAAAATCCTCCGCTACTAAGAAATCTTAGTAACTTCTATTCTAGTTAATTGTTGTCTGTGTCCGTTCTTTCTTCTATAAGAAATTCTTCTTTTCTTTTTGAACACAATTACTTTTTCATCTTTAAGATGTTCTAAAACTTTTGCTTGAACCTTAGCACCTTTAACGGTTGGTGTACCAACTTTAGTAGATTTATCATCACCCAGCATAAATACGGAATCAAACGTGACCTCGGCATTAGGTTCAGCTTCTAACCGCGGGACGTAATACTTGTTATTTTCCAGTACCTTAAATTGCTGCCCAGCGATGCCAACAACTGCAAACATTCTTCCTCCAAACACTCAATTTTTGAGCCGTAAATATAAGCTAAACCACTTATTTATGTCAATAAATTGACGAATTAAATTCTGAATTAAGATTTTATGGAAAAAGTTTTGTTTTCGGTCCAATTATTAATGAATTGTAATTACTATTTCTTCAGGCCAAATGAAAACTCGCTTCCTTTTCCCAAGTGGCTTACTAATTCAACCTTTGAACCATGTGCATCTACTATATGTTTAACGATAGCTAACCCTAATCCCGTTCCGCCCATCTCTCTTGATCTGTCTTTATCAACTCTATAGAATCTTTCAAATATTCTGTTAATTTCATTTGGGGAAATTCCAATTCCTGTATCACGGACAAAAATTCTTCCGGCATTTTCTTCTTCAATAACACCTACATCCACTTTTCCAGTTTCAGTATACTTCAATGCATTCTGAATTAGATTAGTCATCACTTGTTTTAAGCGCTGTTTATCTCCAAATAATTGTAACGTGGGGCTGAATTCAACAAGATTTAATTCAAGATTTTTCTTTTCTGCAACGGGTTTAAGTTCGTGGACTATCCCCTCTAAAAATTCATGAACATTGAAATAACGGAAACTCATCAACATCTGTCCCGATTCAATCATCGAGATATTAATCAAATCATTCAGAAGATTGTTAAGATTAATTGTATGCTGATTAGCTTTTTGCAGAAATGATTTGTTTACGTTCTCATCGTTTATTGCGCCATCGAGTAATGTCTCTATATAACCTTGTATTGCAAAAATCGGGGTGCGCAGTTCGTGAGAAACATTTCCTAAAAATTCTGTCCTGACCTGTTCAAGTCTTTTTAAGTTCGTTATATCGTTCTGAGTTCTTAAGAACATTGATTTGATTTCTTCTTCTAATTCTTTTAAGTCGTTCCCTAATTTAATTTCAGCAGCGGAATTGAAACTATTTGTCCGGATCTTCTCAATTACATTTTTAATTGTTAATAATTCATCTTTCCTGCCTTTACTGATGATGAAAATTAAGACGGAATCCAGAATAGCAAAAAATAAAATTGTACCAAGTAATTGTATTATGGTAAGATTGAAAAAATAAGAAAACAAAATTATTAGGAAAGTTGTGACAGAATAGATTACTAGAATTATTCTTTTTGAGAAGAAAAAATATTTTTTGAGATTACTCATCGCTCTTAAACCGGTATCCAACGCCTTTTATTGTTTCAATCAAATCTGCATAATCTCCCAGTTTCTCTCTTATCTTTCTAACATGAACATCAATTGTCCTTTCTACAACAAATATATCGGAACCCCAAATATCTTTAAGTATTCTATCTCTGTGAAAAACTTTACCTGGATGAGATGCAAGATAAGCAAGTATCTCAAATTCCTTTTTTGGAAATACTATCTGTTTCCCCGCTAAAGAAACCGTGTATTTTTCTTTATTAATCGTCAATTGTCCGGTTTTTATTTCTACACTTTTGTTAATTTCAGTTTGAGGTGCTTCCAGCTTGCGAAGATTTGATTTAACACGTGCAACTAATTTTTTAGGAGAAATTGGTTTGGGGATAAAGTCATCCGCACCTATATTCAATCCCAATACTTCATCTTGTTCGCTTGCTTTAGCGGTTAAAAAAATTATGGGTGTGTTTTTAAAATCTTCCATGCTTCTGATCTTTGAACATACTTCGTAACCATCCATCTTTGGCATCATAACATCAAGTATAATCAAATCCGGTTTTTGTGAAATTTTTTCCAGAGCTTCTTTTCCATTAAATGCTGCGATTACATTAAATCCTTCCTGGATCAAGTTATATTGAAGAAATTCTACAATATCTTTTTCATCATCAACTAAAAGAATTTTTGTCTTCATAATTATTAGAGATTAACTTCCTTTCTAAGTTTAGCCGATTTATACAGTGCTTCCAATAAAATCATCAGTGAAACTGCATCGTCTCCGGTAGAAATAACCGGTGTATTTTCACGAACAACTCCGATGAAATGTTTTAATTCATTTTCATAGGATTTCTTAAATAGATTTGTTTGATTAGCTTGATTAGCAACAGTATAATCAATATGACTTGATTCCATTCGCTTATATGCGCGTAAAGGATTAAGATGAGCTGTGCCTTCAGTACCAAATGCCGCAAGATGAAATTTATCCCATTCCGAATGCAACCCCCAGCTTACTTCAAAACTGATCACACGGTCATCATCGAAACGAACCAACCCGATTGCAGAATCTTCAACATCTTTTGTATTATGATTGAACTTTTGAACGGAAACACTTTTCATTTTTTTATCATTCAAAATCCAAAGGGCCAGATCAAGGATTAAAATTCCAAGATCTATAATTACACCGCCTCCTGATTGACTCTTGTTAATAAACCATTTTTGTTCGCTGCTTTGTTTTCTTAACCAGCCGCAGCGTATATAAAAAATATCTCCAAGTTCACCGCTGTTTACTAAACTTTTCATCAGCATTGCATCAGGGCGATAGCGTAAATTCATTCCAACCATTACTTGTTTTTTATATTTCTTAGATGCCGTATTTATTTGCTTTGCTTCCAAGACACTTCTTGCAATCGGTTTTTCTAACAAGATATGTTTATTTGCCTTTAGACAATCTAACGCAATATCAAGGTGAGTATTTGTTGGCGTTGCAATTATAACAGCATCTATGTCTTCTTTATCAAGCATTTCTTTATGATCGGTATAACGATTTTCAATCTTGAATATATCTCCTACCGAATTAAGCTGATTTTTATTCCTATCAACAACAGCAGAAATTTGAACATTCATCAACTTTGATAATATAGGTAAATGAACTAGCTGAGCAATTCCGCCAAGACCGATAACGGCAACTTTTGTTTTTTCCATTAAGCTACTACCCCTCGATTTATTTTTGTGTTGAGAAATTTTTTAATTTTTTCAACGATACCGTCCGGATCTATATCTAACTGTTTATGTAATTCCTCTTGAGTTCCATGATCAACAAACTTATCCGGCAACCCAATTCTTAGAACATCATTTTTTAAGTTTCTTTCGGAAAGATATTCCAATACACCGGTTCCAAATCCACCGACAATTGTACTTTCTTCAAGAGTTACAATTTTTTCAAATCGTGTGACTACATCATTTAAAATATCAACATCTAAAGGTTTTATAAAACGCATATTAATTATTTCGCAATGAATACCTTCCGCCAATAATTTCTCAGAAGCTTTTTTAGAATACTCAACCATTTTCCCCACTGCAAGCAGAACAACATCTTGCCCGTTAGTTAGCCGTTCAGCTTTGCCGATTTGTATTTGAGTAAATCCATCTTTTACAGGAACTCCGAGTACAGACCCTCGCGGATAACGAATCGCAATTGGTCCATTCATATAATTAACGGCAGTAAAAAGCATATCGCGGAGCTCCGCTTCATCTTTTGGTGCCATGATTACCATATGCGGTATCAAACGCAAGTAAGTAAGATCGAACGAGCCGTGGTGTGTTGGTCCATCCGCACCTACTAAACCTGCTCTATCTAAAACAAAAACCACATGAAGTTTCTGCAGGGCAACATCGTGAATCATTTGATCGAATGCCCGTTGAAGAAAAGTAGAATAAATTGCTACCACAGGAATAATTCCTTGTGTTGCCATCCCCGCGGCAAAAGTTACAGCATGCTCTTCTGCAATTCCTACATCAAAATATCTTTCCGGCATTTCTGCCTGGAAAATATCAAGTCCCGTACCATCAGGCATTGCAGCAGTAATTCCAATCACTTTAGGATTTTGTTTTGCAATTTCTACTAATGCGTTACCAAAAATTGTTGTATATGCAGGACTTCCGCCGGATTTCTTAATTGATTCACCGGTTACTTTATCAAACGGAGTAGCTGCATGTAAACGTTGGGCATGATTCTCTGCCGGCTTATAACCTTTTCCTTTTTCACTTGTTGTATGAACGAGAATTGGTCCTTTTAGATTTTTTATCTGTTCAAAAATTTTAATTAACTGTTCTAAACTATGTCCGTTCACTGGTCCGAAATATCTAAATCCCAAAGCTTCGAACAACATGCCCGGAGTAATCATTGATTTAATTCCGGATTCTACCCGTGCAGTAACTCTTCTAATTCTATCACCAAAGTTGTCAAGTTTTCCCGTTAAATCCCATATTGCACCTTTTAATCTATTGTAATCAGGATGTGCGATCATCTCGCTGAAATAATTTGAGATCTGCCAAACGTTTGGAGCGATTGACATATTATTATCGTTCAGCACAACAATTAAGTTACTTTTAATTAAACCGGAATTGTTCATCGCTTCGTAAGCCATTCCGCCTGTCATTGCACCATCACCTATCACGGCAATAACTTTTTTATTTGTTCTCTGAATGTCGCGGGCTACAGCCATTCCAAGAGCAGCGGATATTGATGTTGAAGCATGTCCGGCACCGAAAGCATCGTATTCGCTCTCTGTTCGTTTTAGAAATCCGCTTATTCCGTTTAATCTTCTAATTGTTTTTAACTGATCTCTTCTTCCGGTTATTATTTTATGCGGATAAGCTTGGTGACCGGTATCCCAAACAATAAGATCGTTCGGAGTATCAAAAACTTTATGAAGTGCTACTGTAAGCTCAACAGTTCCAAGTCCGCCTCCGAAGTGTCCTCCTATCTGTGAAATTACATCAACCATATATTCACGGATTTCTACACAAAGTGTTCTTAGATCGTTTATGGATAATGTTTTTACGTCTGCTGGTGAATTAACCTTAAAAAGAACTTTATATTTCGATTCATCAACCATTAATAATATCCTGTCGTTTACAAAACTATTGTTTGATACTTAGTTCCAATTGTTTTTTCAATTCTGTTACTTTTAATTCAGCATCTTTCAAAGTTGTGTAGCACAGTTTAGCTAAATTAATTCCTTCTTCATACAATTTGATTGATTCTTCTAAACCGACATTGCCGCTTTCAAGCGAATTGGAGATTTCTTGAAGCCGGTTTAATGATTCTTCAAACGTGTTCTCTTTTTTCTTACTCATTTTATTCTCACTTCTCCATCATAAAATTTTATATCTAATGATTTATCTTTATCTAAATTTTTCTTGCGTGTAATATATCTATCATTTTGTTTTATAATTGAAAAACCTCTTTTGAGAACGTTATCAATGTTAAAAGAATCAATTTTGCTTTCCAATAATTCCAAACCCTTTTTCTGATCGGAAAGTTTAATATCAATGTTATTTTGAAAACGGTAGCTCAAATTATCAAGTAATTGAATTTTATTTTTAACGATATCCAGCGGTACACGGAAACCGTAAGAAGAAATTGCCTGATCAATTTCATCACTATAGTTTGAAATGATTTCCAGCATTTTCTCCGGGAAATAATCGGAAAATTCACCAATAAAAGCAAAGAGCTCATCTTTACTTGGTGTAGCCAGCTCCATTGCAGCAGATGGAGTTGCCGCTCTTAGATCAGCAACGAAATCAGAAATAGTAAAATCAATTTCATGTCCGACAGCACTGATGATTGGAATTTTCGATTCAAATATTGTGCGTGCAACAATTTCTTCATTGAACGCCCATAAATCTTCAAGCGATCCTCCGCCGCGCCCAACAATGATTAAATCAATATCATTTTGCTTGTTAAGAAGTTTAATGCTGTCTGCAATTTCACCGGCGGCACCGTCTCCCTGTACTTTACTTGATGCAATTACAAGTTCAACCAACGGATAACGGCGTGAAGCAATGCTTTTCATATCCTGAAACGCTGCGCCGTCTATTGCAGTTACAATTCCGATTTTTTGAGGAAACTTTGGAATCGGCTTTTTGTACTGTTCATCAAACAACCCTTCTGCCGAAAGTTTCCGTTTAAGTTTTTCAAATGCGGCTTGAAGTTCGCCGACTCCTGCCGGCTTCATAGAACGAACATCTATTTGATAACTTCCGCGCGGAGGATAAACAGTAATTTTTCCTGTAATGATTACTTTCATTCCGTCTTGCGGAGAAAAGAAGACGTAATTGTTAATTCCCCGCCACATAGTACAGCTTACCTGTGCGTTTGCATCTTTTAATGTGAAATACCAATGCCCTGATACATGCGCTTTGAAGTTGGATATTTCGCCGACAACATTCACCTCTGAAAAATTTTCTTCGAGCGTTTGTTTGATAAGTCCGGTTATTTCACTTACCGATAAAATTCCTTCCATCATTTCTCTTTTCTAAAAATCAAACAATATTGATGGTGGCGGTTGCCGACCCATGCATTGTTCACTCCAAGTGCAATCAATTTTTTATCATCTTGTAACCAAATTTTTTCATCTTTCAGCACCCAGCTTTTTTCACCGCGTTTTGTTAACGAGATTGCAGTATCAAACGCCAGCGGATAAAGTCTTCCGTCAAAATAAACATTGTTTGTAATAATTGTTAGATAACCATTCGTCTTTGTCGCATCATACACTTGATCGAATACAAGTGCTTGTTTTTCTATAAACTCTTCATAAGAATTTATGTTCCCGATATCATTCTTATTCTCGGAATATTTCGTATCCAATCCTTTTGCCGATCTGTCTTTCTGACGGATTGAATTTCTTAGAAGTTGATTCCAATACGGAGGAGAAGTAATCGTGTAATCAAACTTTGTTTTTGCAAATCCGTTTTTAGATAGCAACTCTTTCAGATGAAGTGAATCTCCGTTAATTGCGAAAGCTAATTTCTTAAATCCTCTTTTTGAAATTCTGTTTGATGAAGTCCGGTAATAATTTTTATTCAGCTCTATTCCTACGGAATTACGATTCACGCCGGAAGCAGAAATTAGTGTACTACCCGTTCCCATAAACGGATCTAAGACCCTGCCATTTTTTTTTGTAAAAAATTTTATGAACTCTTCAACCAACGATTCCGGAAATTTAGCCGGATGGAGAATTTCATCTTCCTTTCTTCGCGGCGGACGATGAATGAACCAGCTCTTCGTAAATTTTAACCACTCCTTACCGGTAAGATCATTCAATTTATTATTCTTATTAAGCCGTCCCCTTGAACCGAGATCAACAAAACTATTTTTTTTCTTATTCAATTTTTTCTAGAGATTTAGTGAAAAGAAATTTGAAAACAACCCGATTGATAATTCATGAAAACCTGTCCCATTATTCTGTAACTGAAAATTATATCTGTAACGCGTATAAAATGTAAAAACATTTTGAATCTGAAATAAACCTATAGAAAGTTCTGCGCTTAATCCATTGTATCCGTTAAAATCTGAAAAATAATTTAAACCGGGCGATATATATTTTATTTCCTGAATTTGAAAAATTTGTTTGTAACCTACTCGTAAAAAGTTTTTACGGTTAGCATTAAAAACATACGAATACTCAACTCCTAAATATCCGGCCGGATAATTATATCCTACAGAATAAAATGAAAAGAGCGGAATCTCTTTAGTTATTGACCAGTGATTTTCGTTGTTCATCCATAAATAAGTCGGTGAAGGAATTGCAAATACAATTCCACCAAGGCAAATTCTAAACATACCAACATCCTGCTCTTCTGTAATAACCAGACCTTGCGGAATTTCCACCTGATAAACCTCGCTGCGAGTTTCGTTCCCCTTTCGATCGTATGCAATAACTACATACTTAAACATTGCGGAATCTAAATTCAATTGGCTAAGCTCAATTTCAATTTTATGATTCTCGGATAATTTTTTCGAAACATCGAAAATCTTCTTATCCATAATCGTCAATTTAGAAGTAGCACTGTCGCTGGTAAAAAAAGAAAGAATAAACTTATTAGGTACTTCAGGAGTTATATACGAATCAATAATAAAAATCTCCATAGATGAAGCGGTAGTATCTGTTTGAGCGTTTATTTGAGCCACAATTATCAATGCAAATAAAATAATTTTTATTAAACGCATAGGAAGTTTAGGTTTTTATTTCGCGGATAAAATTAAACTTTTTTAGGATAAGTTTTTGAATTTTCTTCTCAACTTTGTATAAGAGACTTCTGCAAAATGTCGTTTGTCATTTCGACCGAAGGGAGAAATCTTTGATTACGATAAGATTTCTCAGTCGCTTCTTCGAAATGACATTTCTGAATTTTTCAGAAACCTCTATAAGAGAAATGATTTCAATGCTTCTTATCTATTCAGTATATTTGCACAGAGGCGAAATAAATATCTAATTAATCCTTGGGAAAAAAATTGAAAATACTTATCTCAAACGATGACGGAATTGACTCACCGGGAATAGCTGCACTTGCAAAAGAAATGAAGAAATTAGGCGAAGTGATCGTTATTGCACCGCGTACAGAACAAAGCGCCGTCGGTCATGCAATTACTATGAAAATCCCTCTTCGAATTACCGAGTATTATAAGAACGGAGATTTTTTTGGTTATGCAATTGACGGAACTCCTGCTGACTGTATTAAAATCGGCATAAGAAACATTATGAAAGAACCGCCGGATATAGTTATTAGCGGAATAAATCTTGGATCGAACACTGCAATTAATATTATTTATTCCGGAACAGTTTCGGCCGCACGTGAAGCTGCTATTATGGACGTACCTTCAATCGCAGTTTCGGTTACAAGTCATGATCCCAAGCATTATGAATACGCAGCCAAGTTTACTCTTGAACTTACCAAGCTGATTGTAAAAAATAAATTAAAAACCGGAACATTATTGAATGTGAATGTACCCGATCTTCCCGAAGAAGAAATTTCCGGAGTTATGTTAACACAGCAAGGTAAATCAAAATGGGATGATATCTACGAAGAACGTAAAGATCCTTACGGGAAAAAGTATTACTGGTTAACGGGCAATTTAGTTCAAGCCGATTCAACTTTGGAAACTGATCAGCATGCTGTTCAGCAAAATTATGTATCGGTAACCCCAATCCATTTTGACTTGACAGATTACGAAACTTATGATACTATGAAATCATGGCAATTGGAAAAATTATTCAAACAAAAGTCCTGAACGTTGAATGATACTTGCTGAAATTTTTAGCATATCAACATCTGTTAACCCCTGGCTAATTTTTGTCTTTGTAATTATACTATCTGCTTTTACGTATTACATTTATAAGTACACTATCCCGAATGTATCAGCGTTACTAAAAACATTTCTAATCATTCTTCGTGCACTGATTTTCATTTTAATTTTAATAATGATCTTCGAACCGGTTATTTCTGTAGTTTTTCATTCCAATGTTGAATCAAAGACTTTAGTATTTATAGATAATTCAAATTCACTTGCAGCAAAGGATAGTTCAAAAAGATTAGAACAGGTGAATTCACTTATTAAAAATATTTCCAGTGAAAGTGAAATAAGATCTCAAATATTCTTCTTTGGGAAGAAAGTTGACTCTGTCCAAGATGCAGGTTCATCCAAATTAAATTTTACGGAAGCACAGACAAATTTCTCATCGGTTATTGATCTTATCAAAAAGAAAAGTTCTTCGGTAAACTCTGCGGTGATTCTAAGCGATGGTATTATCAATGATGGAAATGATCCTACTTACCAGGTGGAAAAATTACAATTGCCCGTCTTCACGGTTGGAGTTGGTGATTCTACAGAGAAGAAAGATATTCTTATTTATAATGTTCAATACAATAGTACAATCTACGCGGAAAAACCGACTGTTATTGAAACAGCAATAAAAAATATCGGATTCGGCGGCAGCAATACGCGCATTGCATTTTATGAAGAGAATAAACTTCTTGACACAAAAGATATTCTCTTAAGCGAATCCGGATTAAATAAAATTAGTTTTAATTACAGACCGAGCACCGGCGGTGAAAAAAAACTGAGTATTTCCGTATCACCTTTGAACGGCGAAGTTACAACAGCCAACAACAAACGAATAATATTTTTGAATGTGTTGGATACAAAATTAAAAGTTTGTTTGGTTGCCGGCAGTCCATCGGCGGATGTTTCTGCAATTTCAAAAGCGGTTACAACCGACAAGAATATACTGCTCAGAAAAATTATACAGACTTCAACCAATAAATTTTTGAGCGAAGTAAAAACATCTGCAATAGACAGCGCTGATGTTTTATTCCTGGTTGACTTTCCTTCTTCCTCAACACCTCAAAATTTAATTGATAAAATTTCATCTGCGGTCAATAATCAAAACAAACCGTTTTTCATTTTGCTTTCAAGCAATGTTGATATTAGGCAGTTGAGATCGTTAGAAAATGTTCTCCCATTCACTATCGAAAATAACAACACAGAGCTCATTCAAGTTTTGCCTGAACTGAACAGCGATTTATACTCATCATCATTTTCTACGGGAAGTAACAAAAAGGAAATTTGGAATAGTCTGCCTCCCGTCTCACAGGCTGCGGTGAAAATCCAAATCAAACCGGGAAGCAATTCCTTAGTGTCAGCAAAGGTGAGAAATATTCCGATTGCAAATCCTTTAGTGATTTCACGAAGTTTAGGCAAGCAGAGAGCATTCGCAATGTTAGCAGGAGATATTTGGAAATGGCAATTGCAAACGGCAGAAAAACACCCCGAGTTCTTTGATAACTTTATTAACGACATTGTAAAATGGCTTAACCTTTCTTCTCAGCAAAAACAGTTCAGTGTTTCTACCGATAAAAAAATATACTCTCCGAATGAAGAAGTGAATTTTACAGCACAGTTATATGATAATACTTTCTCGCCGATTGACACGGCACAAATTGAATTACAAATTTTGAAAGGTGAAAAGAAATTTGACTTAGCATTAGCATCAGTCGGGAACGGAATTTACAATGCGGTATTTACACCAAACGAACCGGGTGATTATCTCTTTTCCGCATCGTCCCTCTTGAACGGCACTCAAATGAAAACCGATATCGGACGGTTTAGCGTAAGCGAGACTCAAATCGAAAAGATTGATACGCGTATGCGTCCCGCATTTTTAAAATCGCTTGCTAAATCAACGGGCGGTGAGTATTATTCAATTGATAATTATTCTAACCTGCTTGATAAACTGCGGGGGATAAATAGAAATCCCATTAAAGAGACCGGTACGAAGAAAGAATATTATTTATGGTCTGATGAACGGGTGCTTCTATTAATTATAATTTTATTTGCTGCCGAGTGGTTCATTAGAAAAAGATCGGGAATGATTTAGCGGGTTTTCCGAAAACTTTATTAGTCTGTCATTGCGAATCGCTACGAAGTAGCGATGAAGCAATCCCAAACAAAAAAATTTTAGAGATTGCTTCGCCTCGGTTACACCTCAGCTCGCAATGACAATCCAGGATAATTTTTCAAATGTCTCCTGGTATCAATATTATAAACGGACTGTGGAATGAACTTCATTGAAATCACCAAGGATGAACTTATCGGAGTCAACTCGATTGACGAACAGCATCAATCAATGGCAGTATTAGTCAACAAGCTGTATGATAAAATAATTTCTGCAGATAAGAAGATGATTAAAAGTTATCTGTACAAATTCCTTGAAATTGTGGAAGTTCATTTTGAGACCGAAGAAAATTTGATGAGGTCAACAAAATTTCCCGGTTATATTTCTCACAAACTTGAGCATGACAGGTTCTACAAGCAGATACTCACTTCAACCGACCGTTTCAGTAAGGGGCTTGAAACGATCGGAATAGAACAGTTGAAAGGCTTAAGACAGTGGTTCTTTAATCATATTGAACTGAGTGATAAAAAGTGCGGGAAATATTTCGTTGAGAACGGAATCTCTTAATAAAATTTAGATGAACCTCCTAACCGACATTTCCGATTTCTTCCTTCCGCGTTTCTGTCCTTCTTGCAAGAATAAACTTACCGCCGCAGAAGTTGTTGTATGCAATTCTTGTCTATCAAAGATAAAGCATGCCGATAGAGAAAGAACCGAAACCGAATTTGCAAGAAAATTTAAGAGCGAGAAGATCATAAAAGGATTTACTTCGCTCTTTGTTTTTGAGAAAGACAAAGAGCTTCAGGATATAATCCACGATCTGAAGTATAACGGTAAATTTAGTATAGGAATTTTTCTCGGAAAATTATTAGCCGCCGGAGCGTATGATAAAATTCAAGAATGGAAAATTGATTTAATTATTCCGATTCCTCTGCATCATTTAAAACGTGCGGAGCGCGGATATAATCAATCGGATTTTATTGCAAAGGGAATGAAAAAGATTTTACACGTTCCGGTAAAAAGCAGATTGATAAAGCGCGTCCGTTTTACAGAGACACAGACAAATCTGAATTTAGTCGAGAGAAAAGAAAATATGAAAGATGCTTTCGCTTTACGACGTAATAAATTATTACAGAATAAAAATGTGTTGATTATTGATGATGTTATAACCACAGGTGCCACGACTTCCGAATGCGGAAGAGCTCTTTTGAAAGGAGGCGCGGCAAATGTTTATGCGGCTTCTGTGGCTGTTGCGGATTAATTACAGTTTTTATCGACCTCACCCCGCCAAAAAGACGGCGGGCAGGCCCAACCCCTCTCCTTACCCGCTTCGACTCGCGTCTTCGGCGAGGCGAGACAAGGAGAGGGTGGCTTTAGCCGGGTGAGGTCAAAAAATTATCTGTTATTCGGGAGAATTATTTTGGAAGATAACTAAGCGAAAGTTATTCTGTAATTGCGGATTAGATATTCAAGAAAGAAGAAAGTGATTCCGGAATGAACGAAACGGAATAAACATCTATAAACTTTTCATCCTGTTTTGCACTTAATTTATTATAAGAAGAAATGTAAAACTGACCGAGCCGGTTATAAAAACTTTTTTTTAATGAATCGTTCTTAATCAAAGTTTCGAACTTTTTAACAGCATTTTGAACCGAAGCTTTATTACCTTGTAATTCCCAACTGACTATCGCATCGAACAGCGAGTTAATCCCCTCTTCACTATTCGGATTTTTAATAAAGATGCCGAAAAGTCTTTCGGCATCTTTTTCATTTCTTAACAATTTAGGATTGCGGCTGCCGTCCGTAAAATTATTTTCCTTTATACTGTTCTTTTTGTTTCCGTAAAACAACGAGGTATATGTTATTATCGTTCCGCTTATAATTAGCATCAAAAAAATCATGTGACGGTATTTTTCATTCTTCAGTTTCACCTTGCCGGTCCTTTCCAAAATTTAATTCATGTTACTTAGACTATTGTTTCTTTACCAGCTTCATTCTGATTCGTTTCTTTTTTCTTTGTTTCGGCTCTGCAATTGGGACAGAACTGCCATTCCGGTTTTATCGGGTATTGGCATTGCTGGCAAAAAGTATTTGATAGATCATAACCGCAGTGAGGGCAATAAGCTCTAGTCCCGTTCAACTCTCCTTCGCATTTGGGACAGTTGAAAGACTTCAACGTATTCGGGCGTGTAATCAAATAAATTGTTAACCCGAAAAACAGTGATGTTAGAGTTAGAAAAGCCCAGATGCCCGGAGTTTTTACATCCCGTTCCTGTGCATCGGTATAAACCCATGTAGGAAGAAGAAACCATAAAAATATTCCGGAAATTATAAGGAGTGTAGCAAATATATTAGTCAGTGCATCATAAAGTTCGCTTCTCTTAAATCTCTGGTCGTTGAAATATTTTTCTTCATTCACTTTATCATCAACATTCAAGAATAGATCACCGATCAGCTTTCCGTTCCCGTCATAAACCGGCGTGGAAAAACTTGTTGAAGTTGGTTGGATCAATGACCACTCATCATCATCGTTCCTATAAAAACGCCAACCGTTATCTCCATAATTTCTTTCGGCTCGTTCTCCTCTTTCAAACTGAGAAAAGTCAACCCTTTCGCGTTTATCAATAAGCTTTGTAAGAAAATCATTCCTGTCGCGGTAGTATTCATCTGCTTTAATTGTATTCTGATATTTATCATAAGCGCTGTTGAGTTTTTGAAAATCGGAAGACGGAACACCGAACAGAAAATCTCCGTTCATGGAAGACATCCACAAATACTTTTTCGGCTGGTCGGATTTCTGATGCTCGATCATATATTCCGATTGAAGTTCGTTTACAATCACCTGATCCACCTGGGCAGATTTAATTTTTGCCGCAATTCCTTTTAAGTACGCTTTATTCTGATCCATAAAAGAAACGATATACTTCTTGAATTCTTCTTTATGATTCTGATACCGTGCGTTGTTTATCGGTATCAATGCAATCAGAACGATAATAGAAACAGCCGCAACAATTGCCGCCGGTAAAGCAAGTTTTCTAATAAGTTTTCTTTTGTTCATATTTCCTCCGTGTAGAATTTATTTTTTAACTGAAACTTTTTCTTTCTTTCGATTCGAACAATAAGACCGGTGCAATTGATAGCGTTATAAACGTTCCCGCCGTTAAGACGATTAATACCGCTATGCCGACGCTTCCTAACGACTGCACAAACCAATGATTCTGCACCGCCTTAAATGCCGGCATCAATGTTATCTGTATTTTCAAAAAGTAGATGAGCGAGAATAAAAATATTTCTCCGAATGCGATCTGCAGAATCGGAATTACCTGGATACCGGTTTTTTGTTTCACCGGTTTAGGTATTGATACGGAAACTTCCGCAAGTATATTATCGAACAGACCGGGTGAAGGTTCTTTATCTTCCAATTTATCAAGCATGCTCATTGTTTCTTTTAATGTGCCGAGATATTCGCGGCAGCTTTCGCAGTTTGCAACATGCTCTCGCATTTCGGAATGTTCATGTTCGTTCCCTTCAAGGAAGTAAAGATCGAGCAGGTGATTTTTATTTTCGCAATACATTTTAGAACTCCGCTGTTTCTAACAGCTTTTTTAATTGGCCTAATGCGTTATGGAAACGCGCCTTTAATGTTCCTTCCGGCGTATTTGTCATTTCCGCTATTTCGGAAAATTTTAACCTCTGATAATGTTTAAGTATTACAACTTCTTTAAGAAAAGGATTTAACCTTTCGATCGCTTTGCTTATCGTATCTTTTAAGTCGGAATGCTCTAGAATATTTTCCATTGGTTCCGTTTCTTTTTTTCCGCGGTCTTCATCGTCTCTGCTTATCTCATCAAGATCAACATAATGGTAACCATAACGTTTTTTCGTCATTTCGTTACGCGTTATGTTGATGCCGATTGTAAAGAGCCACGACTTAAACGCTCCTCTAACCGGATTGAATGTGTGCGATGCAAACCAAACTCTAGTAAAAGTCTCTTGAAGAAGATCTTCCGAAATTTCCCGGTTGTTTGTATAGCGCAGAATAAAGTTGTAAACGCCCTTGCCGTATCTGTCGTATAGAATTTTTAACGCTTTTGTATTTCTCTCACAGACCAAGACCATTAACTCCTCATCGGAAAATTTCGTCATATCTCTTTCGGCATTATCCATTTATATATAACTATACCGTCCTAACAGTTAAAAGGTTGTGTAGTTTTTAATTTTTTTGAAGAATAATTACTAACAGATGCAATATAGCCATACATAGCTTCTATTTCTTTTCACGCCAGAAAGATGCCGGGCAAGCGACCTCACCACCTCACCCCGCCAAAAAGACGGCGGGCAGGCCGGCCTTCGGCCACCCTCTCCTTAGTAAGGAGAGGGAAACTTAAAAGCCCCCTCTCCTAAATTAGGAGAGTGGTTGGGGTGAGGTTAAAAAAACTATCTTGAATGCGGAAGAATTATTTTAGAAGGTGATGCGGATAATGTTTATGCGTTTACTGTAACGATAGCGGATTAGAGGTTTGATAAAAATGGTTTTTATTATTTTAGTTAAAAAGTTGAAATTATTAGCTTATGAATTTCATGGAAATACTTTTAATTTGATTTTGGTGTTGGTTTTTCTATTTTTGCATTAGAATTACGACAGAAAACGCCCTGTAAGGTTCCGTCCTTATGGGGTTTTTTCATTTATATACTCGACTTTATTTCTAAGATCATTAACACATGCGATCATTCCCCAGTGCGGATTTCTTAATTAATGCAGCTTCTGTGGCAATAGCAGTATAGGACCCAAGTTCAGTTAAGTAAAGTTTATGCTTGATAATGATAATTAGGATTAACAACTTTAAATGTGGTTTATATTTTTCAATCCATAAATCTTATAATTAGTTTTCACATTTTTCATAGTAAATAAATATTTTTTTAGATATATGGAAGAGAAAGAATGGGTAAAGGAGAAAAATTAAATCAAAAGGTCTGGAAGTTATTTGCTAAAGCAGGGTTCAACACTAAGCCGAATGAAACCGACGATAAAGAAGAAGAAATAAAGTTAGAATCGAGGAAGCCGAGAACCGTTGACCTTTGTGCTTGGGATGATGAGTTAGGTGTTAAAATTATTGGGTGGAACAAAGCAAGAAATGATTTAAATGAATCATTTTCCGTGCACATTCACGATTATCAAGAACTTAAAAAAATTGCTAAAGCAGATACTGTTTTATTTATTTCCTCAGACAAAGAACCAGATGCTTGTGATTTTGAGTACGCAAAAAAAAATGGAATGAGAGTTTGGGGAAAAGACGAACTAGATTATTTTCAATCGTTAGTTGATACTATTGGCGAATATGCAAAATATGAAATAATAAATTCGCTTGGGGTAGAGACACGTGAGGAAAGAACAGTTCATAATGTATTAGCCTTAAAATTCGAGCAACCATTTACAAATTCAGGCAAAGAATTGTATCTATTTACAGCCACTCCAGAATTTTTACTAAAAACTTGTGTAGTCCTTCGCAAAGCTGTGGGTAGTAAGGAAGCATATCAACGAATTCTTAATAAAAAGAGATTGTTGCCAATAAGTAATTTTATATCTCAACCGGCAGCATTATTACCGACCAACTTAGTAATATATTTATCCGATGATGTTAAGGATAATGAGCTAACACTTCCCAACAAAGACAAAGATGGGAAAAATATAACTATAGCAAAGAAGGAAAAATGTAAAGTAGTTTTGTTACAAATTCCTTCAAAATATGCCTCTATGGAGTTAATCGACGGACAACACAGACTTTTTGGTTTTATAAAATCTAATTATAATTTAAGAAATAATTTTAATCTTGCTGTTCTTGGTATTACAAATATTGAATCAGAATTAAGGACAAAAACATTTGTTGCAATAAATGATAAAGCGAAAAAAGTTGACCCAAATCTTGTTACTCTTCTCAAATATAATGAAGATGAAAATGTTTGCCAAAATGATAATGAATTAATGGCGATTAAAATTGTATATGAACTGAATAATACAACTCCTTTTAAGAAAAGAATAAAACTGTTAGATGTGGGAAATCAAAAAATAACACTAAAAGGATTTGCTGGATATGATTTGAAAGGATTAATTGGTAATAATGGATTTCTTAGAAAATATTACGAACATAATACCAATGAATATTTAAAGATCATCAGGATGTATTTTAGTATAATTAAATCAACATTCCCCGATCAATGGAAAGATCCAGAAAGGTATATTATTTTTACAAATAAGGGAATTTCGGCATATCTCAAACTTCTACGTTCAATGCTTAGAACCGAGGGCAAACCCCTTGATGATAAAATAATTAAAAAATATGTGGGTGCTTTGAAAAAAAATATAAAGAGTTGGGATATTAATACAATTAAAAAAACTTACGTAGGTTCCCAAGGCTGGAAAGAATTTCATAGAGATTTAATAAAAGCAATTAGAAAAGATTATCCAAATTTCAAGGAATAGAAATAAACAACTATGAATAAACTTATTTCACCATGGAAAATCTCTAATAGATATAATAAGAAAGCTACAATCTCGTTATTTAATGGTGATGCAAATGATTTTTTAGAATCTATTCCCAAAAGATCAGTCTCTCTGATTGTCACTTCGCCGCCTTACAATATCGGCAAAGAGTATGAAGAAAAAATCCCTCTTAATGATTATTTGGCATTTCATACAAAAATTATTGCAAAATTATATGATATATTAAAAAATGATGGAAGCATTTGTTGGCAAGTTGGTAATTATCTTGATAAGGGTGAAGTAATCCCGCTAGATATAAAATTTTATGGTATCTTTAAATCTATGGGGTTTAAATTACGTAATAGAATAATATGGCATTATCGGCATGGGTTACACGCATCAAAGAAATTTTCTGGAAGATATGAGACATTATTATGGTTTACTAAAAGTGATGAATATATTTTTAATCTCGATTCAGTAAGAATTCCATCAAAATATCCAGGTAAACGTTATTATAAAGGACTTAAAAAAGGCATACCTTCTGGAAATCCGAATGGAAAAAATCCCTCTGATGTATGGGAAACTATCATCGATGATTGGAGAACAGGATTTTGGGATATACCAAATGTCAAAGCAAATCATCCTGAAAAAACTATTCAACCTTGTCAATTCCCTATAGAATTAGTTGAACGATGTATCCTTGCCTTAACTCGACCAAAACAATATGTATTAGATCCGTTCGCGGGCGTTGGGACTACTTTAGTAGCCGCTGCAAAGAATAATAGGAAATCATTGGGTAGTGAAAAAGAAAAAAAATATTATGATGTAGTTATTGATAGATTGAGGAAATTAAAAACAGGTAGCCTTAAAATTAGACCTATTGGTAAACCTATCCATGTGCCAAATGGAAATGAAAAAGTTGCCCAGAAGCCTGATGAATGGTTAACTAAAAAAATTTATTAAAAAAATTTATACATCATTTTTTAATATACTTATTTTTTTCTCATATCTAACGGATTGAATCTCGGCAGCGATTGACAGAGCAATTTCATAAGCGGTATCTCCGCCGATCTTCAATCCAATCGGCATGTGAAGTTTGGAGAGATCAATGTTTGTATCAATATCATTTTTAAGATTGTTAATCATGGCGGCGGCTTTAGCTTTAGATGCAATTATTCCGATATACTTCTTAACTAAATTTCTAGTATACAAAGTTTTCAAGATTTCGTAATCAAATAGATGTCCGTATGTAACGGAAACAAAATAAGAATCATCAGCCGGAACAAACTGCTCTACAAAATCTTTGTACTCCATATAGATGCAATTAATTCCTTGGGCTTTATTCTTTTCAAATAATTCTTGGCGGTTGTCAATCAATATTACATGATATTTAAGTTTACCCAAAATCTCGATCAATGCTTGCCCAACATGTCCACCGCCGAAGATATAAACAACAGGCAGGTTCCTTTCAAATTCATAATAGAGCCAAATCTTTCCGTTACAACTCATTGGAACAACAGTGATGTTAGGATTGATTATTTTTTCATCACTGCTTAAATAATATTCTTTCAATAAATTTTCTTCACCGGAAGCCATCAATCTTTTTGATTCTTGGATTGCCTCCATCTCAATAGCGCCGCCGCCAACCTTACCGTAAGTTTTTCCTTCGTGATCAACTACCATCTTAAATCCGGCTTTACCGGGCGTAGAACCGGTTGATTTGACTACGCTTACAGTTACAAAACTTCTATTCTCTTTTTTTAATTCAACTATCTTGCCGTAAATATCCATAAAGTTCCACTATTGTAGTAAGTACAACTTAATATAAAATTTATACTATTAAAAATGTGAAGAAAGAAATATCATGTGAGGATTAATGGGAATTGAGATTGGCAAATACTACTTAACGATTCAAGGATTATTGATGGATTGATTTCATGATTGGGACAGAATTATCTCACAAAAATGATTTTCACTTTTGTCCCTATATTTTTTTTGCTTTCCACTTCAATCAAAGCATCATTCAGTTCACAATGCTTTTTTACTATCGCAAGTCCAAGACCTGTACCTTCAAACAATTTAGAATAGCTGTTATCTTCCTGTGAAAAGACTTTAAATAAAAAAGGAACATATTCTTCTTTGATGCCCATGCCGGTATCTGTGACCTCAACTGTAACTTGATTATTTCCATTGAGATACAACAGAATTTCTATCTTGCCGGAATGTGTGTATTTCAAAGCATTATCAATGAGCTGGAGGAATATTTGGTAAACTCCATGTTTATCCGCAACAATTTTAGGATCAAATAATTTATTAGTAATGACGAGAGCAACATTTTTTTCTTTGGCTTTCTCGTTATATGCCCTAAAAATGTTACTAAAAATATCATCAATCAGATCAATTTCTGAAATGCCGACTTCATATGTACCGGATTGCAATTGAGAAATTTCAAGGATAAGATCAATAGTTCGTTTTATTCTCTCACCCTCTGTTTTGATTATGTTTATATCGCTGTTGATCTCATGCTTATCTCCAACCTCACAATCGTTTTTCAACATTGAAACCATATTGAGGATAACATTTAAAGGTGTATTAATTTCGTGGGAGACTGTTGCAAGAAATTCGGTTATTAGTTCTTCATATTTCTGTTTTTTTGACGATGCAACAACTGCAATATTCTCCGCATTTTTCCTTTCAGTTATATCTTGAACAAAAACTTCATAAAAGGATATACCGCCTAAAGTGTCACGGCCTAAAGTTGCAGTTTCTTTTAGATAAATAATACTGCATCCCTTTTTAATCCATGCAGATTCAAAATTTTTGATAAACCCGAATTTCTTAAGTGTGGTCTTAAATTCTTCTCTCTTGTCACTATCCAAAATACAAGTCTTCTCAAAATCCTTTTCATTTAGTAATTCGGATAAATCATATCCCAGCATATCTAAAAAAATCTTATTTGCGCTTTTTAGTCTCCCGTCAAAATAAATTTGATAATAACCAACCGAAGCCCAATCGCAAATATTATTTACAAGTTTTTCTTTTTGTAGTACATAAATATTCGAATTCTTCATCTCGGTTATGTCTTTATTGCGTACATATCTCCCCAGGTATTTATCCTCTTGATCATATACTGCCTGGCACATATGAGATATCCAACGAATCTCGCCGGATTTTTTTATAATTCTGAATTCCTCATTGCACAAATTTTTCCTGAGCAAAAATGCATTGGTGTGTTTTGTATATTTTTCACGGTCCTTTTCATAAATAATTTCATTTACGAATTCGGGATAACGAACAATCTCTTCGATATCATAACCTGTAATATGCTTGCTTGATGGAGACATATAGGATATTGTAGAATCGGAATTGATCCAGTAGATCCAATCTTCAGAAAATTCGGCAATCAATTTGAAAAATTGTTCACGGCAGGCGAAACATGTTTCGGAGTTAAAGTTTTCGTTTTCAGATTTATAGAGTTCAACAAATTTACTAGATGGAATATTATCTTCTACGACGGTTCTTAGAAGATTATCTTCTATCATCTAAATCACTCCTCCCTTGATAATTTGTTTATTTTCTCCTCAGCACCTTATAAGAAGTGGAATTGAAAACTAATTAAATCTTCCCAGCCGAAAGATGTTTTCAATTCCACTAAGAGGGGCTGTGCGAATATAATTTTAGAGGTATATGTTTATTATAACTATGAGACCAGCGATTAAATAATACGACGGGCGATAAATTCTATTTCAAGAATTTTTTAATCTTATTGCTGTATCTTTGACTTACTTCCACTTTTTTAGGGTAATTTTTCAAAATGACGGAAAATCTATTGCTGCTCAAATGTTCGAGTTTATCAATAAAATTCAAATTTATCAGAGTTTGCCTGTGAATTCTTATAAACTCTTCTCTAGGCAAATAGTTTTCCCAGTAAGTCATACGTTTCCTTAACAGAAACTTTTTATCTTCAATGAAATAAAGACGGGTATAGTCTTTCAAACTCTTTATTACTATTAAATCTTTCACAAGATAAAATCCGGGATTCTTTTTATCGTTAATAAAGATATGATCGTTATAATCCAACCCAATAACACCCGGGTGGAATTTGTTTTTTAAATTCCTTGTTGATTTACGATTTTTATCTGTAAGCTCCGCTTCCGAAGAAATTATATTCCTTAGTACTTTGTCTCTTTTCTTAAATTGTGTATTGATTGCATTGATTAATTCATCATATGTGAACGGTTTGGTAATGTAATCATCAGCACCGATTGTCATTCCTTTTCTTATATCATCTCTTTGAGTTTTAGCAGTTAGAAAAATAAAAATCGGTGGTATTCCGGTATCCAATTTTTTTAATTCAGATAATAGTTTGAAGCCGCTTATATCGGGCAGCATTATATCGCATAAAATTAAATCCGGCTTAAATTCGATTATTGATTTTAATCCTTTTTCCCCGTTGTAATATGACTGCACGTCGTAGCCATTTTCTTTTAAAAACAAAAAGATGTTTTCAGCAAGGTCAACATTATCTTCAATTATTAAAATTTTTTTCATCTTCGATTTTTAATTCGGGATTAGAACCTTAAATTCTGTCCCTTCTTTCAGATTACTAATGCACTGAATTTTTGCCTTCAGCAGCTGTGAAAGATTTTTGACAATGGCTAAACCTAATCCGGCACCGGGAATTGTTGTTGCGTTTTTCCCTCTGAAGAAAGGGTTAAATAGTTTTCTTAAATCACTTTTTGCAATTCCTATTCCTTCATCTTTAACTGAAAATTCGATCCCATTCTTTCTCTTTTTTATATCAAACCTGATCTGACCGCCGTCCGGAGAAAATTTAACAGCATTATGAATTAGGTTAAGTAAGATTTGTTTTAGAATAAACTCGTCACAATATATTGTGTTTAGCTCCGGCTCAATATTAACAATAATTAGAATTGAATCACCGATATTTACAACAACTTCTTCCAGCAAATCGTTAACAAATTTTCGTATAGGAATATTTTTAAGATTTAATTTTTGTTTTAATGAATGATACTTATACAGATTGGTTATGCCTTCCAATGTATGCGTGAGATTAGCGATTGACCTTTTAATTTTGTTTATAATTTCTTGCTGCCGTGTATAATTTTCATTTTTAATGTAATATTCCAATAACTCTACCGAGCTTAGAATTGTTGTAAGCGGTGTAAAGAATTGGTGTGATGTAGATGAAATAAACTCTGCTTGCAATTTTTTCAAAGTAGAATTTGCAGAGCTCGTCTTTCTTACAAGTTTTTCTTTTTTCTGCCTGGAAGGATTTTTTTTTGCTTTCTTAACATTTTTTAAATTTATCATGTTGAATTCTTTCTTTTATTGTTAACAACACTCATAATAAATTAAAAGATAGAATTACTAATTCCAATAAAAGAGAATAATATTATATAATTAACTCGTTATGCAAATTAGAATTTAAACCGTTAAAACGGTTCTATAGTTACGGCTTTTCTAACCCCGCGATTAATCGCGGGGTAATGAAAGTAATAGTAATTTATTTAACTGTTTGAACAGTTTACCAAGTTATATTCTTTAATCCACACAACACGTTATATAAATAATTAAGAATGAAGTGAAAGAATTCTTTGCCAAAGTACACATTATATTTCTATGAGTACAATTCGTATTTATAGACAAGTCACATTTTTTCGGGGGCGTTAACGCCGAGAATAGATAATCCATTCTTAATTACAATTTGAACGGCAATGCAAAGTGCAATTCGTGCCTCCGCAAGTTTCTTTTCACTACCGATTATTCTGCATTCGGTATAAAATCTATGGAAGAGAGCTGCTAATTCTTCAAGATATGAAGTGATTCTATTCGTTTCATAGTTTTCTGCGCTAAAAATTACATCATGAGGGAATTCATAAAGTTTCTTTAGAATGTTCTGTTCCTCTTTTGTGGTTAACAGTTCAAGATTTTCCAAAGATGAACTTAGTCCTTCATCTTTTGTCATACGCAGAATCGAAGAAATTCTCGCGTGAGCATATTGCAGATAGAAAACCGGATTTTCATCGGATTGTTTCTTGGCAAGATCAAGATCAAAATTCAAATGACTTGTAATGCCTCTCATGTTAAAGAAATAACGAACAACATCGCTCCCGACTTCATCAACCAACTCGTCAAGTGTAATATAGTTTGCTTTACGTGTTGACATCTTAACCACTTCGCCTTTCTCCATGATCGTGACAAATTGATGAATCAGCACTTTCATTTTTTTTGTATCATAACCCAGTGCGTGCAAACCGGCAAGAACATCGGGATACGTTGCGCTATGGTCGGAGCCGAAAAGATCAATCATGAGATCATATTTGCGGTCATATTTTGTAATGTGATACGCAATATCCGGTAAGCGGTACGTTGGTTCTCCGGTTGCTTTTACAATTACTTTGTCCATGTCGTTGCCGAGTTCGGTCAGTTTCAGCCAAACAGCGTCATCTTTTTCATAGGATAGATTTTTTTTCTTAAACTCATCAAGCAGTGCTTTGATTTTTCCTTCTTCATATAAAGTATTTTCATTGTAGAAGTTTTTCATACGGATCTTAATCCGTTCCATCGTTTTGATTATATCGGCAAAAATTTCTTCCTCGGCGGCCTGCTTGAATTTACCTTCGGCATCTTCGTCTATTAATTTATCTCCGTATTCAATCTTCAATTTTACAGCGATTTCTTTTATGTACTCACCTTGATAATAATCATCCGGGAACTGAATATTCTTCCCAAGTAATTCGAGATAACGCATACGAACCGAATCGCCTAGTACACGCATTTGTCTGCCGGCATTGTTGAAATAATACTCGCGGTCAACAGAATACCCAATCCATTCAAGCATACTGGCGACGGTATCGCCAACAACAGCACCGCGGCCATGTCCAACAGTTAATGGTCCGGTCGGGTTTGCTGAAATAAACTCAACCATTGCTTTCTTACCGGCATATTTTTTTGATTTGCCGAAATTTTCTTTCTCACGCAAAATATCTTTTACTATTTGTGAATTATAAGAAGAAGTAAAATAAAAATTGATAAATCCCGGTCCGGCAATTTCAACTTTCTCTATAATATTTTTATCATAATCTAAATTTGAAATAATCTCATTTGCTATTTCCTTAGGGTTCCTTTTTAGTTTTTTAGAAAGGATCATTGCGGCGTTTGTAGCATAATCACCGTGATTACTTTGACCCGGGACAGAAAATGTCAGATCAATTTCCGAGAGATAAGTTAGTTTAGCTTGTGCTGTATTAAAAAGTCCTATTAAATAATTTTTCAATCAAGTCTCCGGAATAATATCAATAAATTATTTCTCTTCGGCGATTTTAATTACTGGTGCATCTCCCCAAAGTTTTTCAAGATTATAATAGCTTCTTGCTTCTGCACGGAATACATGCACAACAACATCAAAATAATCAAGCAATACCCAATTTAAAGTTTCAAATCCTTCTTTGTGAAAACATCTTATTCCTTTCTTATTTAGCTCATCATCAACTGCATCTGCAATTGCTTTTACCTGTCTATCTGCATCGGCAGAACAAATAACAAAGCAATCGGCAATTCCTCCCGATAGTTTCCTAAGATCAAGTATTCTTATATCAAACCCTTTTTTTGTTTTGATGATCTCAGTGATCATCTTTGCAAATTTTAACGAATCCAAATCAACCTCTTATTTAAATGGAGCTAAATTAAAATAATCTCTACCAACAACGATCGAGACATCAAGAAAATAATCTTTGTTCAGTTGCTGAATTACATTTTCATTTTTAATGTGAAGAGCCTTGGCAACTTTATATGCATTAGCCATATTTCCTGTTCTATCAATCACAAGACATTCATCAACATCAAACGAAACGTAATTACCAACGTTCACAACATCAAAACTATTTGCGCGGAGAAAATCCGTGAACCTATCACCTACTCCGCCAATGCCGCAACCGTTCAAAACTTCAACTTGAATTATATCCGATGCTGTTTGTCCGTTTGCCTGTGCATCTACATCACCGGGATTATTTGCAAGCTTGATGTAAATCGAATAAAGCATGTATAAAATAATTACAGCTAAAACAAAAATGGATATATTAAGAATCAGGTTAACCGCGGAAAACTTTCGGGGTGCCGGATTTGATAATTTTTTAGGATTAATATTTTCCAATTCGATGATGCGCTCAATTTTTCTTTGTTATCCTCAGCGCAATTTAATAAAAAAGTATCTCTCTTTCTTAGAAGCCCCAATTATTGAAATAGTTGTCTTTGTCGTAGAGAGAATAACCGCTGTAAGAGTACGGTGAATACAACCCGCCGGGCATTTGTCTGTATTGGAGAATTATGTTCATGTTATCGGTTGGTTTGTAAGTCATTTGTACACGGCTTAAGTATACGCCATTGATCTGCTTTGAGAAACCTTGACCAAAAGAATTGTATGGTGAATTTACTACGCTAATGTCAGTCTCTAAATTTAATCTGTCGCTGAATTTGTAAGCCATGCTGTTTGTATAAACTCCAAGGGCCATTCCGCCAAATCCGCCGAAAGCTGTGTAGGACAAACCGAATGAATGGTGCATGGAAAAATTATCTGAATTGATGAGTCCAAAGATTGAGCCGAAAGAATTATTATTTACAATTCCGCTGCGCACATCTGTTTGTTTATTTACATCATCCCGGTATTGAGCTTGTGAAATTGTTGCAGCTAAAACAAAAATTATTAGAATATATTTTTTCATTTTGAATACCCTTTCAATTCACCATTTTAACATTGGATACACGTACATTGTTTCTATTATTTGATCAATTTCTGTATCAATTTTATTGGAAAGAAAACAAATATTCAAGTCAATTCTATAGAAATTAGGAATTAACACGGACAATCATTTCAATTTCAACCGGTGCATTAATTGGTAATTCGCTTACACCAACTGCACTGCGTGCATGTTTTCCTTTTTCACCAAAAACCTGAACTAAAAATTCCGATGCGCCGTTTGCAATTTTTGGTTGTGCTGTAAAACCGATTTTAGAATTTACGAACACAACTAATTTTACTACTTGTTCAATTCTATTTAGGTCACCAATTATCATTTTAATAGCTGCTAAACAGTTAATTGCAGAAACACGTGCACACTCAATTCCTTTTTCTTCCGATACTTCATAACCAACTTTTCCTTCAGCAATAAGTTTTCCTTCTCTTGTCGGTAACTGTCCCGATGTAAAAATTAAATCACCAATTTGTAATGCAGGTATATAAGCTGCAAGCGGTTTCGCGGGAGTTGGTAAATCGTGACCAATTATTTCTTTTATCTTTTGCTCTATCATTTATGCCTCGTTAAATATTTTATTCAAATATATCGAAAAATAAATCATAAAATCTTCCGTAAATATTTTTCGATTCGCATCGGTCTGATTATCTTTGCTATCAAAATTGGAGAATATAATGACCGGTGAGAAATTTGAGAACCTTTGGGCGATTATGAAACGATTGCGTCAAGAATGCCCATGGGATAAGGAACAGACTCATGATTCAATTAAAGCAGCCACACTTGAAGAAACCTACGAAATGATTGAAGCAATTGATCTGAAAGATTTTAATGAATTAAAAGCTGAGCTTGGTGATTTACTACTCCACATAGTCTTTCATGCTGCAATAGCAGAAGAAAATAAAAATTTCTCCATTGATGATGTTATAGATTCAATCACTGAAAAATTGATAAGACGTCATCCGCATATTTTTAGCGATACAAAAGTTAAAGACACAAAAGAAATTTTGAGGAATTGGGAGGAAATAAAGCTTTCGGAAGGTAGAGATTCGGTTTTAGAAGGGGTTCCCAAAAATCTACCAAGTTTAGCGCGTGCTTACAGGTTACAGGAGAAAGCTTCTAAAGTCGGTTTTGATTGGGAGAAGAAAGAAGATGTTTGGAAAAAGGTAATTGAAGAAATAGAAGAAATGCATGAAATGGAAAAAGCCGGTAACAAGGATGAGTTTGAAAAAGAGATGGGAGATGTTTTCTTTGCTCTTACTAACTATGCACGTTTTCTTGGGGTTAATCCGGAGAATGCTTTAAGATTAACAAATGAAAAGTTTATTGCACGGTTTAGTTACGTTGAAAAGAAAATAAAAGAAACTGGAAAGCCGGTATCGGAATCAAATTTAACGGAAATGGATAAATTCTGGGAGGAAAGCAAGAGAAAATTATGATATACAATTTCAAGTTTTATTTTTTCTACTTGCCGTTGTTATTATAATGCTTTTCGTAAGCGTTGATAATATCTTTAACTAATTTGTGTCTAACCACATCACCCTTATCAAAATAGACAAAGCCAACTCCGTCAACACTTTTTAATATTTCTTTTACCTGTACTAATCCGCTTTGAGAATAACTCGGCAAATCTATTTGTGTAATATCCCCGGTAATAATTGATTTTGAATTGGGTCCTAAACGTGTTAAAAACATTTTCATCTGCATACCGGTAGCGTTTTGAGCTTCATCCAAAATAACATAAGCATTGTTTAACGTTCTACCTCTCATAAAAGCCAACGGAACTATTTCTACAACACTTTTCTCAAGATAATTTCTCAATTGTTCTGTAGGAATCATTTCTTCAAGTGCATCATACAACGGTCTTAAATACGGATCAATCTTCTCTCTAAAATCTCCGGGCAAAAATCCTAAACTTTCTCCTGCTTCAACCGCAGGGCGCGCAAGAATTATTTTTTTTACAATTCCTTTTTTTAATGCCGATACGGCAAATGCAACGGCTAAATAAGTTTTTCCTGTTCCTGCAGGGCCAATAGCAAAGCAAATATCGTTTTCTCGAACACTTTTAGCATAAACAATTTGGTTCGGTGTTTTCGCTTTAATTACGTCTTTTTTTGAGTAGAGGACAATATTATCATAATCATTGCCGTTTATAATTTCTTTACCTTGTAATGTAAGATCAATAATAGTATAAACATCACCTGGCTGAAGTTTCCCAGTTGTGTTAAGAACAAAAATCATTTCTTTGATAATTTTCTCAACAGCATCCACTTCTTCTTTTATCCCCTGAGCATAAATTACATCGCCTCGAACAGTAATGTTAGTATTAAACCTTTCTTCCAACGGTTTAATATTTCCGTCATTAATACCGATGAACGAAAGAAGATCAACATTATCCAGTTTTAAAATCTTTTCAACTTGCGTAAAAACCTCCGTAAATAAATAAAGCCCTCTTCAACAAAAAATGAAAAGGGCTTTATCTTAAAAATTATTAATCACTTTAAAAAATAATATTCCTTACTTAGCAGGAGCCGCCGGTTTTTGTGTTTGAGTTGGTGGTGCCGGTTTATAATTCCTTCTAATCTTATCATACTTTGCTTTTTCTTCTTCGGTCAAGTTCGGAATCTTGAAATTTTGTTTCGGAAAAATTAGATCAGGATTCTTAATCTGATCTCTGTTTGCTTTATAAATAATCGGCCAAGCAAAAGGGTTTGCATAATGTTCTTTCTTCTTAGCAATATTCCAAAGGTTATCTCCTTTAACAACAGTGTAATTAATTTCAGGCGGTGCAACAATCCACGCATCAAGTTTTCTTTGAAGTTGATTATGAACCTTATCAAAGAATTCCGGAAGCGCACTGATTTTATTTTTCTTCATAGCATCAAGTTCAGCTTGGCGATCTGCTTTAGGTGCCTGCTGAGCATCAATCTTTGATGTTAATGCCGCTAATTGTTTTCTGAAATTATCAACATCAGCTTTTGTAGCACCGACCATTGCATAAAGCTCGTTCATGCAATCATCATAAGCTTTTAAGCCGTCTCTCATTTTTTTCAGATTAGCAACTTCTGCCTTCAAAGTATTTAATTCTGATGTTAGAGAAACTTTTCTTTCTGTTAAACGATTAATTTCATTCTGCCACTCTTCTTTGGTCATTTCTTCTTTATCCTGCGCAAAGAGATTGACAGAGAGGAGCATAAACAACATGCTGGCTAATAATAGTTTGTAAATTTTCATTTTTACCTCCGTCATTATAAACTTTTTAATTACATCCCGAGTTTTTCGAGATTCTTTTTAGTTTCAGCTTTCTCTTTAGCGCATTGATCAAGCTTTGCATTCTTTTCTGCAATTTCTCTTTCAATAGCCGCCTTTTCTGTTTTTAACGACCCAACTTCTTTCTCAAGCGCTTTTACTTCTGAACGAAGCGCATCGAGTTCTGCCATTTGTTCTTCTGAAACGCCGCTGCATCCGGTAAATCCTATTATTCCGGCAACGAGAACTATGGCCAGCCCCATATTGATGATTTTTTTCATCTTAATTCTCCCTTCATTTTTGGTGTGTTAAAATCTGAAATAAATATAAGAATTTTTTGACTAAATTTTCGATTAGATCAACTTATTTTCAATTAAATTACTCTTTTTTCAACCAAACTGGTATAATTGTTTCCTGCTATGATTATATGGTCGAACACTTGTATCTCTAGAAGCTTGCCCGCTTCGGCCATTTTACGAGTCATAATAATGTCTTCATTGCTCGGTTCGGTATTGCCGCTTGGATGATTATGAAGCAATATAATATTTGCCGAATTATTTTCGATTGCTACCTTAAATACTTCCCTCGGATGAACCAAACTTGAATTTAAGTTACCGATTGATATCAGTTCTATCTTTGTGATTTTGTTAGCTGAGTTTAAACAGACTACATAGAATTCTTCTTTAACTTTGTCCCTCAAGAGTGGAATGAAAACTTCAGCAATATCGCCCGGTGAAGTAATTTTTTTTACTGAATATAATTTTTTCTGGGCATCCGCCCTACGGCTTATTTCAAATGCGGCTATTAATGTTGCGGCTTTATCTTTTCCAATGCCAGGATGTTTCTGTATTGCTTCACTCGTTTGAGATGCAAGATTATTTAACCCGCCGGATTTTTGAATTAACTCTTGGGCAACTTGTATAACACTTTTACCTTTTGTTCCTGTTCTCAAAAGAATTGCAATAAGTTCGGCATCGGTTAAACTTTGTACACCTCTTAAAGTTAATTTCTCGCGCGGGCGGTCGTCAATCGGCAGTTCTTTTACTTTCATTGTTACTCCCCATTTAACTGAAAATTATTTTATTCCCATTCTATTGTGGCAGGTGGTTTGGAACTGATATCATATACAACACGGTTAACACCCCTTACGGAACGTATAATTTTATTCGAAACTGTTTCAAGAAAATCATGATCGAATTTATACCAGTCCGCAGTCATTCCATCCGTAGAAGTAACTGCCCTTAATGCAATAACATTTTCGTAAGTGCGGGCATCTCCCATAACACCAACGGTTTGGATCGGGAGTAAGACTGCAAATGCCTGCCAGATTTTATCGTAAAGGTTTGCGTTCAGCAGTTCATTGATATAAATAGCATCAACCTCGCGAAGTATATCTAATCTTTCTACCGTAATCTCTCCTAAAACGCGGACTGCTAAACCCGGACCGGGAAACGGATGGCGTTTAACAAAAACATCAGGCAGTCCAAGTTCTTTACCTATAGCTCTAACTTCATCCTTAAAAAGTTCTCTGAATGGTTCAATCAATTTTAAATTCATTTTCCCAGGAAGACCGCCGACATTATGATGAGTTTTAATAGTAGCTGATGCACCTTTGACAGAGACCGATTCAATCACATCAGGGTAAAGTGTACCTTGAACGAGAAACTCTGCATCAGAATATTTTTTCGCTTCTGTTTCAAAAACTTCAATAAAAGTGTTGCCTATAATTTTTCTTTTTTTCTCCGGATCGCTAATTCCAGTTAGACGTTTAAGAAAAAGTTGAGAAGCATCAACATGATCAACACGCAACTTATAATTATCGCCGAACATTTTAATAATAGAAACACTTTCATCTTTACGCATCATTCCATGATCAACATGAATACAAACAAGCTGATCACCGATAGCTTGATGGATCAAAACTGCAGCAACAGATGAATCAACACCGCCGCTTAAAGCACAAATAACTTTTTTGGTTCCAACTTTTTGTTTTACATCTTTTATTACGGTGTTTATAAAATTTTGGGAAGTCCAATCCGCTTTACAATTACAAATATCAAACAAAAAATTATCTAATATTTTTCTACCGAATGCGGTATGAGCTACTTCCGGGTGAAACTGAATACCGTAAATTTTCTTTTGAGGATTTGAGATTGCACAAAGTGGAGAATTTTCAGTTTTGGCTATTAAGGTAAATCCATCCGGCAATTTTGTTACATAGTCGCCATGACTCATCCATATTACCGAACCATCACCAACGTCATTAAAGAGAAGATCATTTTTTATAATACCTAAATGAGCCTTGCCATACTCACGATCAGAAGCAGGTTCAACTTTGCCACCAAGTAACTTGCACATTAATTGTAATCCGTAACATATCCCAAGCACAGGGATACCAAGTTCTAATATTTCTTTTGAAATTTTTGGTGAGCCGGATTCGTTTACGCTCATTGGTCCGCCGGATAAAATAATTCCAACCGGTTTTTCTTTTTTTATCTGCTCAATAGAATATGTGTGCGAATGGATTTCAGAATACACCTTGCTTTCGCGGATTCTTCTTGCGATTAGCTGAGTGAATTGAGAACCAAAATCGAGTATTAAAATTTTTTGTGTGTGAAGCATGAATGTGAGATGAATTTAAATTACAGCAGAACCCTAATTAGGTACTGCTGTTTGAATTTATATCTAAAAATAATCAATGACCAAGTTGAGAATTGTATGCTGCTGCATCAAAAAGATCGTTCAATTGCGATGCATTGCCCAATTCAATTTTAATAATCCACCCATCTCCATAAGGATCGGTATTAACGAGCTGCGGTTCATCGTTAAGTTTTTTATTTAATTCTAAAACTTTACCGGAAACCGGTGCATACATATCACTTACGGTTTTAACGGCTTCAATTGTTCCAAAAGATTGTCCCATTATTAATTCGGAAAGGTCGGGAGCTATATCAACGTAAACTATATCGCCAAGTTCACCTTGAGCAAAATCAGTTATGCCGATTGTTCCAATCTTACCATCTACTTTTATCCATTCGTGATCTTTTGTGTACTTTAAATTTTCTGGAATGTTCATTGTAACCTCGTTAGTTAATATTAATGTGCTTGTCTATGAATGAAGTATCAAAATCTCCATTAATGAATTTTTCGTTTTCCAAGACTTTTTTATGAAATGGAATGGTAGTTTTAATACCTTCAACCTGAAATTCTTCGAATGCGCGCCGGGCTCGGGCTAAAGCGTGTTTGCGGTCGGTTCCCCAAATAATCATTTTAGCAATCAGAGAATCATAGTTTGGAGGGATTACATAATCATTATATGCGTGCGAATCAATACGAACACCGAAACCGCCGGGAAAATGTAAATATTCAATTTGTCCGGGCGATGGTCTAAAATTATGATCTGGATCTTCAGCATTAATTCTGAATTCAATTGCATGGCCGCGCGGATCGAGCGGTTTGTCTTCTATCTCACGTCCTGCAGCAATTAAAATTTGATTTTTGATCAGGTCAATATTACGAACCATTTCTGTAACGGGATGTTCAACTTGAATTCTTGTGTTCATTTCGATGAAATAAAAGTTCTGATGTTTGTCAACAAGAAATTCAATTGTACCGGCACCTTCGTAATTAACCGAACGAACTCCAAGTAAAGCCGCTTCGCCCATTTTTGCACGAACTGCATTTGTAATGAAAGGCGATGGTGATTCTTCAATTAATTTTTGGTGTCTTCGTTGAATTGAACAATCCCTTTCTCCGTATTGATAAAAATTACCATGCTGATCGCACAAAACCTGTATTTCAATGTGCCGAGGGTTTTCAACATATTTTTCCATGTAAAGATCGGAATTTGAGAAAGAGGCTCCTGCTTCGTTGCCGGCTGTCTGAAATGCTTTTTCAATTTCACTTTCTTCCTGAACGATGCGCATTCCTTTTCCGCCACCTCCAGCTGATGCTTTAAGCATAACCGGGTAGCCAATCTTAGAAGCCATTAGTTTTGCTTCTTCTACGTCTTTAATCACTCCTTCACTTCCGGGAACAACAGGAACACCTACCTTACGCATAGTTTCTTTTGCAAAAGCTTTATCGCCCATTTTACGAATGGAATCCGGTGTTGGGCCAATAAATTTAATATTCGAGTCGGCACATATTTCACTAAACTCGGCATTTTCTGCAAGGAAACCATAACCGGGATGAATTGCGTCAGCACCTGTAATTTGAGCTGCAGATAAAATACTTGGAACTTTCAAATAGCTTTGATTGCTGGGGGCGGGTCCAATACAAACTGCTTCATCGGCAAAGACAACGTGTAAAGAATCACGGTCAATTTCTGAATAAACAGCTACGGTTGGGATCCCCAACTCTTTACAAGTTCTTATTATTCTTAATGCTATCTCGCCTCGGTTAGCGATTAGAATTTTCTTAAACAAATTGCCCTCTTAAAGATTTGACAACACTACACGGTTTCAATTAGAAAAAGAGGTTGATTGTATTCAACCGGAGTAGCATTTTCAACAAGAATTTTTACGATCTTGCCGTTAATATCAGATTCAATCTCGTTCATTAATTTCATCGCTTCAACAATGCATAGAACTGAACCGGCTGAAACCATATCGCCTACTTGTATGTAGGGGTCAGCATCCGGTGCCGGGGCTCGATAAAATGTTCCTACAATCGGAGATTTGATTTCGTGCAAGTTCGATTGGGTATGTTCAGCTGATACAGCAGATTTTGATTCAGCAGATGTAGTAAATTGCTGTAAACCTGCCGGTTGTTTTCCATAATCAGCTACCGGCTGAAAATGAACTTGTGGGGTTTGATTGGAATTTTTTGAAATCTTTACTTTAAGTTCACCTTCTTGAACGGTGAATTCGGTGATCTCGCTTTGCTCAACCATTTTGATGAGCTTTTTTAGTAGAATTAAATCCATTTTCTCAACCGTTAGTTTTTAACTCGTTCTAAGTATTCCCCGGTTCGTGTATCAATCTTAAGTATGTCGCCTTCATTTATAAACAGTGGAACACTAATTTTTGCGCCTGTTTCAACTTTTGCCGGTTTCAATGTGTTACTTGCTGTGTTGCCTCTAAATCCGGGTTCAGTCTCTGTAACTTTAAGTTCAACAAAGATAGGGATCTCTGCCGAAATGATTTGATCTTTGTCGTCCAAAAGCAATTCAACTTCAACGCCTTCTTTCAAATAAATCTGTCCGTCACCAATAATACTTTCCGCTACTGTTAGTTGTTCATAAGTTTCGTTATCCATCAGGACTAATCCTGCAGATTCTTTGTAAAGATATTGATATTTTCTTCTTTCAACACGAATTATTTCAACACCTTCGCCAGATCGGAAAGTATTATCTAAAACACGTCCTGTTTTTAAGTTTTTCAAAGAAGTTCTAACGAAAGCGCCGCCTTTACCGGGTTTTACATGTTGAAATTCAACAATAACGTATGGTTCGTTTTTATATTTAATTATTAATCCGTTTCTGAAATCGGAGGTATCAGCCATAAATTTTTAATCCTTCTATCATAATGAAAATATACCCACCGCCTGTTATAAAATCAAGAATGGATATTTTTTGTAAAAATTAATATTAAATCAATTATAAATTTTCAACTTGAATTAAATAACGGTCTAATTCAAAAAATGCCGGTGTATTTTTATAATCTTTTTTTATTGTTTCTAAAACAGATTTTGCTTCTTCTTTTTTACTCAACTTAATAAAATCTATTCCTGCTTTTAGAAGATATTCGCTATTGGCTGGATTTCCCTTAGATACTTTAGAGGCATCTTGATACAAATCAGCGGCTTTTTCATAATCTTTTTTAACTTCTACACACCCCGCTTTTCCTGCTAATGCAGTTGCTTTAAATAACGGATTGGATCCAGAATAAGAATTATATTCTTCATAAGCTAAATCTAAATTTCCTAATACCACATAAGAATTGGCTAAGTATATTTTTGCGGTTTCACCATTTTCCGTACTACCGTAATCTGAAACAATTTTTTTCAAACCAATAATTCTGCTTGAAGTTATTCCATCAACTGCTTCCTTAAATTGACCTGCTTCATAAATAGGTATAACTTTGGATAATAATTCTGCTGCATTTTTATTGTCAGAACTTCTTTTATTCGAGAAAAGAACTATCGCAACAATTACTAATGCTACTGCAGCAGTACCAATTAATATTTTAGCCTGATATTCAATAAAAAAATTATAAGCTTTGTAATAAGTAGTTACAAGTTTGTCTTCTTTCATCTGCTTTTTGCTGATTTTTTTTCTTCTTTCTAACACTTTGAACCTCTTATTTTGATAAATCGGAAAAATTCGGCGAGAAATCTAAGAAAAATTATAGACCTATTCTAATATGATTTGAAAAAATCCATGCATTCTGATTATTATAAACCTCAATACGATAAACACCTTTTTTAGGAGCTAAAAATTCAACATTTATACCGCTTTTTTCTTCTTTTAATTCCCCATTGTGGATCAATCTGATTTTATCGGGTGAACTGGGCAATTTTACCCGTAATTTAACTTTTTTAGAAGAAGGTACAGCATCGCCCATTTGATATGTATTACTCTCACTTTCTGCATAAAAACGAAATCCTCTTGCATCTCCATGGTAAAAATTAGAGATAAAACATCTTCCTGCAGCTAAAGCTTGAATAACATTTTTCTTGGATTTATTAATTTCATGAGTTTCAGATGAAATAGTTAATTCCTCTTCGCATAAGATATGAGTACGAATTGATTTGAAAAGTACTTTATAAGGGAAAACTTCCATTTCTACAAATCCTAATACATTTATTTTATGAGCATGGGCATCCACTCCACCAATACCAACAACTTTTCTTTTTAGATTTAAAGAATCCCAGACTCTTAATGTTTCCACATTGGGACCGACGATTGATCTTAAAGGATGAACAAAGTAATTATATTTATTTTGTTCAGTTAGTCCTTCCATCCATTCTGACATATGATTCCAAATTTCGATACCGGTAAAATCATTAGAAGTCCATTCAGTCCAAGGATAAGGCGGATGCTCTTTCATAGAATTTCTTTTTTCGTGTGGATGGGCTAAAAAACCGATTCCTCCCATTTCGTTAACTTTTTTTACATATTCTTTGGCAGGTAAGCGCGTAGAAATTGTTTCGTTTATACCGAATGCGAGATAATGATTTTTATTTTCCTTATCGTTGATTTCGCAGCCGACTAATGCAAGTGTATTTGAGTACCAACCCTCAAATCCTTCTTTAAGAGCACGGAGAGTGTTGTGATCTGTCAGAATAAAAAAATCCAGCTCCGATTCATTGGCAAACTGAGCAATATCTTTTACTTCACCAGAGCCATCAGAATAAATTGAGTGTATATGTATTGCACCAACATATTCAAACATTTTTAATTCCCGAATTAATTAGGCGGGCAGATAAAAATTTGATAGCCAGTATCTTTTGGTTATACGTTATTGACTTCGAACAATGTTGTGTATTGAGTAGTTTGTTCTTTTATCATATCGGAAAGTTTTGTCATTAGAATATCAATCCGTTCGTCTGTATTATCTTCAAAATTTTCATAAGCTTCTTGGCTTTTGAATATATATACTTCTTCAAAATTATTCGGTTTATTTTTTTGTTCAAAAACAGAATAGGTTTCTAATCCTTCTGCTTTAACAATATTTTTTAATTCGCGAACAACATCTAAGTATTCTTCCCGTTTTTCCGGAAAAATATTGTAGCGTATGGAAAAAATAACTTTACTCATTTATCCCTCAATTAAATTGTAATTTCACCATTAAAAATAATTTTAGCAGGACCGGTTAATGACAGCTCCTGAACTTTTTGATCTTTTATTTTGAAATCTACCATTAATACATCTCCGCTTTTTTGATACAACTTTATAGGCGGATTAAAATTTTCTTTTACAAAAACTAATAAAGCTGCGGCTACAGTTCCCGTTCCGCAAGAAAGTGTTTCATTTTCTACACCGCGCTCGTAACTTCTAATATCAACTTTTCCATCATGAATACTTATAAAATTTACATTTGTACCATGAGGTGCAAAATCTTTGTGATAACGAATTTCTCTGCCTAATTCATAAACCGGAAAAGTATCGAGATCATTATAATACGAATTTGGATCAGCAGGATTTCTAAGAACATCATCATATTTTATTACAATATGCGGAGAACCGCTATTTACAAAAGAAGCGGGTATCAACTGATTCCACGCTTTTATCATAAAATTTTGTTTCATCTTCTGTGGATGGTCTAAAAAAAACTTAACCAGCCCATCATCTAATAGTTGTCCAGAATATTCAACTCCATTAGCTAAAAATGAAATTTTGTTATTAGAAATTCTCCCGCTTTCATTTCCATACTTTATAGCACAACGGGCTCCGTTGCCACATAGACTACCAGTGGTACCGTCAGCATTAAAGTAATTCATCTCGAACGCAAAATTCTTCAGGTCAGAAATTAAAAGAACACCATCAGCACCAATTCCGGTGTGTCTTTCACACATTTTTGCAATGTTTTGGGTTGTCAATTCAATATCAGGATTGATTTTTTTATCAAATAATATAAAATCATTCCCGGCACCGCTCATTTTTGTGAAAGAAAAACGCTTCATAATGATTTCAAATTTACGGCAATAACTCACTTAAAGCAACGAAAAATGAATGCTGGCACGGTTTTTATTTAGAAAATGGAATTAAGTCCCCAATTTTAACAGCGTTTTTGATGAGTGGAGGTGGCGGGAGTCGAACCCGCGTCCGAAATTACAATCCTATGAACGTCTACACACATATTCTGTCTTTTAATTTCATCTCAACAGCATTGGCAGACAAATTATGTTGAGACTATTCCGAAATTAGTTTCGCCTCTTCTATCCGGAAGTTCAATTTGGCTATCATACCAAACGACGTTCTTTCAACCCCAGGTATGAATGAAGCTGAAGAACGGCTGCGTTAATTACGCAGCTAAAGCGTAGTTATATTCGCCTTTTATTTTTTTACCGTCGTTTTACGTGTCTACGGAGAACACGGTGCGCAGTTCAAAGAACAAATAATCCCGTCGAAGCCAATGTCACCCCCGTATAATAACCACGAATGGGAAATTACTTTTTCCATTCAACATCAGGGTGTTTGGATGAAAAATTTTCAAATCTTGCAAGAACAAACAATAGGTCTGAAAGACGGTTCAAATATATCTTTATTTCTGGATTTATCTTTTCAATCCTTGTAAGAGAAATTACCTCTCTTTCGGCTCTCCTGCAAACTGTCCTTGCATGGTGTAATAATGCGGCGCTTTTTAATCCGCCCGGTAAAATAAAATTTTTTAACGGTAATAACTTTGCATCTATCTTATCAATCAATCCTTCAAGGCGTTTTGTATTAATTTCATTAATTCGTGGAATAGAAAAATTTTTGCTGTCTTTATATTCCGGAGAAGCTAAATCAGAACCAAGATTAAACAATTCATGCTGTATACTATTTAAAATCTTTTTGAGTTCCTTGTTTTTTATTTCAGTAATTGCTACTCCAATAATAGAATTTAATTCATCAACAGTTCCATATGACCGAATTCTTAAGTCATCTTTCCAAACTTTTTTACCGCCAAAGAGAGATGTTTTTCCCTCATCGCCGGTTTTTGTGTAGATTTTCATTTTGTTTAGCTTACTTCAGAAGTTCTAATTTTTATATTCTCATCCGTAGTTCTAACAAATAAAACAGAATTATCGGAAAGGGTTTTCTTTTTAATTAATGCTAACCCGATTTGCGGACTAATAAGTTCCGGTGAAGATACGCTTGTTAATACACCGCATTCGTTCCCTGACTCATCTACCACTATCAAAGGTGCATTAATATTTACTGTTTTGTCAATCGTAATTTTAACCAATTTACGTTGGACTTTATCATATGTATCAAGTCGTGCAATTACTTCTTGACCTATGTAACAACCTTTTTTAAAACTAATTTCATTTATCAAATTAACTTCGTGTGGATTTATTAAATCATTTATCTCGTTAGGATAAGAAGGCATACGGTTCTCGATTCTAAAAACGTCATAGGCGTCCTCCCCAACAATCGAGAGATCGAAAACACTTTTTATATTTGAAAGATACTCTAAGAAATCAACACACTTTTCTTTATCAATTAAAATTTTGTAAATATTATGACTATTAAATCCCTGTTCTCTATAATAATAAAAGCTAAATCCGTCAATTTCACAAACTCTGATTAAGTTGGCATTAGAAGAATCAGTTTCCTCTCCAATAAGCATAGTAAGAAAAGAATTACATTGTCTGCCGATTAATTCCAAAACAACAAAATTTTCCGACACATCGCGTGTAATTATATCTTCAGTTATTATAAATTTGTTCACCCAGCTAAAAAGTCGTTTATCATAATCACTGTTTCCAATTAAGTAAAATTTGTCATGAAGATTCAATAAAGCTGATCTTGAAATGAATCTTCCCTTTTCATTTAGGAAAAGTGTATTCCTTTTCTCAAATAATTTTAAATCTTTAATTGTGTTTGTCGAAACCCTATGCAGAAAATCTAGAACATCTTTGCCTGTCATTTCAATTATGGTAGAACTTAATTTTATTCTAATGCCAATACCATTTTTCAATGATTCATATTCTTCTTGGGAAGAATAAAAAAAACGGACAGAATTTCCTTCTTTCTTTAAATTTGGAAATCTTTCAATAAAATATTCGGGAATAGTTAACAAATCATTATTCTCCTGAAACATTCGGAACCTTTCTAAGATTATTAATATTTTCTATACCAGCGGGAATTTCTATCAGTTATATACAATTGTCTTTTTTCGCTCCAATAAAATGGAACTGAATCTACAATACGAATTGACGCAAAAAGTGAATCCTTTATATTTCTCCCTGTACTAAATACGTATTCATAATAATCGGGATATTTATCATTATTAATATTTGCTAATGTTCTTTTAAGGGCAAGGGCAAGATATGTTTCCATCAAATGCGGTGGATTTTTCCATCCGTCGGTTAAAAAGAAATTGTAATTACGATGGCCTGAAATAATACCGTCTTCAAAATTCATCTCAACATATTTCATGTTTTTAATTTTCCAATTTCTGATTGTCATACTATTAAATCCGCCATGAATCGGCACTTCCGATTCCCATACCCTGTTGAACTCTCCGTCCTTACATTCAAAAAGTGTTAACCAGAAAAAAGTAGTTCCAAGTTTTGTGCTATCAAGATTAATATAACTTGATTCAAATCCTGTAACATTCTTTTTTTCAATATTTCTTTCACCGGGTTTTGATTTTGCAACAACGCAAAGAACGTAATTTGCAACATCTCTAAAATATATCACTGCAATTTTAGGAACGTTGTAAGTAAACGTTCTATCGAATTCCACTAAATAAGTGCCAGGTTCATAATTACTACGTACATATTCTTTTAAAGAGATAGTATCACACTCAAACCGGTTTTTTGCTTGTTCTTTTTCTACACCAATTTTATACTGTTGTATTTCTTCATCTTTAGCATTTGATGTAGCAGCGTCCCCGCTCTCACCCTGCTTTGAAGTACATGAGTAAATTAAAAATCCCAAAAGAGAGAACACTATAAACATTTTATAGAGTTTCATCTCATTTATCCTTAATTGTTATTAAATATTTTCTATTAGCTTTTGGAAAATTCATCAAGAAAATATGCCGATGCATATAATCCTTTTTCAAAATTTTCCAAAAGAAAATGTTCGTTCGGAGAATGAATATTATCACTATCCAAACCTAATCCCATTAAAACTGCCGGCGCTTTCAATATTCTCATAAAATCTACAACAATAGGAATTGAACCGCCTTCGCGGGTGAAAACAGTTTCCTTGTCAAATGCTTTTGCCGCTGCATTAGCCCCGGCCACCAATGCTTTACTGCCCAACGGTACAATAACCGGATATCCATAATGTATTGTTCTAACTTCAACTTTTACACTTTTTGGCGATAATGCTTTGATATGTTTTGTAAATTCCTTTGCAAGTTTCAAAGGTTCTTGTTTAGGAACTAATCGCATACTGATCTTAGCCATTGCTTTTGACGGCAATACTGTCTTCGCACCTTTATCCGTAAAGCCGCCTATGATACCGTTACAATCCAAAGTAGGACGGGTCCATAATCTTTCCAAAGTTGTAAATCCTTTTTCACCTTGTAATTCTTTAACACCAAGATCTTTTGCGTATTCTTTATCAGATAATTTTAATCTTTTAAAGTTCTCCTGTTCTTCTTTTGATAATTGGAGAACACCTTTATAAAAATTTGGAATAGTTACCTTACCATTCTTATCATGAAGTTTAGAGATGATCTTAGCTAGTTCATTGATGGGATTAGCAACCGCACCGCCGAAACTTCCGGAATGAAGATCACGGTCTGCTGCTGTTACTTCAACTTCCATGTAGAGCAATCCTCTAAGCCCATATGTAATTGTCGGAATACCTCTTGCATACATGCTTGTATCTGAAATTAGAACTGTATCACATTTTAATAATTCTTGTTTTTCTTTTAGAAAAGGTCCAAGATTTGTACTACCAATTTCTTCTTCGCCTTCGAATAAAAATTTAACATTTACAGGAGGCTCACCTATCGTCCTAAAAAATGCTTCAACACTTTTTATATGAACGAAATTTTGACCTTTATTATCATTAGCACCTCGTGCCCAAATTTTTCCATCTTGAATTACAGGTTCAAACGGTGGATTTGTCCACAAATTTAATGGATCAACAGGTTGAACATCATAATGACCATATACCAAGACTGTTGGTTTGCCGGGTTTACCAAGCCATTCTCCATAGATAATTGAATGACCAGCTGTAGGAAAAATCTCTACCCTTGTCATTCCAGCCTCTCTTAACTTTTTAGATACAAATTCTGCGCACTGTGTCATTCCAACTTTATGAGAAGCTAGGGTACTTATGCTTGGAATTCTTAAATAATCTTTAAATTCCTCCAAATAATTATCTAAATTACTTTTAAGGTAACCAACAACAGAATCCACAATTCCTCCATATTTTCATTAAGATAATAGAAATGAATATTTACAATTAAATACAGCTAACTTATTATATCAAATTTACACCTAACAATCTCTGTATTCAAGTGATATAATATGAAATGAAACAAATTCTCAACGCAAAGTAACAGTTAAATACATTAAAGATCATTCACACCATTAGTTTTCATTGACCCAAAGACTTCTTCAAGCTTTGGTTTCTTTCCTAATTATGGTAAATTTGCCAACACAAGAAGTATGAAAACTCACAAATAAAATGATCATAATCCGCTACATATTAAGAAATCACCTAGTTCCATTTCTATTTTCAGTTTCAATTCTGCTTTTCATTTTCGTATTGCAATACTTAGTTAAAATGTCTGATCGTCTTATTGGAAAAGGATTAAGCGCGTGGGTAATCATACAATTGATAACTTACAGCCTCGCCTGGATTGTTGCTCTTGTAGTACCTATGGCCGTTTTAATTGCAACTTTAATGGCGTTTGGTTCGATGTCTCAGAACAACGAGATAGCAATCTTAAAAGCAACGGGAGTTAGTTTATATAAAATGATGATACCGCCGCTTGTAGGAAGTATTGTTGTAGCTCTTTTTCTAGTTCATTTTAATAATAATATTTATCCTGACGCTAACCATGCTGCACGGCTTTTATTGGAAGACATCTCACGAAAAAAACCTACACTTTCACTTGTACCTGGGGTATTTTCTCAAGAAGTTCCAAATTACTCAATTCTTGCTAGAGAGATAGATCAATCCAATAATCAACTAAAACAAATAACAATTTATGATTATTCCAATCGTCCTAAAGTGAACATTGTTACAGCATCAACAGGACAAATTTATTTTTCAGCAAATCAGAAAAAATTAATTATGGATCTAAAGAACGGTGAGATTCATGAATCCGATAACACGGAACAGAAATCTTACAGAAGATTAAGATTTGAACGTCACAAAATTGCAATGCCTGCCGAACAATTTACATTTGAGCAATCAGCGCCAGGCGGACAGCGTTACGAACGAGAGATCGGCGCTTCTCAATTAAAAGTTTTAGTTGACAGTCTTGAAGTTATAAGAGCGGATTATTTTAAGGAATATTTCGCGAAAGTTATTTCATTTACAAATAGTAAAAAAAATAATTCCAATTTAAATCAAACAGTTTTCCCGGGACAATTTGTTTTTATTAAATCCCAGCAGAAAATCAGATCTGATGAAAGTTCAGTTCTTGATGTCTTAAACCGCATGGAGTATAACAATGATCAAATAGATCAATATTGGGTTGAGATTCACAAAAAATATTCACTGCCGTTTGCATGTATTGTTTTTGTATTGATAGGGGCACCATTAGGAACAATGATGAGAAGAGGCGGTTTCGGTATGGCAGCTGGAATGAGTTTAATTTTCTTTTTAGTTTATTGGGCATTTCTTATTGGCGGAGAAAAATTTGCAGACCGCGGTTTGCTTTCACCGTTCTTGGGAATTTGGAGTGCTAATATATTACTGGGTATTCTCGGAATATTTTTGATGATTAAAAGTGCAAGAGAAAAAGTTACACTCAGCTTCGATGTTATTACAAAATTAATTCCGAAGTCATGGAAAACAGAGCCGGAGAACAATGAAAATTCTTGACAAATATCTTATTAGACAATACATACAAACAATACTTTTCGGTTTGCTTGCATTCACATTGATCTTTGTAGTAATCGATATGATGGAAAACCTTGATGATTTTCTTGATCAAAATGTTCCTACAAGTTTGATCCTTCAATACTATCTTGTATTTACTCCGGAAATGATTCGATTGATGACACCGATTTCGGTTCTTCTAGCAAGCTTATTTACTGCCGGAAAGATGGCAAATCAAAATGAACTAACGGCAATCAAAGCAAGCGGAATCAGTCTCTATCGTTTTATGCTGCCTTTTATAATCACTACGTTCATCATTAGCATTTTCTCCATTTACTTCGGCGGTTATTTGGTTCCAATGGCAAATAAGCAAAAAGTTTTCATTGAGCAAAATTACATGAAGAAGGGTTTGGTTTATCTTGGAAGTAATATTTTTTTTCAAGACACTAAAACAAAAATTGTTTCTATTAACAATTATGATCTTTCACAAAAACAAGCTAACCAAATCAGCATTCAGGAATTTAGCGACAGAGACAAAACAAAATTAATATCACGGACCGATGCATTCAGGATGATTTACGATTCAACTAAAAACAGCTGGTTCGCTTATGATGGCATATCAAGAATATTTAGTGATTCTACAGAATTAGTTGACAAGTTTATGATAAAAGAATTCAAGCAATTAAACTTCAAGCCCGAAGATGTTATGAAAAAACAGCGAAAGCCTGAAGAGATGACTCTTTCCGAATTAAAAAATTACAGAGATGAACAATTCAGAACCGGAAATGATCCGACTGCAATTTCAATTGAATATGAATCGCGTATTGCATTTGCGTTTGCAAGCGTTGTTGTGGTACTCTTCGGCCTTCCGATTTCCGCCAACAGAAGACGTGGCGGACTTGCAATTCAATTCGGCATCAATTTATTAATTACATTTATTTATTTAGTATTTATGAAAGTTAGTCAAGCATTTGGAAAGAGCGGGCAATTGAATCCACTAACAACAGCATGGCTGGCAAATTTTATTTTTTTGTTGGCGGCTTTGTACAATATCAAACAGGCACAGAAATAAAAAACATGGACCTTTATCAAAATATTTTCTCTTTTTTCAACTTTTTATTGCTTGTTAAATTATACACAAAATAAATCCCGACAAGAGTCGGGATTTATCATCTAAATACTAACCACTAATAGATACCCAATACTATATCAATGATTTTTCTTTGATAATTACTTCATTAGTAAAAGTTTTTTTGTTGCTGAATAGTCTGGAGTAATCAATTGACAAAAATAAATTCCGCTAGCCAATTTATCAGCCTTAAATATTTGGTTATAAGTACCTCCGTCTTTTTCTCCATTCACTAAAGTTGCAACCAAATGCCCAAGAGTATCATAAATTTTTATTTGAACATATGATTTTTTGGGTAACGAATAGCTTATAGTTGTAGCAGGATTAAATGGGTTTGGATAATTCTGCAATAAATTATATTGACTCGGGATGTTGGTTGCTAGATCTTCAATTGCGGTAATTATTGATATACCCAAAAGATTACCCTGATAATGGCATTTTGTAGAACAAACAGAATTTGTTGGTTTTTCAATATTATGAGGATACCAGCTTACAGCTTCATTGTATTTTATAGCAAGAGGTCTCACTTTTCCATTTGGTTTATTTTCAAGCCTCCAAACATCATGTCCATTTTGTCCAGCAGATTTTACAAATCCTCTGAAATGACAGGAGATACAATCAACTGTTGTATGTTTTGAATACGCTGTGAAATTTGTATGAGATGGAAAATAATGACACTTTTGGCAAGTCACATCTCCTTCTAACTGCCAATCGGCCTTCCTATCTCCCGGAAAGGAATGAACATCTGTATGGCATTCGGCACACTTAAAATTTTGATGAACACTGCTTTTGATTTGTTCTTGTATTTGAGGATGTCGCTTGATGTTTGTCCCATAAGCTTTGGGGTATGGTGCTTCAAGAGATAAAAAACCATTCATAGGTGGCTTGTAATATCCAATATGGCAAGACTGGCATACATCATTATTAGATCGTAGATTGTTTCCTGTCAGAAATGTATGCGATTCAACATTTGTCGTCCAGTCCATCTGATATTGTGTGAGGTTATTGGATTGTGTTTTTAACGGTTCCGTTCCATCGCCTGATGTTTGCAGTTGATCCCAAATGGAAAGAACATCGCCGTTTTGATATTGCTTAATATCTGATTTAAAATGGCATGTAGCGCAAGTAGTGTGGCAACGATAACAGTCTTTGTTGTCATATGCCTCACCAACATTTTCACCATTTACAGTGCGTAATGAAGCGTGAGTCTGCTTAAAAGTGAGTCTGTGTGTCGAGTTGTCAAATGTTGATTTTGTCGGATGGCATCCATTTTTGTTACATGACATAGATGCAACAGTAGTATAATTGCGGGTTTTCTCTTGTCCTGTAGTTACATTGTTATCCTTTGCTGAGAAACGGGCCCAGCCGCCATAAAATTTAGTTAATTGGTGACTGAATAGATTTGTCGTCGTAATATCAGTATGGCAGTTTACACAACTCAACGCAGAATGTTTGCTAGTCTTGAATTTCGTCGAATCTACGTAAAGCGGGATCGTTTCTGTGCTTGTTGCTAAAGTAATTATTTTCTTTAGTGTTGTGTTAGAATGGCATTGAAAACATTGATTATTAGTTATTTGACCAAAAAGAAAAGAATTAAAAAATAATGAAAGTGAGAAAAATAAAAACAGTTTTAATTTGCGGTGCATTTCTTCCTCCTATAGTTCATGGAAATCTATTTGTTGATAATATTGTCTAACCTAATGAATTTTAAGAGTTCAAAAACTTATCAAGATGTTAATGTCAAATTATATTTGTTGAAAACTTATCTTACTGGTCTGTTAACCACAAATAAACAATAATGAAAAATTTTTCATTATTAAGAAAATATTTAAACATTAAGCAAAAAAATCCCCGCTAACTTATTAACGGGGATTTTTATTAACCTTCTATGCAAGGATAGATTAACTCACTTGTAGCTTCATTACTTTTTACTCTTCTTCAAAGATGAAAGCCAATCTACTAATACCTTGAGCTCATCCTGGCTGCCTTTAAAATTTCCCATATGTTTTGCATCATTCAACTTTTCTTCCTTCTTCAAATACTTGGTCATAAATTCAGGCTTAAGACTATTTCCAACATCGGATAGATCCGGCGCGGAAGATTTTCCTTTTTTTACAAAACCCTGAGATTCAACAGCATGACAGGTAATACATTTATTTTCTTTGAAAAGAAGTTTGCCTTTAGGTTCTTCTGTTTGCTGAGCTTTGACCACCATAAATCCAATCAGAAGAAAACATATTGACCAGATAGCTTTTTTCATTTTCTTTTTCTCCTTCTGTTAATTATTCCTAGAACATTACTCTTACATTAAGATAAGTTTTATCAACCTTCAGGCTTTCATCAATATCGGTAAGATTTTTTTCATAATATACTGTGAATCTGATGTTTTGATTTACAACATAAGTAACACTGGGTACTATTCTTTGATAATTCAACACCGGTTTACCCGTAGCAACTACTTTGTCGTCTGAAGAATAGTTATCATAATGTAAACCAAGATGCCAAATTTCACTTGGCATATATCCCGCTTCTAAAGCGATGCCGCTATATTTAAAATCACTTGCTGGATTTGCAACTAAGTTAAAGTTTTTATCATTACCGAAAATATATGCCGCCTGAATATCCAATTGATCGTTATAACGAATATTTATCTGCGGAGAAAATCGGGTGAATTGATTTTCAACTTGAGGTATTTGAACTCCGGTTGCTTCCGCACCGGTGTTTTTTGTATCTGTGCCTGTATAATAATGGAGTGTAAATGAACTGCCGTCAAATCCCTGAATAATGTTCTCAGGTAATTTAAGAACTATTCCGCCCCAAACATTTAAATACTGATTTACACTTGCGGCAGATACTCCGGGAGATACACCCGCATATATTGTAGCCCAATCATATTTTCCAAAATATTGAACACCCGGTCTTGCACTGGACATATCCATTGAGTTTTCACCCTTACCGTTTGAAGATTTAATAAGAAACACTTCTCCTTTTAATGCCGGAAGCTGCGGCAAACGGTTTGGGAAAGAAGCAAATTCCATTGGAGAAATATTACCAACCTGGAAGTTCAACATAGGTGAATTCAAAAGATTTGTGAAATTGAAATAGAACCAGTTGAATTTGAAAGAACTTTTAGAATATTCCAGCTCGGAGAAAAAGGAAATGTCTTTATAAATTGAACCGGCAACAAAGGCTTGTATCCAAACAGCGTTGCCTAAAGTCAATTTAGTTGTTTTTTCTTCGCCGACATCTTTCTGGAAAGATTTTGTATCTAATTCAATTGGTGTCATGTTCAATCTGAAACCAAATAGATTGGAAACTTCATCTAACAATACCCCGCCGGCATCTATCGGGTAAGCCTCTTTATAATCTTTTTTATAGGTTGTCATTAACTGATAACCGTTCTTTAGGTACTCCTCTCCAAAAGAATTAAGACGTGGAAAAACCGTATGACAAGTATTACAGCTTAATCCTGTCTTTCTTGCCCACTGACTTGTTGCACCGACTTTGTTTGGCAAAGCCATATTTATTACAAGTACTAACGCAAAAAAATAAAAGAAATATTTGGCCATCTTCATGATTCATCCTTTTTATTTGTTGATATTGTTTATTAAAAAAAAATCTTTAAGCATTTCATTTTAAAAACAAAAATTGTAATTGCTAAAAAGAGTTTTTTGTTGGATTAAAAATAGAGTGTGGTATAGCGAAACCAAAGTTAACAATGATGAATAATTTTTCATTTTTTAGAAATTGCAAATTAATTCTTATTATTTTGATCTAGAAATAAGGATTGTTGTGGAAATATTAATTGCAGAAGATGAAAAACCTATTGCGGATTCTCTAAAAAAGAATTTTAGTGCCGAAGGACATCATGCAATGGTTGTTTACGATGGTAAAGCGGCTATTAATGCCGTTTCTAAAATTCAATTTGATGTAATTATTTTGGATTGGAGAATGCCTGAACTAACCGGCTACGAAGTATGTGCACGGTTACGTAAAGAAGGCAATAATACTCCCGTAATATTATTGACGGCATTGCACGATATTTCAAACAAAGTTGAGGCGCTGAACATTGGAGCCGACGATTATATAACTAAACCGTTTTCTTTTGAAGAATTAATTGCAAGAATTAAAGCTGTACTTAGAAGATATAACAATAATACTGCAGCTCTCCCGTTCGGAAATTATTCGCTTAATTTAATAGAGAGAACGGTTGACGGTTCTAAAGGTACCGTAAAATTATCGGAGAGGGAATTTGAATTACTCAGATTTTTTATTTTGAATAAAGGAATTATTATGAACAAAGAGACTATATGTAAACAGGCATGGGGAATTAAGTTTTTGCCTATGACAAATATTGTTGAGGTAACTATTAAGAATTTGCGTAAAAAATTAGAATCTGAAAATCAAAAAAAAATAATAAAATCAATCTATGGTGAAGGGTATATCTTCTTTGCAGATTAAAATTTTTAACATAACGTTAACAAGAAGTGTAATTAAAAACGCAGCAATATTTGCAGTTGTACTTCTAACTCTGTATGTATCTTTTAATATCTACACTTATTCATTAATACGATATTACCTGAATAAGAATCTTGATTTCAAAATCGGTCATGAAATAGATCATATCTTATACTCCTTTAAATTTGAGAGAGACTCATTAATAATAATTAAACAAAGCGAATTTGACGAAACTGATCTGGTTAGCATCACAGAGGATCCGTACTTTTTACAGATTTATACTATTGACGGGAAATTGTTATTACAAAGTAAGAATTTGAGTAAGTACAACACTATTGAATTGCAATTTCCTTTGTTAAAGGAACAATATTTCTTTACAGATGCATCAAGTAATGATGTTGCCTTAAGGAGTGGATATAAGAAAATATATAATGAAAAAGGCGAGCATGTAGCTCTTCTTCAATTATCATCATTGAAAAGCAATTTTAATGCAATATTGAAAAATATAGTTCTTCTAAATCTAATCACTTTACCGATAGTGATAATTATAATTGTTGGCATAAGCATTATTGTTTCCAGAAAAGCATTTTCGCCGATTAACAAGATTATTAAACTTGCCAACAACATTTCATCAATGCATCTTAACGAAAGACTAAATTATGATGCCGATCCGGATGATGAACTGGGTAAATTAAGGGATACACTTAATAATCTTTTTCAAAGACTGGAAGTACAGGTAAAAAATATTTCATCTTTCACCGATAATGCATCTCATCAGTTAATGACACCGATAACTGCAATCAAAACAGAACTGGAATATTTGATACGCGATGAAATAACTACCGAAGAATATAAACAGTCGCTGCCGCTTTTAAAGGAACAAACAGATCGAATGATAAATATTATTCAATCTCTTTTAATCCTTGCAAAATCAGAAAAAGATCCGATGATGCACAAAAGTGTTTTTAACTTATCGCGACTTATTAATGAACAAATAAAGAATATTTTCCCGGGAAATAATATCAGTTATTACATCGAAGACGATATTTATATTAGAGGCAGAGAAGATTACTTCTTGCAAGTATTGATCAATGTTATTGATAATGCTATAAAATATTCACCTAAGAATGAAGAAGTAGAGATACGTGTTAAACATGATAATGAAAAAATTATTATCGAAGCGGCTGATAAAGGAAATGGTATTGAGAACTCAGAGAAAGAGAAAATATTTGAAAGATTCTACAGAAGTGAAGAAGCGGAAAAGCTTGGTATTAAAGGTTACGGATTGGGACTAAGCATAGTAAAATCCATTGTTGAAGTGATGGGTGGATCAATCGAAGTTAAAGATAACATACCGCATGGCTCACTGTTCATTATTACTCTCCCCCTTATAAAAGTTACATAGTGAAAAACTTTTCATCATTGTTTACTGTGAATTAACATCCCGCTATTATATTTTAGCCGCTAAGTAACATGGGAAAAATATTCCGTGTAAAAGAATTCTATATTTTATTGAGTTCGTTTGTTGAGGGTTATACGAAAAATAATATTAGGGAAAAATGAACACTTACAAAGCATTAGAAATTTGGACAGCACAAACATTGTTGGATTTAGGGATACTGTTTTCAATTATTTCAGCACTGCTTCATCTCGGAAGACCCTACTTTGAAAGAATATTATCAAGAATGACATTAAGAGTTGCGGCGGATGTATGGTGGTTAATATATATTATCCTAAGAGACGGACTGCTGTTTTTTGCTGTACTATTTATTTTATTAAATGTAAATCTCGATTTAATGGCTGATATAAAAGTCGGACTGCCTTTTGTACCGTTCGGTATGGTTGTTCTAGTAATTTCGTTAATTATAAAAGTATTTAGGAATACCGAAGATTTTAACAAACTGGCAAAGATCAATAACTATATAATTACTCTTGGCGCATTTCTTAATTTTCTCGGTTATTTATTAATCATGGAAGCGCCGGGAGATGAATATGCGGCAGCAAAAGAACCTTTCTGGATGTTTATGAAATCTCTACGATCAAATCTTAATCCGTGGCTTTCAACGGTTGTTTTTTATATAACCTTCGGATTATTAATCATCACGCTTGGTGTTGCACTTTATTATTTCTCAAAACAATTCAAGGTTAAGAAAGGAGAAGATGTACAAGCTTAAGCTGAATTCAAAAGAATGTATCTCTTGCGGAATATGTATGGATGTATGTGTTCCGGAAGCAATTGATATGCGCACCCATAAGGGAAATTCTCTTGAAGGAAAATATTTGACCTATCTTAATTTAAATATTAATTCAAACCGCGAGCAGATGCCTGAAAAAATGATGACATTCCCTTTTATGATTAATCCGGTGTTGTGCGACGGATGTATGATTTGCGTTGATGAATGCCCTACTTCTGCAATTGATATTGAGTTCAACGGTGGAATAAATAATCATTTAAACAGAAAAACATATTATGAAACACGAATAGAATAGACGTAATTTCCTAAAAAAATCCGGAATTATTTTAGGAATGACTGCAGTCGGATCTTCTGTATTAAGATTACCACAAGAAGCTCGAGGAAAATTATTTGTTCATCTATTAGTATATTGGCAGGTATGGATAATCTTTTTTTGTTAGTCTTCTGTTAATCATTCGATTCAAATTCAACAGTGTGTTCATTATTTTAATTGCTATAATAATTTCTTTCATAATCATATAAATAAAATCAACATGAAAATATTAATCATTATCAACGATGCGCCTTACGGAACGGAAAAAGCTTACAATGCTTTACGTCTGGCAATGAATATTCAAAAAGAAAAAACGGAAACTGAAGTAACTATATTTCTTATGGCTGATGCTGTTGGATGCGCAATTCCAAACCAGAACACACCCAATGGATATTACAATATTGAGAGAATGCTCAAATCCGTAATTATGAAAAACGGGAAAGTAAAATCTTGCGGCACTTGTCTTGACGCAAGAGGATTATCATCGCTTCAGTTAATTGACGGAGTAGATAGGAGCAATATGCAAGAGTTTACAACTTTAACATTGGATTCGGATAAAGTATTAACATTCTAAGAAAGTGAATTCATTTTATTTTGTTTTCATTTCAAAGACGCCATCCCAATTTTCTGTTGGCGGATTCTTTAAGTAAAACTCGCATCTTTGGATATAAACTTTTGAGGGATAATCTCCGAGTTTTTCATAAGATCTTTTAAAATAATCTAACGCAGGTTCAAAACCTTTTTGCCTGTACAATTCCAAAGCTTGGAAATATAAATCCATTTTCTCAATTGCCTCTTCTGCTTTTTTATCACCGATTAAACTGATCAATTCATAAACTTTTGTCGGCTTGTTCTTGCCTTTTACCAAAATTATATCCAACTCCCTTGCAAGAATTTTATCTTTACAGCTATCATAAGTTGCATCACTGATCATAATGTTTGTAGCATACTCTTTATTAGCTCCTTCAAGCCGTGAAGCTAGATTAACGTTGTCACCAAGAACGGTATAATCAAAACGTTTTTCACCGCCAATATTTCCAACAATCACTTCGCCGGTATTAATACCGATTCGTATTCGTATTGGAGTTTCACCTGAACTGGACCACTTCTCTCTTAAACCGACTAATTTCTCCTGCATTTGTAATGCCGTAACACAAGCTTTGTATGCATGATCTTCAACTTCAACAGGCGCTCCCCAAAAGGCCATGACTGCATCACCAAGATATTTATCAAGTGTTCCCTTATTATTTAAAATTATTTCGGTCATTTCATTCAGGTATTCATTTATAAAACTGACGAGTCCTTCGGGTTGTTTATTTTCCGCGAAGGTGGTGAATCCTGCTATATCACTAAAGAGAATTGAAAGATTTTTTTTCTCTCCACCCAAACGTAATTTTTCCGGATCAATTATTAACTGATTTACAACTTCCTTGCTTACATATTGGCTGAACATTCCTTTTATGATTACGTTCTGCTGTCGTTCAAGTAAAAAATGATAAGCGGTACTGGAAAAATATCCGATTATTACAGCAAGAGAAGGGCTTACAATTGCAATAACTAATTTGTTGTGAATGAAAAGCAGTATGCTTAATTCATAAATTCCATAAATAGAAGCCAGAACGAAAATAAAGTTGGCAACCTCAACCATAAAACCATATTTCATTTTTATTTTTCTTATTATGGAAGAAATGTAAAACGATAATGAGGTTAATAAAATAATTAATAGTATTTCGTTTTCTTTCGATTGTGTTAACAAATAGTTATTGCTAAGAATATTTTGAATAATGTTTGCATGGAATTCAACCCCGTAAATTAGATTATCGCCTTTATGTTCTCCTTCGGCAAATGAAATTGGCAACAGATCACGGTCTTCCGGCATTGTTGAGCCGATCAATACAATTTTATCTTTGAAAAAATTAACATAATTTGGATCAGTCATCATTACATCCCAACCATCAAGATCGGTCTGTAATTCTATCTCAGCATTTGTTTTGAATGAATGGTCATCAATTACATCAATCAATTTTATTCGTGGGAATGTTCTGCTTGGTCCGTAAAAATTTATTAGCACGCTAGTTCTATCGAACTTTGGAATTTTTTTCTCACCGATTTGGAAATAATTATTTTTTACTTTTGCAGTTGCATTACTTTTTAATCCGAAATATTTATTCAATAGGGCAAAGCCAAAGCTCGGAATTCTTTGATTAGTAATTTCCGTAAAGCGGAAAGGTGTATATCTGCGGTAAACAAAATCAAAATCCGGCGGAGGCTGAACGAGACCAACCGAACTATCTGCATCATAAAAAATTGATTCGTATCTGTAATGAATTTTTTTGTGAGTTGTATCAGAAAAATAATCCAGCGAATAAATTGCATTCTCGACTTTTTCCAAAGCTTCTTCAATCTTGCCTGCAAGAACTACTTTACCGGATTTTTTTATAGCTTTAATCATTAGCGAATCATTATCCGGTGAAAACGCATCCGGTCCGGACATCTCAACATCAATCCCTATAGCTTTAGCCCCTGCTTGTGTTAAATTCTCTATGGCCTTAGCATATATGAATCTTGGAAACGGCGATTTGTTATACGGCGGAGGAATTTGATCGAAGAGGTCCTGTGTCATTTCAACAATAATAACTTTGGATGAATCTTGAATATCAATTTTGCCACGTTTAAGAAACCGTGTATCAATTAATTTGAGTTCAAGTTCCTTTAACGGAGCGAAAGTAAAGACATAATCCTGTGTGAGAATAATGGTAAAAAGAGCGGCACTAATTACAACTGAAATTTTTTTGAAAAAAATTTTCTTTTTACCTGCACCGCTCTTCATTTCAATATGACCACATTATATGGTGAGCCGTGTTACTAATCCGATAATTGAATTTGTTGAAGCGCCGGGAATTCTAAACAATCTTGTTTGAAACATCAGATTTAGATTTGCAAGTACATTATAATCGGCCGTAAGTTCTAGCACTTGCCTTTGAAAATCTCCGAAGCTTGGGCTAAGTGACGCAATCAATTGCAACTTATTTTCAAGCATCAAATATTTTCCGCCGAAAGAAAGAGTAACATACTTAAATTGTGTTCCTTGAATTTCGCTTGAACTGAAAACAATTCCGAAGATAGAAGATAATTGCTGGTTCCAAAAACTATTAACAGTTAATGAACCGGAGCTAAAATTAGCATCCATCTTCGCCATAGTATTATCTTTTCTATCAGACGTGGTAAATGACAGCGAACTGCTATGACGAATGCCTGCTGCAGCAAAATCATAAGAAAGTTGCAGGAGAATTCTATTAGTATTATCACTTACTGCAAAAGGAGCGGTTTGAGTATTTGTAATATTCAAACCATTGTTATTATCATAATTATTGTAACCTATTGTGATATTGGGAAAATCAACTCTCGGAAATATTGATACGGATGCGCTGATAGTTTGATATGTAGTAGTAGCTACCTTCGTGTTTTGAAGATTATCTTTTAAACTTTCATAACCAAATGAAACAAATAATTTATTATCTAACATTCTGATTCTATCAACAACATTTATTCCTTTAACATCTGTTCTTATAAATGTTTGACCAAACGATTGGTAATCATTTCCTCTATAAACATACGATGCGCGCAAATTATTATTCAGATAATTCAATGATAAAGCTGTTTCTGAAGCAAACGATGAAAACTCTTGTGGGTTCCACGGACCAAGATATTGATTTACAGTAATAAAGTTTCCGACAATATCACGAATTTTTTTGAAATCACTGGGTGATATACCAAGATTACTATTTTTTCCAAAGATAGAATCTATTTGTGCATCGGTTATTGTACCTGAAGAAATATCTTTGTTCTGAACACTGATTGCTGCTTGAGATGTAAACATAAAATTTTGATCATCGAATGCTAATTTTAAATCTGTGCCAATTACAATATTTTCTTGTGGCCTCGCTCCGTATTTAATCGAGCCAATATCATCTTTTGCATGTAAATAACTGAATCCAAGTTGAAAATTTTCTCCGCTGCCGAATGAAGGTCTAACCACTAATAAATTTCTCTGATAAGTTCCAAGTTCAGCTTGTCCGTATATATTTCTCAATTTATCAATTAGAATTATATCGCTGCCAAGTGGGACAGTTCCAACGGGATACGTTTGAAGTAATTTTCCTTCAACATGGCGCATCGTTTCACCAAAAGCAGTTTGTAAATTAATAGCTCCTAAATTCAAAGAACCGCTTAACCCGCGAACCCTTGCACCATCCAAAATTAAATTAGGAAAGATCGGATAAGAATCACCAGCTTTTAAGTCTAACCAGTCCCCCGCTTGAAATGAAGCTGCATACCTGTTATATGGCTGAACATTTTCTTTATCTTCAGAAGTCAAATATGCAAATGCATTAAACCTAATATCATTGTTGGAAGTGTTAAACTCTCCGTAAATATTATTATACCAGGTAGAAGCCGAATTATAATTTTCATTTCGAGATTCACCTTTAAGATTTCCGTAGTATTTCCATTTTGAACTTACTACCAAAGCAACTTCAGTTGATACAACCTGGAAACTTCTTGATATAGTATGGTATAATTTCCCTTCTTTATCATAAACTTCAACTGTTAACAATTTAGCACCAAAGCCTATTTTACCTGCAAGATTTTCTCCGCTTAGAACAATCAAATCGCCTGTTAAAAGTTCATAAGAAGTTACATCCGCATCATTCAGAAAAATCTTTGTCTTACTCACATCAATATTTTCAGGTGCTTTTATAAACGAAATCGAGATTAGCAATTCTTCACCCGATAACATTTCGCCAGGATTTGGGCTAAGAAGAATTATTTCTTTTTCCTTCTCGGAAACGGCAGAGACTGAAATTTGAAGTGGTGAAACTCCTTGAGTAATATCAAAAGGATATGTCTGAGTTGAGCCGTTCCTTAAATTTACTATAAGATAATATTCCAGATAAGGGGGTATAACAACTTCAGGCGGAAGAGTTATTGAAGCAGTATTTCCGGCAATAAGCATTTCAGCTTTTTTGAATTCGTTCTCTCCAAAGGTTTTGTATGCAATACTAATGTTAGAAATATTCTCCGCGCTAAATAATTCAGCTGAAATTGCTAAAGGTAATTTTTCTTTTGCATCACCAATCTTTACCGAAGAGACAATATTGCTTATTTGACCGATGACTTGATTGAAAATTAGAAGTTGAAGAAATACAATAATTAAAAAAAATCTTCTTTTAATAAATTCTTTTCCTTTCATAATCTTTATCTCCTAAAGAGACCGATTTCAAGAATTTTATTGTTAACAGTAACAATTGAGTTAGTTATTGCCTGTAGAATAATATTCTATTTCTAAATCACCTTGAGGTGTTTTAATTTTAACCTTTTTAGTTGTCAATTGTCTGGTTGCCGAATTTTTCTTTCTGTCTTCATCCGAAGCTGCATTCAAATTAACATTTCCCAACGGATCAATTCTAGCGGTATTACCACCTGTAACTCTTCCAGATCCCCTATTTCCTCTTAATGCTTGAATTTCAACTGAACCGTTTTCCAATGAAATTGTTGTTGAACTATCCGAGCCGACTTCAATAAACCCAAGTGTTCCGCGTATTGATGCAACTGCAGTGGGAGTTGTAAATTTAAATTCTGCATCCTCCTGTTTGTTAACTTCAAATCCAATTAGTCCTTTATCAATGTAAGTGTTCTTATCTATTTGTTTGTTGTTTCGTTGGCCATAAATATTCAGAACAGCATTTTCTCTGACCTTTAACAATCCGGATCCATCTGTAAATAGTACTAGTGCAAGAGATTTCGATCCTGTTTTTACCTGTCCCCCATCAAACAAAGCATCTCCGGTTTTAGCTAAATCCCAATCAGATTGACCGGCTTTTTTGTAAGATACATCTTTTACGATTTTCTTTACCAAAGCAACCGGAGTGTCTCCGGGCAATAGTAAATTTTGATCTGATGTAAAACCAATTAACCATGGAATAATAAAAACTATTAAAAATTTTTTCGCTTTCATGATTTATGTTTCCTAATTTTATTTAGCAGTAAATGTTGCTGAAATTATTAAATCAGGTTGACTTTCCAACAACGATAATATCGTCATAAAGTCGCTCAGAAGAATAGGTTGATTATTTTCATCAAAGAATTGTAGTTGTTCCAGCGTAATTTGTCCGGAAGAGATTTTATCAATAATATCATTACTGACATTTAATTTAGAAAGAAAAGTTGCCAATCTTAACATTTCTGCACTAATATTTTTTGCGGCACTTGAACTTGATGAAGTTGAACCGATGATTTTTAATTCTCTTGGTTCACTCACTAATTCTGTTTCTCTTCCGGATTGCGAAACAATTGCCGAAACTATTACAGCTATTCTTTGACCTTCTAACAATTCTCTTCTTTTGTGTTGAGACAAGTTAATGCTGAGTAGAGTTCCTACATCAGCATCTACAACCGGATCGCTTGACTGCAGCGCTTCCAACAGACTTTGATTTTCATTTCTGACGCATGCCTTAACTTTATATCTCAACGCTCCTTGTACATCCGACCAACTAATTTGTGCATTGCCAACCGTAACTTCGAACGGAACATCTTTAGGTAAAAATAATGAGGGCGCGGTTGGATTGAGAAATAAAATCTCATTATTTGAACTTGAATTATCAGCTAAAAAATTACCACGGTCATCAAACATTTTAAGGAAAATACGTAACACTCCGGTTGGTTTACCCCGTGTTACCAACTCAGTACCAAGATCCTTATCTCCATTTACCTGATCAATTTTTATATCGGCAGATCCCAATTCATCATTAAAAAAACTTCTTGGGGTAAACGAAAACGTTTTAAATGTCAGCAGTTGCTTGTAACTCGAACCCAAGGATTGCTTCCAATCTACTCTACCTTCTATTATTACCTTGGGGCGGTTGGTTATTATAGTAACATGAAAAATTCTTGGTTGACCGCTGACATTATTTGTAATTAGAAAAGCACCGGGGTCTAATGAAGATAAGTCCTGAAGTATCTCAAAACTAATATTTTGAGTTTGGGCACTCAAAGAGAGTGAGGCAATAAAGACAATAATTACGGTTAAAAATGAAATATTTCTTCTCATAATATTAACTCCACTTGAATTCTTATGAAGAAAGGACATATTCACATTTACTCTGCAAATAAAGTAATTATTTATTCTTTCTAACTCAAGAAATGATTTCTAAAGGATGGATAATGTGACGACTTTAACATGGAAATTCTCACTACAGAATCTCCACAAAAATTAATTTACTTTCTCGCCTTTATCAGCTTGTATAAAACCAAACTGCGGTGTTGGTTGAGAATCTATTTTAATCTCGCCAAAACGTGATTCAAACTTATCAATGTTATCTTTCAGTGCGCGCATTAACATTTTTGCATGCTGCGGCGTTGTAATTATTCTTGATAACACTCGCGCTTTAGGAACACCGGGAACAACTCGTGTAAAATCTATTACAAACTC